>Ga0114922_10006423_pt1 | contig 10797 bp, 10 predicted proteins | sample AartaG_FD_100975 | JGI IMG/M metagenome (GOLD analysis project Ga0114922, IMG submission 100975) | Deep subsurface microbial communities from Aarhus Bay to uncover new lineages of life (NeLLi) - Aarhus_00045 metaG | ecosystem: Environmental > Aquatic > Marine > Oceanic > Sediment | place...
AGTATTACAAAATTTCGCCGCACACCCTAATTGGAATGTCAAGCAAAATGTTAACGTAACTGCTTAATTTTACGATTTATTTTGTGTATCATATGCAAAAACTTAACCGGAAATTACTGAATACCAATATAAGATAATTGAAAAATATGAAATCTAGCATTTTTTTAGGCTATGAAGGTTGTAGCTATGTCTTTCTATTTCTTCTCAAATACTTTTAGCCGTTCAAATGCATCAGTTGTGATAAAACCACCAAACAAATCCTTTCTCATTAATGAATCTATTTCAAGTGTAGTTTGCCAATCGGTCTTCATTACGGAATTTAACTGATATTTAATTCTACCCAGGGAAATTTTGCTCAGCTTCAACAGCTTAGCTCCTAATTCGTCTACGGCTTCGTCGAGTTTGCCTTCAGGGCATATCTTATATACTAACCCTATCTCTTGTGCTTCTTTAGCAGATAATAATTCACCAGTAAGGAACATCTGTTTGGCCTTACGGATTCCTATCGAACGGGCCAGTCTTTGTGGCTCTTGCCAACCAGGCACAAATCCCCACCGAGCATGAGCATCACCTATACGAGCATCTTCACTGGCTATTATCAGATCACAAAAATAAGCAAGGATAAAACCACCTGCAACTGCATGGCCATGCACTGCGGCTATTACCGGCATGGGTAATTCCTCTATCGCTTTATAAATATTTGGGCCCATCGGTATGTTTTCTCTTAGCGGTATTTCCGATTTGCTTTCTAATGCATCCAAAACAAATTTCAAATCCAAACCAGCACAAAAATCATTGCCAGCACCTTTTACAAATACTACTCCAGTGCTTTCATCTTCTTTCAGTTCCTGAAAAGCTGACAAAAGTTCTTTAAGAAGCTGACCGGACATAGCATTCTTTGCCTCAGGTCGGTTCAATATGACTTTTGCCATACCATTCTTTTTTTCCAATTTAATAGTTTCATATTTCATCTTTTCCCTCCTGCAAAATAAATTTTTTGGAATACATTTAGGGCAAAAAAGCATTCAAGCTATGGGCTCCATCTACTATTAGCGTAGAGCCGGTAATATATCGAGCATTCTCTGAGGCAAGGAAAACCGCCACATCAGCAACCTCGCCGGGTTCTCCCATTCTGCCCAGAGGAATTCGTTTTGTAATAGAATCCAAGATCGTAGCATCCATTGTGCCCCTTTCATAAATTCCCGTTTTGATTATACCTAATGCCAAAGTATTAACCGTTACTCCCCTTGACGCTGTCTCTAATGCAGTTTCTTTTGTAAGTGCAATTAATCCTCCCTTACTGGTACAATAACTGGGAAGACCCATTGACCCTATTATTCCCCCTGTAGAAGATATATTGATTACTCTTCCCCATCTTCTCTTAGCCATTGAAGGCATAAGTTCACGCATCCAATAATAGGGACCATTAAGATTTACATTTATTTCATTTTCCCATGCAGATGTCTGCATTTTACTAATTGTACCCATATTTGAGGTTATCGCAGCACAATTAACCAAGATATCAATTTGACCCAGAGCTTGATTTATTTTTGATACACCCTCTTTTACTTCACTATATATGCCTTGATTGACCTTGATAGCCACAGCATTCCTTCCCATCTCTTTTATTGCCTGAGCTAAAGATTCAACTCCTTCGAAATCTATATCCGCTACGGCTATATTAACTCCCTCCCGAGCTAAGGCCAAAGAAATGGCATAACCTATCCCTTTCTTTGAAGCAGCGCCTGTAACTAGAGCCGATTTATCCGCTATGCCTAGATCCATTTCATTTTCTCCTTTCTAGTTAATAATTTTATGTTTTGGGTAACTGAGTCGAAACTCCGTTTAGTGTTTAAGAGCTTTATTTGGGGTCCACCTATGCCTCAACCGATCTTTTAAATCCTAGTATAGTTTTGATATAGTTTGGCATCCCTAAAAAGGAGATGCCCCTAAATGACCACTTCTTCTGCTTTGAACATCCCAAGAAATTTACCGAGGCATTCAAGCAAAAACTGGAATAAATTTTTCACCAATCTATTACATCGTCATAAACCTTAGAATGATACCTATCCCCCTTTATAATTTGCATTCCGTGATATTTATATAACTAAAAGAAGCATCAGCATTGAAGCAAATACTAACATTCTCTAAGGCTGAAGTGGCTACCAGGAATGGCTAATAGCATCTTCATCGCAAACTTCGTGACACTTGTAACCGCAGTCGCCAGCCTCACAGACGTAAGAAAGCTGATGAGAGAACTCGTCTTTAACAATAGGGATAAGTTCATCATAATCATCTGTAATCATTTCCAGCAAATTCTTTGGGCAGATCTCAACACATTTCCCGCAACCATTGCACTTATCGGTATCTATAACGATGAAATATTCGCCCGAACCATCCTGATATCCATAATGCGCTATAACCATTTTTATCACCTCAATTATTCAAAAAACAGGCATTACTAATATAAAAACTGTGCCTTCTTTCAAAGCACAACATTATTTTGTAGTTCCCTTTCTTATGAGCTTTTTGCTATTCTCCTTTTTTTTATCCTTTTCACCTGCTCCACAAATACTCTAATTTGCCTCAGAATAGGACCTTCCGAAAAATCTCTGTAGTCTACCTGGCTTCCCTCCATAATAAATCCTGGGATTGCTAGATCGTTTCGCATAGCTTCCCGTTCACCCAATGCCCCATAAGATACCCCTTTACATCCACGAACAGCGTGCCAGACGCCACCATCCACTTCCGCTTTGATCGCCATTCTCTTAATCTCTTCTATTGTCGCATCCAAGCGAGGCCGAGCAGAATTCTGTGTCGTAATGCCTTTAGCAAGTTCCCAGATGCATTCATCAAAATTTTCCGGATCTTTCCATTCTCTTAACCATTGTGGAATGGAATCGCCCACCGAGTCAAATCGATATTTGGATCCCCACAGTGCAAGATAGGGCGATGCAACAAAAGTGGCACCTTGAGATCTAAAATATTCCATCGTATCTAGAAGAAACCATCCAGGCTGGGCGTTCCAGAGTAGCCGGACTTCCTCATTTTCTATACCGGTAATACCTTTATCGATTCTTTCATGAACTTCTCCTATGCCCTCCTCGAGAACCCTGGTTGTGTCCTCTGTGGCTGGTAATGATATAATTAAATTTTCAAAGGTAAATAAGTTACGAATAGTAATGGGCGATGGATTTTTCCCCCATAAGTCCAATAAGTCATCCCAAAGCAGTTCGTTACGGTGCATTATCTTCATAGTATTTACAAATTTTTCTTCATCAAGTTTTTGCCCTGTGACCCATTCCAAAAAATCAATGGCATTGCCGCACTGCCGGGCAACAAATTCAACGGAGTCCCTTACAGCCTCTTCGCCCCAATTCTTGTAATCATGGGCCATAATAGGGGCGGAATCCATAACAAAGAAAGGCACATTATGATACCGAGCGAGGGCTTCAAACCATTTGACTTGACCAACGCATAATCCCTCAGTACCAATAACAGCTGCAGGTTTCGGGTACCTGCCCAAAAAGCCTCTATCCTCAATCATGGAACCAAGCATCATGCGCGCATAGGAACAAAGCTCATGGAAAAATCCGCATTTTTCCGCTGTTTCAGCAAGGCCTACATCTCTGTGAAATCCACAAATTGACCCATACCACTCCCCACAAATATAAACTACATCAAAGGGGTAAATCAATTGCTGAGGTATCATACCCGTGGCAGTTATAACTGGTTTTTTAGAATCAATTGCTGCCTTGATTCTCTCATCGTAGGCATCATTTACCTCTTTTAATAAGCCCCAGCATTTTAATGGTGGGCTATAATGTTTGTCTTCTTTACCTTTATTAAATTTAGCCATTGTAATATCTCCTTAAAAAAACCTTCTTCGAATCTATTAGATTTCAACACCAGCTTTGATTTCTGGCTCAATTAAATAGTCAACAGGTTGAATCATCTCTATGAATGCCTCAATCCTCGTCCTTACTTGACCTATTGAGACCATATTATCAATCTCAATAGGAACAGATGGTATCCCGACATCCTGAAATGCCTGAGTAACATGATGATAATCATACCCATGAGGATCACAAAATTTTTGTATGAGTGCAATGACCCCCTCCACTTTGTGGTTAATACCTAATTGCAATGCATATCGGAATCTGCAAATTCTTTCTGGTGCCGGGAAAGGGAGCGACTTAGGCAAGGTTCTCTTCGGACTTGGATTTAGAGCAAAACAACTGACAGTTCGAAATGGACATGTCATGCACTCTATCCACCGATTAGGTGAATGTTTTGTGGGACAAGGAGGCCGACTGATCATGTATCTCTGAACCAAAGCCTTTAAAGGATCCTTATCCATTAAATCAGTTGGAGTTGTTCCCATTATGTATCTTGTTCCTGTACAAGTATCATCAGTTACTACATATGCGCCAATATCCTTTTCAATCAAGCGTAACAGTTTCAAATTATCTAATGGGCTACCTACTATCATGACGCGATTGACACCTGCTTTTAGTGGCTTTCGTTTGGGTAAATCCTTTATGAGAGTTTTCAGCATCTTATTGTGTTCCGCCTTATCAGTCAGCATGCTGGACAACGTTAGCAAATATGCCTCCTCCCCAGAAATATTAGGGGGAGATTCCTTTCGGCCTTTAAATATTTCCAGTATTAATTCCCTGTTTTCGTCGTATACGTTAATTGCATCCCGCAAATCATTATCGGTAATGTTCCGACCAAACAAGTCTTCCATATCTCTCTTAAACCTTCTGAGTTCCTTGTGATAGAACGCCTTTGCATCAGGAGTATCGATGATCCCAGGTAGATAAAGAAACCTGGTATATGGGAAATTGCATTCTCTTTGAAAATTATCAAACGCAAGCCTCATGGTCACACAGCTATAGGCTGTAACCAATCCGTCCATATAATCGAATTCACCGGCTAAACCCTGATGCAAAATGCTACGAGAAAACGTACAATAATAATTTTGCATAAAATTTTCGCTCAAAGATGGAGATTCTTCGTTGCTAAACAGTCTTATCGGAATTCCGCCAGCCGCATAGATTATTTCTTCTGGAACATAGCTACAAAGATAACCTATAATTTTTTTACTTTTTTTCTTTTGCAGACTTTGCGCATGATCATGACGATTATCTACAATATCCTTAAAATAGCTGAACATTACTGACCTCCTTCACGTTGCTTCAAAATCGTATCTTTAGCAAAAACAGCCGCCCCAATGGCACCTATTATCTGCGGTTCATCTGCAATTTTTGCTTGTAACCCCAACCTTTCTTCAACTCTTTTTGTTATGCCAATATTTTTTGCGATACCACCAGAAATAGCAAAATCCTTCTGCACCTCTGTTCTAGAAAGGAGTGTCAGCACCCTACTTGTCAAAGCATCACAGGCACCTGCTAGAATATCGTTTTTGTGAACACCCTCCCTTAGGAGTTCCATAACTTCAGACCTTGCAAAAAGTACACAGGTGCTGCTAATCATAGCTTGCTTGTCGACAATCTGAAAAGAATGCTCGCCTATAGATTTCAATGGTACGTCAACCAACTTCGCCATAATTTCCATAGACCGCCCGGCTCCAGCAGCGCATTTGTCATTCATCAGAAAGCTTGTCACCTTCCCTGCCTCATCACATGTTATTACCTTACAGTCTTGTCCCCCCATGTCTAAGATGGTTCGCACCGAGGGGAAATTCCAATTTGCACCCTTTGCGTGGCAAGAAATTTCGGTAATATTCTTATTTGAAAAAGGAACGATAACCCTACCGTATCCAGTTGAAACTATATATTCAATATCACTAAATTTGATGTTTGCCTTCTTAAGAGCCAAATCCATGCATTTTTTAGACGTCTCGGCACTGTCCCAACCAGTAGGGATTATGGCATAACTCATAATTTTTCCCCTACCTATACCCTCAGCAAATTCCATAATTACCGCATCAGCACTCATCGAACCAATATCAATACCAACCGTTATCATTTCACTCCCTCCTCATTAAACCAACTCTTTAGCTTCTAGAGCCGCACCCAGGGCATTTACTATTTGAGGATTTTCCGGAACTAGGATTTTGACGCCTAAAGCTTTTGATAAAGCTTCTCTCACTCCCACATTTCTGGCACCCCCACCTATTAGGACAACATCTTCTTGAAACTTTATTGATTTTGCCATCGATGCGGTCTTCGAAGCGATCATGTTGTAAACCGCCATCAAAATGTCCTCCCGTTTTTCGCCCAAATGAATCAACGAAACAACCTCTGACTCAGCATATACCGCACATGTGCTGTTCATGCCGATATCCTTCGTGGATTTAAGGCCAAGATCTCCCATTTCATCCATGTCAATTTCTAGGGCAGAAGCAACCAGTTCTAAAAACATTCCGGTCCCCGAAGCACACTTTTGATTTACTTTGTAGTCGGTGACAATGCCAGTTTCATCACATTTATTAACCCGTGAAGTTTCTGCCCCCAAATCAATGATTGTCCTAACACTAGGGAAATGATATAATGCACCGTTCGCGGAACAAGAGACATCTGAAAGCCAATCGTCTACCCCTTCCCAATCATCATCCACAACTCCTGTCGCGACCACAAAATCTAGGTCTTTTCGCCCAATGCCTGCTTTCTCAAGAGCCATCTCTAAAATACCCTCTGCCTCAACTTTCCAGGTATTTTTTAAAAGCCTTAGGCTGTAATACAAAGCGTCGTCCTTCAAAACCACAGCTTTGGCCGTTGAAGATCCAACGTCAACACCAGCTACTTTCATAACATCCTCCATTCTGTTCTGCATTCATAACTATTTCAAAAAGTTATAGAGTAAATTCGTGCTTTAATTTTTCCTTGAATATCTCTTGCTTTTTGTTTGTCTTTCTGACTTTTTTATTTTTTGATTGTACTCCTGCCATTTTTGATCAAGACACGCAATGATCTAAGTCAATTATTTAACTTCTTGCCAAACAGTCTTCAAAAGTTTATGGAGACGGCCTCTTTTTCTGCTGGCATCCATATCCGTTACAAGCTTAGCAGTAATGAATTCCATCACGCGCTTCCGATAGATTATATGAAATGAATTGCTCCTTGGTAGAGTCTAACTGCACCCCTTTGGATAAAATGCTCCAAGGAAAGAGCATTTCCTTTCATATAATTTAGTTTGAAAATCATTATATCTCTATGGGAGGAATGCCGTTTTCATGATATCAATAACCTAAATTGAGCGATTCTCAATCCTCAAAAGGAAATCAGGTCGAGTTTAAGACATTTTTTTTCATCCATTAGTTGAAAAAATGTTTTTACGAATGTGTATGTCATTTCAATGCGAACAGTTCATCAGCTTTAATAGATCGCTCAATTTAGGAGTAAATAGTTTTTGCTAATCCTGTGGCGTCTTTGGCTCCTTGTATGGATCAACCAGAACAAATTTTTTGCTTTGGGCGTCAAATCTAAGAATACTAGTCTCAAAGGAACTGACATGCCGATCGGGACCAAAAGTCACATCTGGAACAATTCCCTTTTGATCTAGATCCTTAACGCTTTCCAGTGCCTTCACCAGCTTCTCTGGAGTAAAATCTCGACCCGCTCTTCTCAATCCTTCGACCATGGTATTCATATAACTCCACCCGATGACCATATATGAATAATCTTGAAACATAGGGTTCTCAAGATATTTGGCAGATCCATATTTCTTTATAACCTCTTTAACTTGTTTAACCCCAGGCACATCACTGTGAATAGGCATGTAAGGAACGGTAATCAGTAATCCATCAGCTATTTCACCTGTCATATGAAATAAAGCCGCCGGATAAGGATTGGTGCTGTTTGTAAGGAGCCCGACATCCCATCCCATCTTCGCCCTTTCCTTGATAACTGCTGCCGTTTGGGGAAGATATGTCCACAGGACGATAAAGTCGACATCAGCTTCTCTCATGGCCCTCACGTGAGGTGACAAATCGACAGCGCCTCTTTTATATGACATCTCTTTCACCAGCTTTGTATTCATAAATTCAGCCGCAGCACGAGCACCATCCAAACCTTCACGCCCAAATCCATCGTCTTGGTAAATAACTCCAATTTTTGCCTTGGGATCTTTATTCAGGATGAATTCCACGCCCCGCGAAGCCTGACTAAAATTGACAGTAGTAGGAACAAAGACCCATTTGTTACCAGGAACATAGAAATGTTTGTTGGCACCCATCGGAAATACGACTACTTTGTGCTCTTCGCACAATGGTATAATAGCACTTGTGGCTGCACTTCCCTGGCTATAGACGATCGCAAAGACATTGTCCTTGAAGATTACTTTCTTGGCGGCCGCCAAGGCCTTATTTGGAGACATTCCATTGTCTTCATGAATTAATTCAATAGTCCTGCCGTGGACCCCGCCTTTATCATTAATCCAAGCGATAAAATCATTAGACCCTGCCGTAATCCACGGAGCTGCGTATCTCCCTGGTCCGGACAAATCATAAAGCATGCCCAGCTTTATGCTTTTATCCGTTACCCCTCTAACATCCGATGCCCAAGCGCTGGGTAATACCAAAAACAAACTTGAAATAAGAAAAAGAATTGTGAGGACTTTTGTAATTTTCATAGTGTTACCTCCCATTGTAATGCCCACTTAAAAGTTTAAATGTGAATGGTTAGATATTTCACAAAAAGAAAACAACTTACTACGGTTTTCAGAACACCTCCTTTCTTTTGTTTAAGATTCCTTGCCGATGGATTTCGAAGTTCCGATTTTGCGGTCATTCTTTCGGAAACCATGGTAAAAACTTACTTGTTCGCTTCTGATAGCCAACAAACTCGTCAGAATTTCGAAACATCTTTTCGACAAGTGGGACGCCTGTAACATAAAACAAACTGAAAGTAAGGAAAAAAGGACCAAAAAAAGTTAGCCAGCCACCTTGGACGTTCAGAGCCATTATATACACCCCCCACCACAGTGTTGCCTCCCCAAAATAGTTCGGGTGTTGTGTATAATTCCACAAACCTTTTTTCATCATATGTCCTTTGTTTTCCTCGACACTGAGAAATTGTTTCAGCTGATAATCGGCGATAACTTCCCATAAAAATCCAAACAGCCAGACAGCTGCCCCCAACCAATAGAGCCAAACGACTCCTTTTTCTGAAGAACAAATAATCAGCACTACTGGGCAGGTAATTATCAAAACCCAGAGACTCTGCATCAGATAAATGCGTAGATAGCTGTTAAGCAGAGCATGGCCGCGCTTTTTAAAACTCTCTCGCATGAATTTATAGCGTTCATCCTCATCATGGCCGCGACTGCGATTATAGATATGAGTAGCAAGACGTAATCCCCAAATAGTAACCATTGCCAAAACCAGTACTCGAGGCACTGTAAACTCGCCCTTCATCCAGAAGGCAATATGGGCAATGAATACAGGATTCAATCCCCATGCAATGTCGGCAACTGTGTGATTTTTTTTCCACATTCCTATAGCAAAAAAGATATGCATTGAGATTATGACACCGAGAGCACATACTCCCACATAACGGACAATTTCTACTCTCCATATTATTCCTGCGTATAAGAGTACCGACAGAGCAATAATTGCATTATTGAGTTGCAGTGCCTTTTTGTAATGCATATGATATTCCTTTCTATGTCGAGACCCCTAAGATTCTAAATTACATTCGAACTGCATATTTTAAGCAAATCATATAATCTTACAGATAGAGAATCCTCCGTCCACTATAAGATCCTGACCTGTAATATGTTGCGCCGCGTTAGAGGCTAGAAAAATGACAGCCCCCCCAATGTCCCCCTCTCTACCAAGCCTGTGGGTAGGCGTCATATGGGTAAGTGCTTCCTTGATTTTTCTATTTTGCAATAAGGGCTCCGACATACCCTTAGACCATGGCCCCGGTGAAACCGAATTCACTCGAATATTATATCTGGCCCATTCTAAGGCCAAGGACCTCGTTATTTGCATCAGAGCTGCCTTTGTGGCACCATAAAGGCATTGATAAAGCATGGCTATTTTGCCCAATTGAGAAGTGATGAAGATGATGTTTCCTCCGTTACCGGTCTTCATCTTTTCGGCAAAAAGCTGGCTGAGTAAAAAGGGGCCTTTCAGATTTGTATTGACAATTAGATCAAATTCCCCTTCAGTGAATCTTCCTGCCTCTTTGGAAACATTTGTACCGGCATTATTAATGACAATATCCACTCTCTCAAAGGCCTCGTAACACTCCTCAAAAATTCTTTTTGGTTCTTCGGATTGGGATATATCGGCAGTAATGATGAGACACTTCCTTCCACACTTTCTCACCATATCAGCTGTATCTTGGAGACGATCTAAGTTCCTGCCCGCAGCAATGATATCAGCCCCCGCATTTGCTAAGGCGATGGAAATGTCATGACCTATGGCGCCAGAGGCCCCAGTCACAAGGGCGACTTTCCCTTCTAGCCTATACATATCCTGTTGCAGAGTTTCTCTTCCTACATAATTTTGAGCTATCTATCACTTCAGCAAAACCTCAGCCAGCATCTCTGTGGCAAGATCAAAGCCTTTTATACCATTTGATTTAGAGTTAATAAGATTACAATATAAATGGGTATTCAATAATCTCTATGGCTCCATGTGTTGTAAATATTCTCATGAAAAGGACTATCGGCCAACGACTTGCATGCAAATAATATCCCATTTTTGCTAATCCTGTGGCGTCTTTGGCTCCTTGTATGGATCAACCAGAACAAATTTTTTGCTTTGGGCGTCAAATCTAAGAATACTAGTCTCAAAGGAACTGACATGCCGATCGGGACCAA
>Ga0114922_10006424_pt1 | contig 10796 bp, 6 predicted proteins | sample AartaG_FD_100975 | JGI IMG/M metagenome (GOLD analysis project Ga0114922, IMG submission 100975) | Deep subsurface microbial communities from Aarhus Bay to uncover new lineages of life (NeLLi) - Aarhus_00045 metaG | ecosystem: Environmental > Aquatic > Marine > Oceanic > Sediment | place: Aarhus...
CGGTTCAAGAGCTTCCCCGTCCAGGAGGACCGCCATTTCCTGATTGTCTGTCGCTACGTCGAGCGAAACGCCCTGCGGGCCAACCTGGTGGAGCGTGCCGAGGACTGGCCGTGGTCGAGCCTGGCCCGCCGGCGTCGGAAGGATGTAGCATCTCCCTGGCTGGTCGCGGTGAAGGACTGGCCGGTGTCGCGGCCGCGGAATTGGACGGCTTTCGTGAACCAGCCGGAGACGGAAGCGGAGCTTGATGCGGTAAGGCGTAGCCTCGCCCGCGGCGCCCCCTACGGCGAGGCCTCCTGGCAACGGCGCACGGCGGCACGCTTGAAGCTGGAATCCAGTCTCCGCCCGCCCTGGCGTCCAAAGCGAGGCAAGCATGGCCAGAATAAGTAAGCCTGACCCCCTTAATCCACGGAATCGTCAGGAACAGATGCGCCGGCACGAATACTCAGTTTCGCCTCTATTGCCCTTGGCTTGCCTGTCATGCCTTCTTGCTGCGCCGGCGATCTGCCGCAGCCAAACCGTCTTCGAGCGTGTCGAGCGTCTTACGAAAGTGATTCGCAAGGGCGAGGGGCCCGAGTCCGTAGAGGCCCGGGCAGAGATCCGCCGCACCATGGAGCTGTACTTCCGGGACCAACAGGTGCCGTTGCGCTCCTATCCCCTACCGTTCAAGCAAGGACGCTGGAAGATCACACAGGGAAACAGCACCGTTTACTCACACAGCCGGCTCAACCAGTTCTGCTGGGACTTCGAACTCGTCGATCGGTCAGGTTTCCGCCACCCCCTGGGCCTCGACGCCACCCTGCGACCGCAAGAGAATCACTCATACGGCGCGCCCATTCACGCCGTCGCACCCGGCCGCACCTGGACACGCACCGGCGGAACCGACGGAACCGATCCCAGCAACATCATCGTCATACACCACGACGACGGCACCCGAGCCATCTACGACCACATCCGCCCCGGCGGGTGCCAAGTCAAGACAGGCCAACGCGTCGAGAGCGGCCAACTGATCGGCCACGTCGGCTACACCGGCACCAGCTACCCCCATATTCACTTCTCCGTTCGCACCGCCGCCGTAGACGACTGGACCCTCCCCGTTCGCTTTGACGAGTACCATCGATTCGATCCCAACACCAACGCCATCACCAACGTGCTAGATGGTGTACCGCTCGAAGGACAGATCATCGCCGCCACTGTGGATGAGGCACGCGATCCGTCATCACCGAAACGCAAGAAGTTGAAGATTCCCGACGGAGCGGAGACGTTCGGGGACAATCGTTGCTACTACTTCTTCAGCCACAAGCTGGATTGGGCGTCAGCCCAGGAAGTCTGCGCCCGCCACGCTGCACACCTGGTAACCATCACCAGTCGGGCTGAGGACACGTTCGTTGCCCGGCTCATTCCCGAGCTCGGCAATTACGATCGAGTTTGGATCGGGCTCTCGGATGCAGCGAATCACGGGCAATGGCTCTGGATCACCGGCGAGCCCCTCAAGTACACAAACTGGGCCAAACGCCAACCCGACAATCTCCGCGGCAACCAGCACCACGCACAGATCGGTTTCGCAGGCACCAAGCAGTGGAGCGACGGCGACGGCACCGGCAAGCATCCCTTCGTCTGCGAATGGGAAGCGTCCGCCCGTGACCAAGAATAGAGAAGGGAAGAAGAGAAGGGGGTCAGGCTTACTTATTTTGTCCGGTCATTGGCGTCGTGGTAACGTGCCTCACCGTCGCGGGCGGGGCGGCCAGAAGACGTGGTCGTCGGAGCCGGTCTCGGTGGGTTCGTCCGCCCAGCGCCGGGCATGCACGCCCCCGTCGTCCAGGCCGTTCTCTGAGAGCGAGTAGATCGTCGGCCCGCTCTCCGTTACGCGATACCCGAAGTATTCACCGGTGAACGGGTCGATGGTCATCTCGTAGCCGTACTCGCCCGGCAACTCGTCAAGCGTCGCGGGCCAGCGCCCGTGTTGCTCTTTGAACAGACGCGCGGCGTAAGCGAGCTGGGTGGCCCGGCGTGAAGCTTCGACGCGGGCCCGGAGAGTGTGCACCCGGCCCAGGTTGGCCATGAGGTCCAGGCTCGTGAAATCGTGCCTTTGATCGTAGGTTTGCCGCAGCGGCTCAACGTCGGCCGCCCGCACCTCGGGGTAACCGATGCTCATCTGCTCGCTCAGTTCCCGGTAGTAGGCGTCGAAGGTCTCGATCGCTTCGCGGGCGTCTTGGGCCGTTTTTGTGCTCAACTCGGCCAGGGTCTCCTCGGAGTAGTCGAATATGTTCCGGGCCCGATCCGCCCTGAAGGTCGGCTGGCCGCCGGGTTCCTCCGGCCAGAAGAGGTACTGCAGGATGTCCATGACGAAGGCGTGCTCTCCGCGGAGCACGCGAACGGGGTCGGGGCTGCCGGGGTCGTCGTTCATCAGCACGTCCAGGGCGGTCTCCAGCTCCTCGGCTGAGAAGACCTCGTGTTGCAGGGCCCAGCGGGCGTTTTCCTGGACCAGGGCCCGCTCCGCGGCCGAGACCAGCTCCTCGATCAGGGTCGGGCCGCTGCTCAAGTGCCCCGCGTTGTGGAAACAGGTCCGCCAGGCCTCAAGCATGCGCTCGGCAGAGACGGCCCCATCCTCCAGGCGCCACGAGTCGGCGATGGTCTCCTTGACCATGTCGCGGTGGCTGCTGAGTGACGGCAGGAGCAGGTTGAGCAGGAGCGGCTCGCCGTCGGGACCGGCCAGCGGTTGGTGGGCGTCGTCCAGCGGTTGAGCGTATCCCGCGTGCATGGTGGCCTCGCGGAATTGGGCCCGCAGGTCCTGGGCCGCGTCGCTCGATGCCGCCCAGTCCGGATGCTGAACCGGGTCCCAGGGCCCGGGTGGTCCTTCGTAATCGTCGTCCGTGAACATGTTGTCCAGCTCGGGCCATTCGGGCTTGTCCGTTTCGCTGCCGGGAAGCCCGGGCATGAAAGCGTCGTAGGCCGGGTAAGCGTTGTCCTGGGGTTGATCCGAAAAGCGCTGCCGGAACCACCCAACGTAGTCCACCTTGGTGCGGAAATCCGGCCGGGCCGCGAAACCGTCCTCGTCGGTCAGTGTTTGGATGTCGGACCAATCCTCCGCGTCCAGGTCCGCAAGGGCATCGGCCGGCAGTTCGGCGCCGCCGGCCTGCTCGAACAGCCCCGCGCTCAGGGCCAACTCCTGGTCAGTGGGCGGGGCGACCAGGGCCTGGGCGGCATCGCTAACGGCGTGGCGCCCACCGTCCGCCTCCGTCCCGCGACCTTGTCGATCCGCCAAGGTGCCACCGGACTCATCCGTCGGGGAAGGCCGGGGCGACGTCTCGTCCGCCGCGGCCGTGCAGTAGATCATCAGGTACGATCCGTTCTTGAGGCGAACAACGGCCGGGTCCCAGGCCTGAGCCAGCCGCAGCCCCGGCTCCAACCTCCACTTCCGCCCATCCTCGGACACCAGCGACCCCACCCCGGCCTCAGACGAGACATAGGCCCGCAGGCCTGCTTCGGTCCGCACGATGTTGCCCACGAAAGTGGCCTCAGACAGTCGCGGGCCCTCCAGGCCGGTGAACCGCCTTCCGTCGCGGGAGGCGAAATGGCCGGCGGCCGCCTTCGTCTCCCGGTTCGGGCGTCGTTCGAGCGAATCCACGTACAGGTGCACCTGGCCGCCGGTGCGCACGGCCGTGGGGTGCAGATAAGTTTCGCCGGGAAGCGGGACCTGCGTGCGTTCGTCCACGCGGTACTCGATGCCGTCCTTCGTGACCGCCGAGCGGATCACCGTCATCATCTGCGGCTTGTCCCCCTGGCGCGGCTGGCGTCGCTCCGCGGCGGTGGCGAAGTAGAGTCGCAGTGTCCCGTCGGCCATTCGCAGCAGATCGCCGTGGCGGCCGGCGACCGGCCCACCCCGCGGCCCACACAGCTTGGCCAGCCGGGCGGGAGACCACGATCGACCCTCATCCCGCGACCGCGACACCGCCAACAGCGGGACGCTTTTGCCCCCGTAATCTACCGCATGATCGAAGAGTGCCAGCAGGTCCCCGTCCGGGAGACGCACCAAGTCCGGGGCTGCGGCGTGGGGCATGAAGATCCGGCCCGTATCGACGAAGCTGAGCCCGTCGTCGGAGCGGGCCGCCCGCAGCACGCTTGCCCGCGTCGGGTCATGCCGACCCCGGGCCGCCTGATCGCCCGCCCCGCACCCCACGGCGGCGAGCACCGCCAACCCTGAGACAAGACCTACAAAGCGTTTCATCACCTCCAACCTCCAAACGAAGACCACACGCGCCTGGTCACTCCGCCGGATCAGACGTCCCAGCCGGCGGGGTGTTAGCCGGGATTCCGCTCGAATTCGTGCAACAGGGCCCCGGTCCCTCTCCGGGCCGATGACCCGATGAAACCACCGCCTCACCTCTTGGCCGGACACTTCCTGCACCGTACCAATTCGCGTGCCCGGTTAGTACTACAACGCAAGGTATTCACCTATCCTGTAGCGGCCGACCTCCGAGTCGGCCGTGGAGACCCAGAACGGCCGACTCGGAGGTCGGCCGCTACGCGCGAGACAACGACCTTGCGCTGTAGTCTTAGGCGCATGCCCCGCGCAGACCAACCCGCAAACAGAAAGGACGCGACGCGATGCGAAGGAGCACATGCTGGCCAAGCGGACGATGCTTTGGAACGGTCTTCCGGACATTCCTTCCACACGTTGGAACCGGTGGATGCGGCCTGTTGCCGACCGGCTGCGCGGTCCTGGGCGGCGCCGCCGCGGCGGCAGGGGCGGCTTTGCTGACCGGGTTGTTCCTGGGCAGCATTCAGGCCACCTTCGCCGCGACGGCCCGCTCGTACGCCTTTACCGACGTCGGCAGCGTGCAGTTAGTATTCGAGTCGCCGCACCGACGCACGACCGACCTGGTGAGGTTCAGCGGACGCCTGCCGGGCTTCCACTTCGTGATCATCACCGACCGAAGCAAGGTGATTCGCACTGCCCAAACCGAGGAGGTGGTCTTCGAAACGGACGTGGAGATCGACTTCGAAGCCTCGCCCCCGACGATCACCGGGACGGTCAGGCAACGCGGCGGACCGCAGGAGTTCACCCTCGATGAGTTGTACCCGGACATCACTCTGACCCAGGAGGTCAGCGGCGCGGACGACAGCGGCCGGCGGGAAGTGACCCTCACCATCGTGGGTCGGGGGCCGGGTGGGGAAGAACTCGAGTACACGCTGGTCTTGCAGACGCGGCTGACCACCGGCGGGGACTTCCTCGCCGGGCCGGTCGAGGTAACCCGGAACTTCACCGCCCCGGGCGTGGAGCCTTTGGTCATCGAGGGCAGTGGAGAACTCGATGCCCGCAAGCAGGACGAGCCTGCGGATGACGAGCAGGACCTCGAACCGGAGAACGGCAACTTAGAGGACGAGACCGACGAAAACGCCGACGAGGGCGAAGTCGAAGACGAAGGCAATGACATCATCGACGACGACGGCGACGGTGTTGACGACGGTGACGACGATTCGGCGCCTGTGGATACGACGCCGCCCAGCGCGTGCCTTCCGGGGCTTCCGGAGCTGCTGGCCCAGGCGGTGGACATGTTCGTCGAAGCCGGCGGCCAGGACGCCCTGGACCTCAACGGCGATGGGACGGTCACCTCCACAGAGGTGCAGGAGGCCGTCAACCCGCTGATCGGTCCGTTCTTCAGCGTCTCCCCGCAAGCAGCGGCCTGCATCGCCGAGCTGCTGAATTAGTACTACAGCAGCGCAAGGTATTCACCTATCCTGTAGCGGCCGACCCCCGAGTCGGCCGTGGAGACCCAAAACGGCCGACTCGGAGGTCGGCCGCTACGCGCAAGACAGCAACCTTGCGCCGTAGTGTCAATGCGGATTGCGGAATAAGAAGTCGTCCGCCACCTGCCCGATTCAGCACCGTCGTCACTCATACCGCAGAGCTTCGACGGGATCGAGCCGGCTGGCCCGCCAGGCGGGGTACAGGCCGCTGATGATGCCGGTGGCGATGGCCACGCCCACCGCGATAATGACGATCTGTGGGGCCAGCACCGGCTTGAGCGGGGCCAGGTTGGCCTCCACCACGTGGTTAATCATCCAGCCCACCAGGATGCCCAGCGGGGCTCCGACGATGCAGATCATGCTGCTCTCGGCCAGGAACTGGGTCAGGACGTCGGCACGCTGGGCCCCGACGGCCATGCGCACGCCGATCTCCCGGGTCCGCTCGGTGACCGAGACCAGCATGATGTTCATGATGCCGAACCCGCCCACGACCAGCGATATGCCGCTGATGGCGAAGAAGATGGCCTGCCAGATGCGGATGCCCTTGCTGAACTGCTCGAACAGCTCCTTCTGGGTTATGACCGTGAAGTCGTCCTCCTCGCCAAGCTGCAGCCGGTGGGTGCGGCGCAACACGCCGGCCACGGCCGCCCGGGTCTCCTCCTGGTCGTCTTCGTCGACGCCCCGGACGCTGATCTGGCTCAGCGATCGGCGGTTGAACATGGTCTTGGCCCGGGAGAGGGGGATGTAGACCTGCATGTCGAAGTCGGCGAACCCGACCAGGCCCTTCTCCTTCATCACGCCCACCACGCTGAAGGACTGCCGCCCGATGCGGATCTCCTCGCCAACCGGGTTGCGGACTCCGAACAGTTTGTCGGCCAAGTCGTAGCCCAGCACGGCCACCCGGCGACTCCCGACCTCCTCGGAGCGGGTGAAGATCCGGCCCTTTTCGGCCGCGTAACTGAACACATCGAAGAAATCGGGGCGCGTCCCGACCACCAGGGCGATCTCGTTCTCGCTGGCGAACTTGACCTGCGAGCCGATCTGCATCTCCGGGGCGGCCGCGGCCACGCTCGGCTCAGCCAGGATCTCCTCCACGTCCAACGGAACCAGCGGATTGACCAGCGAAACGGTGACCCCGCGCTGCTTGGTGACGCCCGGACGAATCCACATCACATTGGAGCCGACCTTCTGCAGGTCGACCAGCCAGTCGCGGGTGGCGCCCTCGATCACCCCGACGGCGGCGATCACCGTGCCCACCCCGATGACGATGCCCAGGATGGCCAGAATGGAGCGGACGAAGTTGGCCCGCAGACTTCGCAAAGCGGCCAAGAGCATTCGTAACAAGAACATGGTCGGAACTACCTCTTCTAGTGTCCCAATCAGCCAGATCGTCACCTATGCCCTTATCGCGGTCTGAGACCGCTCCGGGCGGCGATATCCTGCTGCGGTCGCGCCTCAGCGCCCGAAGCACGCTCCCCCTGGCCGTCTGCGGATTCCGCCGACGCCGCGGCGGGCATGCGCGGGTTGGGACGGTCCTCACGTATCTTCCCGTCGAGCGTGGCCACTGTGCGCTGAGCTTGCTCGGCTATGGTGGGCTCGTGCGTGACCACGACAACGGTGGTGCCCGCGCGGTGCAGCTCGTGGAAGAGCTCCATGATCTGCTGGCCGGTCTTGGAGTCCAGGTTGCCGGTGGGTTCGTCGGCCAGGATCAGGCGTGGCCGGTTGACGATCGCCCGGGCGACAGCTACCCGCTGCCGCTCGCCGCCGGAGAGTTCGTTGGGCTGGTGGGCGGCCCGGTCGGCCAAGCCGACCCGCTCCAGAGCAGCCAGAGCCCCCGGCTTGGTGATCGTCTGGCGGGCATAGAACAGCGGCACAGCCACGTTCTCCCAGGCGCTCATCCGGCTGATCAGGTTGAAGGTCTGAAACACGAAGCCGATGGAGCGGTTGCGGATGCGGGCCAGTTGCCGGTCGTTGAGCGAGCTCACCGTCTGGCCCAGAAAGTGGTAGGTCCCGCTGGTGGGCCGGTCCAGGCAGCCCAGCAGGTGCATCATGGTGCTCTTGCCGCTGCCCGAAGGGCCGACGATGGCCACGAACTCGCCCTCGCCGATGTGCAGGGAGACTCCGTCCAGGGCCCGGACCTCGCTGGTGCCCATGGCGTAGATCTTGGTGATGTCGGCCAGCTCGATCACGGTTCGGAGGGCATCCAGGTCAAACCACCCTTGTCGCGGCCGGACTCCGTCCCGGCCCTTGATGCGCGACCCGGCCGACTCGGACGCCCGCCGCTGGAGGCGAAGCACGCCTGAGCCGGGCCCGGGCCCGTCACCGATCCTTCCTCGTCTCCTTGGGGATGCGCGTGGGCAGCTTGGTGTAGACCTCGTCTCCCTCGTCCAGCCCGCTGCGGACAACGACCCACTTGCCGTCGGTGAGGCCGACCTCGACGTCGCGATCGATCTCCTTGCCGCGCGGGTCCTGGGGATTGGGAAGCCTGACCACGTAGCGGCCTCGCTCCATCCTCTTCAGCGCCTCGTAGGGTACACAGAGGCCTTCCTCTGCGGCCGGCGAGAAATCGACCGTGCCCTGCATGCCCAGGCGGATGCTCTCCAGGTTGGGGTGCTCGTACAGGCGGATGCGGACGTCGTAGGTGATGATCTGGGCCAGGCTCTTGGGCTTCTGGGCGATCTCCACGATCTGCCCGATGAACTCCTCCCGGGGCAGGGCGTCGAAGCGGACCCGGACTTCGTCGCGGTAGCGCAGTTCGTCGTCCGCGCTCGGGGCGGTGGTTGGCGTGCCCGCTTCGCGCTGCTTGCACCCCTCGAGCATCATCCGGTTCACCTGGTCAACGTCACTCTCGTCCACCTGGGCCTCGACCTCCATGGCACTGATGTCGGCCAACTCCATCACCGGCGTCCCGGCGCCCACCACGCTGATGGCGCTGCTGATCACCTGGCCCTCGGAGACGTAGATACGCACCACCCGACAGGCGGAGTGGTAGTTGTTGCGGACCTCGGTCTTGCGCCGGCGGCGTTCGGTGTCGCGGAGGGTGTACTCGGCGTTTTCGAGCCGGGCCTTGGCCAATTCGACCTCCCGTTCGGCCCGCCGCACGTTTCGCGGGCCGGCATCCTTGGCCCGCCGCAGCTCCACCTTGGCGCGGGCCCGCTCTGCCTTGGCGGTCAGATACTCGGTGTTCTTCCGCTCCAGCTCAACCTTGCTGCTGTGGTCGTCTCCGGCGAGTTCTTTGAACCGTTCGTACTCGAACTTGGCGAACCCGAACCTTGCCTCGGCCAGGTCCACAGCCGCGCGGGCCAGTTCGACGTTGAAAGTCTTGTCCTCAATCGCCTGCTCACCGGCGATTTGGGCGATGGCCAGGCTTTCGGTCGCCTGATCGACGACCGCCTGGGCCTTTTCGACGTTGCGCTGCTCCTCTTCCTTGTCAATTCGCAGCAGGAGCTGCTCCGGCTGAACGATATCGCCCTCGTTGACCGGAACCTCCATGATGGTCCCGCTGGCCTCGGCCTTGATCTCCACGCGCTGCCGCTCGCGGGCTTCGCCAGTGGCGCTGATGGGCACCTCGACCCGGGCCTGCCGGGCCCGGGCCAGCTTGCCGGGCTCTTCGAGCAGACTGGCCCGCGTGCTGCCCCAGTACCACAACCCAATGACGGCGGCGACAATCACGATCAGGATGATGAGCTTCTTCATCGCGGCGTTCTCCCGGCGTTGCGGCGGTCCGTCGGTCGCGCGGCTTGGTCAATGGCCCGGGGCATCTCGGCGTGGCATGCCTTCACGGGCCGAGCCCGGCTAGGCATGCTGTCTCCGGGAATCAGACATGCTTACCCGCGACTTCGTCGCGTGAAAGCATGCCAGCCTCGAGCCTGCTACCTGGCCGCCACCGAGCTGGGCTGGTAGGGCATGTCGAACGCCTCAGCCACCGGCCTATTAGTCAGCCTGCCGAGTTCGCAATTGATCCCCTCAGCCAGGCCGGGGTCGGCCTGGCAAGCGTCCTGGTATCCCTGGTCGGCCAGGCTCAGCAGGTAGGGCAGCGTGGCGTTGGTCAGCCCGAAGGTCGAGGTCCGCCCCACCGCTCCGGGCATGTTCGCTACCCCGTAGTGCACCACCCCCTCGACGATGTAGGTGGGCTCAGCGTGGGTCGTCGGACGAATGGTCTCCACGCAGCCGCCCTGATCCACGCCCACGTCCACGATGACCGCCCCGGACTTCATTATGGCCAGGTGATCCCGCGGGATCAGGATGGGGCAGCGGGCCCCGGGAATCAGAACCGCTCCGATGATCAGGTCGGCCGTCTTCAACCGCTCGCGGATGGTGAAGCTATCACTGTAGAGGGTGTGCACGTTGGCCGGCATCACGTCGTCGAGGTAGCGCAGGCGATCGAGATTGACGTCCATGATGAAGACCTGGGCGCCCAATCCGGCGGCCACCTTAGCCGCGTTGGTACCCACGATCCCGCCACCGAGGATGAGGACCTCAGCCGGGGCGACCCCCGGAATCCCACCGAGCAGGATCCCTCGACCCATCATGGGTCTTTCGAGGTACTTGGCTCCTTCCTGGATGCTCATCCGGCCGGCAACCTCGCTCATGGGGGTCAGCAGCGGCAGGCGCCCCCGTGCGTCCGTGATCGTCTCGTAGGCGATGGCCACGCACTTCGTCCCCAGCACGCCCTCGGTCAGCTCGCGGTCGGCGGCCAGGTGGAAGTAGGTGAAAATCACCTGGCCCTTGCGCATCAGGGGCCATTCCTCGGGCAGCGGTTCCTTGACCTTGACGATCAGGTCTGCGGCGGCATAGACCTCGTCGCGTGTGGGCTTGATTCGGGCCCCGGCCTCCTTGTACTCCAGGTCGTGGATGCCGGACCCCACGCCGGCCTGGGTCTCCACCAGCACCTGGTGCCCGCGACGAACCAGCTCCTCCACCCCCGCCGGGACCACGCTCACGCGGTATTCGTGCGTTTTGATTTCCTTGAGTATGCCGACGACCATCTTATCTGCATGCGCTCCACAGCAAACCTCGGTGCTGGCCGCCCCCGCCCGCAGTCGTTC
>Ga0114922_10006425_pt1 | contig 10796 bp, 9 predicted proteins | sample AartaG_FD_100975 | JGI IMG/M metagenome (GOLD analysis project Ga0114922, IMG submission 100975) | Deep subsurface microbial communities from Aarhus Bay to uncover new lineages of life (NeLLi) - Aarhus_00045 metaG | ecosystem: Environmental > Aquatic > Marine > Oceanic > Sediment | place: Aarhus...
ACCAGATTATCTATCTCACTATAGAAATAAAGCTTCTCCGCTTTAACCTACGACAATACTTCGCCTAAAAAAGCATCTTCCACTCCCAAAACGTGCGCATTCAGAGGTGACCGCTCAGGCCAGCCGCCCAGACATTCCACAACAGCGTTGTGGAGCCTTTGCTTTTCGACTTTCCATTCGCTTTCAGAGGACACTTCCGCTCTCGGCGGGAGTTCACTGGAAATTCGTTTATAAATGCTGATCATGGACTCGCAAGGTTCAGGCAGACCGTCTTCACAAACCTTCAGAGTTGTCGCAGGATCATCCTCCGGTGTGATCGTCCCTTCTCCCTGGTATGGTGGCTGTTTTCCCATCAGCCATCTGTCGAACCACGCGTATACTGCCTCGCGCATCTCTTTATTATACCCATGTCCGCTATAGGTAGCAAACGAAGATAGCTTCGCCGGATCATAGAAGCCGTAAATCTCCTGCAAACGTCGAAGTGTCTTGCGCGCCGAGTCAATGCGGAAGCCGTTATCCAGTATTCCGTGAATCAGCAGAAGGGCCCGAGGCGCTATCAATCCGCAGATGTCCACGAGATCAGCGAATTGCAGCAGATTGGGCACAGTTTCACAGGTACAGAACGCTTTATGCATATAGCATTCAGCCATTTCCACTGAACACACGGGAACGGAGGCTTTGATCCGCTCATCCAGAGAGCTGACGTACATAGTCTGGTTGCCGCCGCCGGAAGCGCCGGTGCATCCGATCCGCTCCGGGTCAACGTCATCCCTGGTGCACAGATAGTCAATGGCACGCATATTATCCCATGCCTGTATCCCCTGGACGCTCATACCCACGAGGAAGAGATTGCGGGATCGGTGCGGCCCTTCAGGTTCGCGCTCGTTATAGCCTACCTTGTCCAGCGATAGAGCAACGTAGCCTCTGCGCGCCAGCCCTATCATGCGAGACTCCACCTCCGGGTTATACCTGCCGTCCTGCCAGTGTCCGTGAGGGCACAAAATAGCAGGAGCCGGCAATCTGGCATCGGCGGGAACGTAGACGGCGGCAGTGACGTAAAAATTCGGCCGGCTCTGATACAAAAGCTTCTCAATGATGTAGCCATCGCGCTCAAGCCGTCCGGTAATCTCCGCGTTAAGTGGACACCGCTCCTCCGGAAATCCACCCAATGCCTGAATAAGGGCCGAGCGAACTTTCTCTCGCCGGCCCAGCCATTCCTCTCTCGTATTGCAAAGGCCTCGCATATACAAAAGCTCGTCAGCGAGGCGGGTAAAGTGGTCTTCCATCATTTTCTGATGGGGTTGCGGTAATACTTTAAGATCCTGCATATTCTTCCTCCATATGTAAACCATTATCCCTGTTTTTCGTATCTCTTTTTCTGGACGATCTTAACGCCTGCGATGAATGCTGTCAATAGGGAAAGAGAAAACAAGACCAATATGCGAAGCCTTCGACGACTACGATTATATGAAATAGATGCATTGGATCATTATAGATATATATTATATATAATATATATAATATATAATATATAATACTAATATGGCTTGACCTTTTTAGTAATCAAAGTTATAATGATCTCTAAGTTCCGTTCGCCAAAAAGTAGTGTTAGGACGCATATTGATCGGGAATCCAATTCTTTCATAAAGTTTCGTATTCTTATGGGAGTGTCATAATAAAATGAAAAGGAAAATCAGGAGATACCACCTGGTTGGAGCATTATTAGCTCTGGTTCTGGTTGCGATAATAGTTATAGGGATCTACCCCTCACTGACCAAAAGCAAAGCAGGTGATCTTGATATGCCTGCCGGTAACTTCGACGTATCTTATGTATGGACACCTGACTTAGGAAGAGCATTAGATTATTTAAGGGAGTTAGGGGACGTCTTCGAACCTGAAGTGCTCAGGAAACTGCGCGTAGTAAAACGACAGTCCGACGACGGTGATTATGGCATCATTTATGATCTGAATAGCGATAGAGATTCTGTTCTATCAATAGCTGAAAAGCATAGTGAAATCCTCCAGAGCGCCGATCTGGACTCGGCTTCTATTATTGAGGACGAGGGTTACTATGAATTATATAACATTAGCTATGGAGTAGATTCCGATCTGGAACTACAGAAAGGCAATTACAAAAAAGCTGCGCAAATACTAGGGCCAGTGGTTACCCGGGATCTGGTTATTGAGAAAACCCCTGACGATTATGCCGTTGTATACAAAAGCCTGAGCGACAGAGAAACCATTACGGGCATAGCCGAAAAACACGCAGAATTGCTCAAATCAGAGGGCCTTACAGCAACCGTAGTTATGGAAACTAACAACGACGTGATTTACGGAGAATCGAGCTACCTCGACGAGTTGCTGGAAAATGAGAGCTTGTATAATGTCAGCTATGGCCTGGGCCCCAACCTGGAGGCGCAAAAGGCGAACCACGCAAAAATCTCTCAGGTACTAGGTGAGGAAGTTGCCCGAAATCTAGTGATTCGTGAGACTCCTTATGGAAATTATCTTCTCGTATACGTGATCAGAAAAGATGAGAAATCCACCAGGGAAATTGCCAGAAAGCATAAGAGATTACTGAGGTCGAAGCGAATCTCAGCAGCCATAATCAGGGAAGGCGATGGTAATAACGTGGTTTACGGAGGTTCGTATGGTGTTGGGGAACTGCTGAAAGTTAAAAGAGAAACCATTCCTGCTCCAGAAGTAGAGAATTTACCCGAGGTGGAAGCGAAAGAAGAGCCTGAACTGACTTCTCCAGAAGAGCCCGACTTACAGCAACCTATCCAGGACTACATTTCTGCTCCAGAAACAGAAGCAGAGGAGCTACCTGAGGTGGAAGCAAAAGAAGAGGGGCCAAGCTTACAACAGCAGATTCAGGATTATATTTCTGCGTTGAGAAACTCGAAAAAGCTATCACTTAGCGATAAGGTCGCATGTTCTGTGTTCGATTTTACTACCGGAGAAAAACTGTTATCCATCAATGAAAATGAGCCTCTACAGGCTGCAAGCATGATCAAGCCTTTTGTGGCTCTTGCCTTCTTCCATGAAGCTGAGAAGGGCAGGTTCATCTACGGTTCCAGAACCAGAGCAAATATGCAATCCATGATTCAGAGGAGTCGCAACTCATCCACCAATTGGGTCATGAGACAGGTGGGCGGCCCCCATAAGGTACAGGAAATTCTGCAGACTAATTACAGTATGCTTTTCACTGGAACAAGCATCAAGGAATATATTCCCAGGAGAGGCAGAACTTACATAAATAAGGCATCTGCACTTGACTATGGCAGGTTCCTGTATGCCATGTGGCATGGCCAGTTGCCTTATTCGCGAGAGCTTCGAAGGTTGATGGCACTGCCAAACAGCGATCGAGTATGTCATCGCGCCAGAAAAGTACCTAAAGGGACGTTGGTATACGATAAAACAGGCAGCACCAGTCGCTTGATTGGAAATATGGCCATTCTGGTGGCACGAGGGAAAAATGGTAAGAAATATCCCTACACGTTGATTTGCGTTATTCAAAGGCGGACGGCAGCACCCAATTATACAGCATGGAGTAGAAAAGCAGGAGACATCATCAGAGAGGTTTCCAACAAAGTCTATACCGTAATGAAAAAAAGGCATGATCTTGTCTAATACCTCAACATAATCCACTCATTTGACAACGCCCTCCCATCAACCTGCAAAACTGTTTCTCCATAGATTCTTCCTTGATTGAGTGTCAAGAAAGAGGTAAACTATATTCGACCGAACTTGCGCTTATGAAAGGTTGATTTGTTATGAAACAGGATCGAATCCCTTCTCACATTGCTGACGGAGAATACTACTTTAGAGAATGGCTTGTGATTGGGCCGTTTTTCCCTGCCGATCTGGATACAGATTTTTTCCCAGAGGAAGAGGCTGACATCGGACCGAAAGAGGGCGATACTGTTACAACAGCGGATGGAAGAACACTGACCTGGGAGCACTATGTGTCCAAAAGGGATGTCATAGATTTTGTGGATGCTATTGGCGACGTGGAAGACGCGACGGCTTATGCGTTCTGTATCCTGGAAAGCGAAACCGATGGCGACGCGCAGACCGAGCTTCAGACTTGCTATGGCATTGCGATATGGTTAAACGGGAAATGGGCGCATTACAGACCTGGCATTCGCGAAGCGCTTTTTCGCAGGAACGTGTTCCAGGTGAAGCTGAGAGCAGGCGTCAACCGTTGCCTGGTGAAGGTATCCCGAACGTCCGGGTACTGGTACTTTGGGATGAAGATGACTATGCTGCATCCTGACCGGGCTGTGCTCTGGGGTATGATCAGCGACGAAAATGGCGTCCCCAGCTCCAGTGCTGAAGTTCGCCTGGAGCAGGATGGAGAAGTGGTAGCATGGACGCGGACGATGCCCCGTCATCCCATGACATCTTTTCTATACCCGGATGAAGATGAGAGCGCATCGACCTTGCCATCCATGAAGACCCGGACGGCATGATGTGGTTTGGCACACAAGGCGGCGTCTCGCGCTACGATGGAAAGGAGTTCGTCAACTTCACTTTAAGAGATGGGCTGGCGGGGAACATTGTCAAAACTATCGAAGGGGATCCGGATGGGAGCTTGTGGTTTGGAACCGATCGGGGGATGACTCGCCATCGTCGGAGTTCCGCTTCTCCCAAAGTTCGTATCGCCTCTGTCACCGCAGACCAGGCCTATCGCGATCTGGATGCCATCCCTGCTTTCACCCTTGGAACACGCATCACCATAGAATATAGCTCTATCGACATGAAAACGATGCCTGAAAAACGTCAGTATCGCTGTTGCGTTTGTGAGACAGGAGACGTGAGACATGAGACATCAGACATCAGACTCCAGACCTCAGATGCCAGATTCGGGACTCAAATCTCACGTCTCAGGTCTCAAGTCTGATGTCCCATATAATCCTCCTACAAAAGAGACAGCCTTCGACTGGACACCCCAGGAACCTGGCATATACACTTTTGAGGTGCAGGCTATAGGCCGGGATCTGAATTACTCCGAACCTGCCATCCTGACGCTGGAAGTGACGCCACAACCATACCTGGAAGAATTGCGCCAGACTCGCGAGGAGTTGGAAGCTGCTTACCGGGAACTGAAGGCGAGCAACGCTGAACTTCTGATAGCCAAGGAAGCTGCTGAAGCTGCTAACCAGGCTAAAAGCATCTTCCTGGCTAACATGAGCCACGAGATAAGGACTCCCCTGAACGCTATTCTGGGATATACCCAGATACTTCAGCGGAGGAAGAATCTGCAATCGGACGTTAAAGGGGCGATAGAAACTATAGAGGATAGCGGAAATACCCTCTTGGCGTTGATTAACGACGTTCTTGATATATCGAGAATAGAAGCCGGCCGGGCAGAACTTCAGGAAACTGACTTTAACCTCACGGCATTGATTGACGGGCTGTCGAATATGTTCCAGATCCGATGTCAGCAGAAAGGACTTGACTGGAGTGTCGAATGGCAGAAGGGAAAGAAGCGGGTACTGGTACACGGTGACGAGGGAAAATTGAGGCAGGTGTTGATGAATCTACTCTCCAATGCGGTGAAATTCACGGATTCCGGCGGATTTACACTGCGGATCAGCGAATCGGCTCCTCCGCATCTCACTTTCCGGGTGATTGACACTGGAGCAGGGGTACCTCCCGAAGAACAGCAGACCATCTTCGCTCCTTTCGCTCAGGGCAAGGATGGCGCAGGAAAAGGCGGAACAGGACTGGGACTGGCCATAGCTGCCAGGCACGTTGAGTTGATGGGCGGCCAGTTGGCAGTGGGATCTGAGCCGGGAAAAGGCTCGCGCTTCTTCTTCACTGTGCCCCTCAAAGTTGCTGCTGAGGAAGCAGTTGTTTATACGAAAGATGTGGTTTCTCAGCCCGTCCCGACCCGTCTGGCGGATGGTTATCAGGTAGTGGCCCTGGTAGCTGACGATAGGGAGGAGAACCGGGACGTGCTGTCCAGAATCCTGTCCGATATTGGGGTTTCAGTGGTAACGGCAGAAAACGGCCAACAGGCAGTGGAAGCTGTGATGGCCAGTAAACTGGACATCGTGTTCATGGACATCTGGATGCCTGAAATGGATGGGCTTGAGGCTGCTCAGCGTATCCTTTCGGAGTGCGGCGACGATTCCCCGAAGCTGGTAGCTGTTACCGCTTCTGTATTAATCCACGAAAGGCAGCAATACTTCGACGCCGGCTTCCAGGATTTCATTCCCAAGCCGGTTGACGCACAAAAGGTATATGAGTGTCTGGCAAATTTATTGCATGTTAAATACGAATATGAGCCCGGTATAACATCCATAGAGGGTCTGGAAATTGCCTTGCCTGAGGATCTGCTCTTGCATATCAGGAAGTCAGCCCAGTTATATTTATCACCGTCCAGGATGATAACGTGAGTCTGGTGGAAGGCTTCCGGGCCGGCGGCGTGGATTATATCATCAAGCCCTTTGAAAAAGAGGAACTGCTCATCCGCGTTGAGAATCACCTGAAGATCAGCCGCCTGACGAATGAACTCATACAGAAAAATCGGGAGTTGGAGCAGGAGATAGCCAGACGGGAGCAAGCCGAGGATGCCCGGAAGAAAAGCGATGAACAACTTTCCCTCATTTCGGAGCAGGAAGCGAAGCGCTGGGGCATTGTAGGAGACATGCCCCTGGAGCTACAGCCCAAGCTCCTGAGAGTTATAGAGGATGGCTCTGTCCTGCCCGTTGGTGGATCGCAGGAGAAGCGCGTGGACGTCAGGATCATAGCGGCAACCAACCAGAACCTGTCAAAGGAGATGGCCGAAGGCGCGTTTCGAGAGGATCTCTTCTTCCGGCTGGAGCGGTTTGTGGGAGCAGCGTGGACAAATGAGCCGGAAGCCGAAATGGCGCCTCCTGCCACTCAAAGCCATAGCGCATGGGCCTTCGTGGTCAGCGGATCGGTGGGTGCCAGGGATAGCAGTTACACTGTGACAGTGAAGAACCTTCGCACTGGAGCGGTGGCTACGGGGAACTCGACCACATAGCCATTGTTGCCCATGTCTACAGTCCATATATGCTACAGGGGGGAGCAACTCCCCCCTGTGTTCCCCTTTCTTAAGGGATTTTCTTAACCTTGCTTATGCCTGGGCAGTATAGTTTTTCCTTTGGCAGTGTAGTTCTCGCTTCGGGCAAAACAACGAGCCATATATCTGTCCCTGTTTCCGCAAGAACGTCCTGAAGAGCGGCATTTGGGTCTGGCGTCAAAATGACTTTTCTTTTCTGAACTTCCTGGATCTGTCGGTAATTATAGAATTTGCCCCGCAGTGACTTAATGCGCCATTGAATCTCACGCTCACTGAGATCCCAGTTGCGTTTCTCGTGAAGCCTTAGAATTTCTGAGATCGGCTCATCCATCTTCGGTTCAAACTTCGTCTCCTGCGCGGCCACGCAGATAATGGTTCCAGACTCTTTCGCAGCCCTCGCGGCGCGGTAAAGCGTCTTGAGGTCATAGCCAGCCTCTGGCACGTCTCCACTTCCCGGCGAAGCGATAACCACGTCCGCCTTTTCATTTATCTCCGCCCCCCACACCTCTCTATCGCCATATTCTATGCCTATCTGGTGCACCCTTGTCGGCTCACCGCAGAACGCTTTTATAGGTTGAGAACCGTTTACCACCACGTTAATAAGAAAATCTATGCCCACTATCTTCCCTACGGAGTCAGCTTCTCCCCTGCTGGGATTATCATGGATTCCTTCTACAGAGTCGGCGGAAAAGTTGAATGAATGGTCTCGCACAATAGTGTCAAATCCCGCCACGCCAGGCAGAATCATCTTGTATCCGCCTTCGTATCCATAGGCTTCGTGGAGGTAAATCCTTCCCAGCGCGACCTTATAGTCGGCCTCTGCAACGTGTCTATTCACCCAGATCGGCGTGCCCTGAGGGCTGATGCCGATAAATGCGAGATTATCCCAATCGCCGCCGTCGTGTGAGATACATCTGTATTTTGCTACGATTTCCTTCCCCAGTTTGCGCTCCAGATCCTCCCGGGACATGGGATCGTGCATGCCGCTGGCTGTGACAAAGGTAATATCCGAATCCCGGACGCCCGTAAGCCGAAGTTCGTCAATGATCAGTGGGATGACTTCATTGGCCGGCGTGGGACGGCCCCAGTCGTCCGTGATGATCACGACTTTCTTTCCATTCAAACTCTGTTCATGTATTGCCTCAGCGCCCATAGGACTGCGGATTGCTTCACCCACAACCTCTGCCCAGGTCCCGCTTGCTGAGGGATTTCTGCTCTGCGCGATTATAAAGTTCTCAGATGGCAGATTGATCTGGATGTTCTTCTTTTCCCTTCCAAAAGGGATTGATATTTTCATATTCTACCCTTTCCAGTGTACCTTCACGCCATGCCTTTCGATCATCTAATCTCATTGATCCACCACTGATCCATCCACGTGAAGTCGCGTCCTGACACCCCGAGGTTTATATGGGTATCGCTCCTGCGCATCCTCTGCAAGCTCGATACCCACCCCGGGCACATCCGGGATGATCAGGAATCCATTTTCCAGTTTAAGCGCGCTTTTCACAATCTCACTCTTTGGTGGCTGCGACTCGCCTGTGGGATACTCCTGCAGTGCGAAGTTAGGAATACACGCGGCTAACTGTATACAAGCCGCTGTGCTGACGGGGCTCAGCGGATTATGCGGCACGACGCTAACGTGGTGAGCTTCGGCGATAGCAGCGATCTTCTTGCTGTGTGTCAGTCCGCCCGCCATACATACATCCGGCCGTACATACTGCACTGCGCCGCGGCTCAGGAGCATTTCAAACTCGTAGATGTTGTGAAGCCGCTCTCCAGTTGCGATGGGGATGTGGATGTTCTGGGCCACAAGCGCCATAGCGTCGAAGCTGTCCGGCAGGATGGGATCTTCGTAAAAGAATGGATGAAATTCCTCAATGCCCCGGGCCAGCACGATGGCTTCCGACGGGGTCAGCCTTCGATGGATTTCGATGCATAGATCCACATCGTTTCCCACCGCCTCCCGATAGCTGCCGACGGTATCAATGGCGTCCTGGATCTTGTCCGCGTGGGTCTTAAAATATGGCACGTCGCGGGATTCGTCCAGGAAGGGAGTGAGGTGTCCCACTGCTGTGAATCCTTGATTCTTAGCGTCTATACATCCCTGAACAAGCTTCCCCCTAGTATCGCCAAAGACGTGGTAATAGACGCGGGCTTTATCACGGCATTTGCCGCCCAGCAGTTGGTAGCAGGGAACGCCGAAATGCTTGCCCGCAATGTCCCAGAGGGCGATGTCGATCGCGCTCAGCGCGCCCATAATAGCGGCTCCCCGGAAGTGCGTCCAGCGATACAGGTATTGCCAGTGATGCTCGATCCTGAGGGGATCCTGGCCTATCAGATAGCGTTTGAAAGTCTCCACCGCGCTTCCCGACGCTTCCAGATAGCCCCAGGCGCCAGACTCTCCCAGACCTACGATCCCCTCATCAGTATGAACTTTTACGAACAGGTATCTATCCACAGGTATTACTTCCACATCTACGATTTTCATGGCAGCTCTCCATTGTTCTTCATCATCTCCACATCCGCCATTTCCATCCCTTCTCTGATGGCTCTCAAATTCTTGAATGACGCTCCATCATAATGTCCCATGGTTATACCATCCACGCCGCATTGGGCGGAGACCACAACTCCCTGTCGGATAATCTCAGGAGTGGCCTTCGGACGGACGCCGATTGCGGAGAGAAAACGCATCTCTTCACCTATAACCCGCCTCACTGACATCAGCCAGCGCCTCTTATACCCCAGCCGGTTTATATCTCCGCTCTGCTCGGAATAATCCGATGAGCGAATAGAATCCAGATGTGGTTTCAACGCACGAAGGTCAAGCCCGCTGAGTTCCTGGTTCGATGATATGTAGGCGTTCAAACGCAAGTCAATCGTCGGTCTGATAGCGTGGATGCGATCATGAATGTCCTTAAAGAAAGAGACCAGTGAATCGCGCCGGAAGAGCAACCATTCAAACAGCTCGGGATTCTCCATCAATACTGCCGTCGCGCTGGTATTACTCGCTGAAAGCAAAGAATTTTCATGCGACTGTTCCAGATTGGGACGCGCGATGCTGTTGGCAATGGGAAGCAGAGCGGCTTTGATCTGTCCCAGATCGATCCCAGCGTCTTGTGCCGCTTTCTCACACGATTGGCAGAAGCATCCGCCAAGGGTTGTCCCCAGTATTCTGGCTGCCTCGTGGGAAGAGGAGCGGCCGCTGTTAAACGGGATCAGGCAGGTCTGGATATAGTCAGCGTCGTAGTTCGTTGTGAGGTCGGAAAACAGCCCGATCACATATTCCCGTGCATCCGGGTTGTTAAAACAGAGCAGCTTGCCCAGACGATTGCCGTAAATGTCATGCTGAATGCAGTCAGGGAAATCGGTCTGAGAGCGTTCGGAGTCAACCAGCGTATGAGATAGCTCAACACCTGTTTTCATACCGCGTTTGCGCGCTGCTTCTATAAGTACCTGGAGCCAATCGGTTCCCTTCAGAAAATCCCTGTCCGATGTAGCCGGCTTGATGCGGCCGTAAAAGTCTGGATCAGGTCGGAAATAGGCCCGGCTATCCTCTGGACAGTAAGTTTTTCGCACCGGGTTATGAGGGTAGAAATAGTCCGTCAAAGGGCGCTTTTCGTGATGCATCAGCGCAATGAGATAGACAGAATTGCAGCACGTCATCTCCTGCAAGTTATCCAGAATACGTTCAATACCCTCATCTGCCAGGTCCCACGCGTACAGGCTACCTGAAATCTCA
>Ga0114922_10006426_pt1 | contig 10793 bp, 12 predicted proteins | sample AartaG_FD_100975 | JGI IMG/M metagenome (GOLD analysis project Ga0114922, IMG submission 100975) | Deep subsurface microbial communities from Aarhus Bay to uncover new lineages of life (NeLLi) - Aarhus_00045 metaG | ecosystem: Environmental > Aquatic > Marine > Oceanic > Sediment | place...
GGGCGAACGTGGTAGAGGAGTTCTACCGCGAGTTCAAGCCCCAGGTGGATCACGTCATGGAGACCCTGGAGTCCATCAAGGGGGTGCTGGACGAGCCGACCGACCTGGTTTGCGAAAAATGCGGACGGCCCATGGTGAAGAAACTGGGACGCTATGGTTTCTTCATCGCCTGCACGGGCTTCCCGGAGTGCCGAAACACAAAACCGGTACCCCTGGCCGATTGCCCGCGCCCGGGTTGCGACGGCAAGATCGTTGCCCGCAGAGGCCAGAAAGGAAGGGGACGGGAGTTCTACGGATGCACGAACTATCCGGAGTGTGACTTCGTAACCTACGACAAGCCGACCGGATCGGTCTGTCCCCACTGCGGGCAGTTCCTGGTGGCGAAGGAGGACAAACAGAGGGGCCTGTACAAAGCCTGCATCAACCCGGAGTGCAATTATCTGCATACCCATGCCTCGGAGGACAAGAGTGCCTGAGCGCTACCTGCAGTATTTGGCCCACGTGCGTCACCTCTCTGAAAATACCCTTTCCGCCTACCGTCGCGACCTGGAGCTGTACCTCGCATTTCTGGAGGATCAGGATCTAACGGTAGAGCAGATTGATGAGAGAGGTGCCAGATCCTTTGTGGGCTACCTTTCAAGACGAGGCCTGTCCTCCCGTTCGATCAACCGGGTACTTTCCGCTGTTCGCGGGTACTACCGCTTTCTCGAGAGGGTCGGAGTCGAGGCTGGGAATCCCTTTGCTTCGATCAAGAGCCTCAAGATTGACTCTAAGCTGCCGAGCTTCCTGTTCGAGGAGGAGATCGAGCAACTGCTTGGCTGCGCAGAACCCCGGGATCTCTGGGAGCTGCGGGATCTGCTCATCCTGGAGTTGCTGTATTCCACCGGTTGCAGGGTGTCGGAACTGGCTTCGGCCAGCATTACCGATCTGGACCTCAAAGGTCGTACCCTTCGGGTTCTCGGCAAGGGAAACAAGGAGCGCCTGGTATTCATCGGCCAGGCGGCTTTCAAGCGGCTGCGGGAGTACCTGCTGCGGCGAAGGGGTTCGAGGTTGGGTGACGCTGAGGGCCGGAGAGCCCTGCTGATCAATCGGCGGGGACAGCGACTGTCTGTTCGGGGAATCCAGACGATCGTCGACAACGTGCTCATGCGCTCACCCCTGGGGAAAGCGGCCACTCCCCACACCTTTCGCCATAGTTTCGCCACCCACATACTGCGCAAGGGGGCGGACATCCGGGTCGTTCAGGAGCTGCTCGGACACGCCAGCTTATCCACCACCCAGGTTTATACCCATCTGGATATGGAGCGTCTTCAGGAGGTGTACGACTGCGCCCATCCCCACGCGCGGGCGGCGACATCACGTCGGGATCCGACCGACCCGGCGGCCGGAAATGACTCGAAGCACCGGGAGGACGGAGAATTATGAAGAAATTTCACGGCACTACGATTATCTCGGTTCGTAAGGACGGCAAGCTGGCCATGGGGGGAGACGGCCAGGTGACCTTCGGCAGCACCATCATGAAGGCCAAGGCGCGAAAGCTCCGCAAGATCTACGACGGGAAGATCGTGGTGGGATTTGCCGGAGCCACGGCGGATGCCTTTACGCTTTTCGAGCGCTTCGAAGCCAAGATCAAGGAGTACGGCGGGGATCTCCGCCGAGCCGCGGTGGAACTGGCCAAGGACTGGCGTACCGACCGGGTCCTGCGGCGTCTGGAGGCGATGCTCCTGGTCGCAGACCGCAAGGACATGTAGCTCATCTCCGGTACGGGGGATGTGGTGGATCCGGAAGAGGATGTAATCGCCATCGGTTCCGGGGGCAGCTTTGCCTACGCTGCTGCAAAGGCCTATTTGGAGTCGAAGTCCTATTCGGCCCGGGAGGTTGTGGAGCGATCCTTGCGAATCGCCTCGGAAATTTGTATTTACACGAATTCTGAACTCATTGTAGAGGAATTGGAATGAAGATCGATCTGGATACGCTCACTCCCAAGCAGATTGTGGAGCAGCTGGATAAATATATCGTAGGACAGACCAAAGCAAAAAAAGCCGTTGCCATTGCCCTGCGTAATCGAACTCGACGCCAGAGGCTTTCCGAAGAGATGCGGGATGAAGTGGCCCCGAAGAACATCATCATGATCGGGCCGACCGGGGTGGGGAAAACCGAAATCGCCCGACGGTTGAGCCGGCTCTGCGGAGCACCGTTTGTCAAGGTGGAGGCCACCAAGTATACCGAGGTCGGCTACGTGGGGCGGGACGTGGAGTCCATGATCCGGGATCTGGGCAGCGTGTCCGTGTCAATGGTGAAAACGGAGCTGCAGGAACAGGTGCGCCAGGAGGCGGAGAAGCGGGCCGAGGAGGCGCTGCTCGATCTTCTGCTGCCGGGAATGGGTAAGTCCCCGGCAACTTCCAGAGCAGCGGGGGCGCAACCGCTGCGGGTTCAGCCGGTTGCACCGCCTAATGAAGAGTCTGCGACTACCAAGCAGTCCGCGGTCTCATCCAGCACCCGGGAGAAGTTCAGAGAGAAACTCCGTGCCGGGGAGTTGGAAGACAAGACCGTGGAGGTGAATGTCACCAGCAACCAGTTCCCGGCCATAGAGATTTTTTCGGGAACCAGCCTGGAGGAGATGGACGTGAATATCGGAAACCTGGGAAATATCTTCGGCGGTCGTAAGAAACGCAAGAAGACCACCGTGGCCCGGGCCCGGGACATCCTCCTGGCCGAAGAGATGGATAAGCTGATCGACATGGAACGGGTCACCGAGCAGGCGATCAAGCGGGCCGAAGAGATGGGGATCGTTTTCATCGACGAGCTGGATAAAATAGCCTCCAGGCAGAACGTCAGCGGGGTGGATGTTTCCCGGGAGGGGGTGCAGCGGGATATCCTGCCGATCGTCGAAGGCTCCAAGGTGCACACCCGCTACGGGATGATCGACACCGCCCATATCCTGTTTATCGCGGCGGGGGCGTTCCATATGAGCAAGCCCTCGGATCTGATTCCGGAGCTTCAGGGCCGTTTTCCCCTGCGGGTCGAGCTCCAGGCTCTGACCAGTGAGGATTTCATCAAGATTCTCACCCAGCCCCGAAACGCCCTGATCAAGCAGTACGAGGAACTGCTGCGCACCGAAGATGTGGAGCTGGTGTTCCAGGAACCGGCGATCAAGCGCATAGCCGAGATCGCCAGTGACGTGAACTCCAGAACCGAGAATATCGGCGCTCGGAGGCTGCATACCATCATGGAATCGCTGCTCGAAGAGGTCAGCTTTACGGCTACGGACATCCAGGGGCAGACGGTGACCATTACGGAGAATTATGTGGATAAGAGATTGAAGGATATCGTGGAAGATCAAGATTTGAGCCGCTTCATCCTCTAATCAAGGCCCAGGATAAGGCCGAAACTATAAGGAGAGGAGGGGCGTAAAGAGATGCTTTCAGTTGGACGTTTTGACAAAACCATCGATCTGCTCAAACGGGGATTGGATGTTTCCGTGCTGCGGCGGGGCGTGATCGCCAACAATATCGCCAATGCGGAGACACCGAACTTCAAGCGGACCGTACTGAACTTCGAGTCAGCCCTGAAACGGGCGCTGGACTCCGAGAAGGCGCGGCCGCCGCGGCAGTTCGTGACCGACAGCCGGCACATCCCATTTCATCAGCCGGTGGATTACAGAACGGTCCGGCCGCGTTTGGTCCTGGACTACCTGAGCACGGCCAAGAACAACGGAAATAACGTAGATATCGAGGAGGAGGGCATGCTGGCACTGGAGAACCAGCTGCTCTATCAAACCATGGCGCAGGCAATCTCCAGCGAGTTCAGCCGGGTGAACCTGGTGCTTCGCTAACTGTGAGAGTAACAGAAAGGTTGGAGGAGTAGATGGGACTTTTTACAACAATCAACACCGCAGCTACCGGGCTTACGGCTCAGCGCACCCGCCTGGATGTGATCGCCAACAACATTGCCAACGTGAATACAACCCGCACGACCGAAGGCGGACCGTTTCGTCGCAGTCGGGTGGTTTTCCGCCCCCGGGTATCACAACCGTACTGGCGAAGCCCCTTTCTGCCCACCTTCCTGAAGGAACAGATCGGCAGGGGAGTGCGGGTGGTAAACGTGGAGAAGGACTACGACGGCGAGGTGAGGCTGGTGTATGATCCGACTCACCCCGATGCCATCCAATCCGGGCCGCGAAAGGGCTACGTGGAGTATCCGAACGTCAATGTGGTGAATGAGATGGTGGATATGATCTCCGCATCTAGGGCCTACGAGGCCAATGTGGCGATCCTGAACGGCAGCAAGAGCATGTTCCTCAAGGCTCTGGAGATCGGGAGGTAATTTATGGATCTGCTTTCACCTCTGTCGGTTCAGGGACACCTCATCGAGCTTCAGCGCACCGATCCCCGTCACCTTTCCGGCTCGGTGGTGGCGGGCGCCTCCTCCAGGTCCGCTTCGGCGCCGGCGGTTTCGAATCCCGAATCGGGATTCGGACGCCTGTTTTTCGATGCTCTGAACAATGTCAATGAACTGCAGCATACGACTATGGATCTGACCGAAACGATGCTCACCGATCCGGATTCGGTGGATATTCACGATGTGACCGTGGCCATTGCCGAGGCCAATATGGCCCTTTCCATGACCAAGGCGATCATGGACAGAGCCATCCGGGCCTACCAGGAGGTCATGAACACGCGATGAGGCGTGTGGAGAGAGCAAATCGCACTTCGTCGCGATAGCATGCGAAAGTTTCAGTTCCTTGGGAGGGGAGAATGAACGAGTGGCTAAGACAGCTAATCAATCAGATAAAAACTCTCTGGGGTAAGTGGAGCCTTACCCAGAAGATTATCCTGTTCTCTATCGTGGGCGTGGCGGTTTTGGCGGTCATCCTGATCGCGGTGTTCAGCTCCGCTCCAACTATGGTAACTCTGATCGGCACACCGATCGCCGATGAGAACAATCTGGCACGCATCGTCACGGTCCTGGACGAGGAAGGGGTTCCCTACAAGGTAAGCCCGGAGAACATCATAACCGTGGAGGACGAGACCACGGCTCGCCGCATCCGGGCCATCCTGATCCGGGAAGACCTGATTCCTCCCAAAACCGATCCCTGGGCTATCTTCGATGTGGAACGCTGGACCCTGACGGACTTCGAACGGGACGTCAACCTGCAGCGTGCCCTCACCAAGAACCTGGAGCAGCACATCCTGGCCCTCGATGACGTGGATGCGGCCAGCGTGACCCTGGTGGTGCCCAAGAGCGAGCTGTTCCAGGAGGATCAGAATCCGGTCACCGCTTCGGTGATCATCACGCCGAAACCGGGTTCCGACATTGCCGAAAACCGTAAAAAGATCGAGGGGATCGTACGCATCATCAAGTTCGCCGTGGCCGGGCTCCAGGACGAGAATATCGTGATTACCAATCAAAACGGCCTGCAGCTGAATGATTTCACCGGCCTGGAGGACGTGGACAGGATCGAGATCACCCGGCGGGAGCTGCGAACCAAGAAAGAGCTGGAGCAGCAGTACAAGGCGGAAGTATTGGCCGCCCTGCGCACGATTTTCAGCTTCGAAAGGGTGGAGATCGTCAAGCTGGACATCGACCTGGATATGAGTAAACAGACAGTGAACACGGAGGAGCATTTCCCCGTTACGATGAAGAAGGACAACCCCCGCACGCCCTTCGATGAAAGCGAGGTGGTGCCCTCCATAACCCTGTCCAAAGAGGTAACGGAGGAGCATTTCGAAGGCACCGGTTTCAATCCCGAGGGTCCTCCGGGCCAGGAAGGGCAGACGCCCCCCGCCTACAAGGATCTGTCCAACCTGGTGGGCAAGTACGATCAATCCTCATTGATTCAAAACGAGGTGGTGAACAAGAAGAGCACCTATGAGGAGAGCAGTCCCTGGAGCATCGAAAGAATCACTACGGGCGTGGCTATTGATGGAGTATGGCGCAGGGTATACAATGAAGATGGGGAAGTGGAGGTGAATCCCGACGGCAGCATCGTGCGGGAGTACATCCCGGTGAGCGACGAGGATCTGCGCAAAGCGGAAAGCTTGATCCAGGATGCCGTGGGTTACGATCGGGATCGGGGAGATTCGGTAACCGTCGAACATATCCCCTTCGACAGAACCGCCCAGTTCGCGACCGAAAATGAGGAGCTGCGCCGTCAGCGGCAGCTGCGCACCACGATCATCTCGGTTATCATCGGTATCGGGGCAATAATCTTTGCCGCCATCCTCTACCGGCTGATCGCCAAAGAGCTGGAGCGCAGACGGCGGCTGCGGGAAGAAGAGCTGGCGCGGCAGCATCAGGCCATGCGCGAGGCGGCCCTGCGCAGAGCCGAGGAGGAGGGCGCGGAGGTAGAACTATCCGTCGAGGAACGGGCGAGGATGGAGATGCAGGAGAATGCCATTAATATGGCTCGGGAGCATCCCGAGGACGTGGCTCAGCTGATCCGTACCTGGCTGTTGGAGGAGTAGGAGATGGCAAAGAGGGAAGCAAGCGCTACAGCCCAGGCGCCCCCGCCGGGAAAGAAACCCAGAGGTCACGGCGGACCTAAAAAGGCGCTTACCGGGCGCCAGAAGGCCGCTATATTCATCATAACCCTGGGACACGAGATCGCCTCGGATATCTTCAAGCATCTGCGGGATGATGAAATCGAGCAGTTGACCTTCGAAATTGCCCGCAACGAATCGATAGACTCGGGAGACCGGGACCAGGTGCTGATGGAGTTCCAGGAGCTGATGATGGCCCAGGACTTCATCTCCACGGGCGGTATCGAGTACGCCCGGGAGCTGTTGGAGAAATCCGTCGGCAGCCAGAAAGCCGTGGATATCATCAACCGCCTGACCAGCAGCCTGCAGGTGCGTCCCTTCGACTTCATCCGCCGCACCGATCCGGCTCACCTGTTGAACTTCATTCAACAGGAGCATCCCCAGACCATTGCTTTAATCCTGGCCTACCTGGAGCCGAACAAGGCATCGGTTATCCTGGGCGCCCTACCCAGCGAGGTACAATCCGACGTGGCCAAGAGGATCGCCACCATGGACAGGACCTCCCCGGAGATCTTGAGGGAGGTCGAGCGGGTGCTGGAGAAGAAGCTGTCCACCCTATCTTCGGAGGACTACACAGCCGCCGGCGGGGTGGAGAGCATCGTGGAGATCCTCAACCTGGTGGATCGTTCTACCGAGAAGGGGATTATCGAGAGGTTGGAGGAGGATGATCCGGAGCTGGCCGAGGATATCAAGAAGCGGATGTTCGTGTTCGAGGATATCGTGCTTCTCGACGACCGGGCTATTCAGAAGGTTTTACGGGAGGTGGACACCACGGAGCTTGCCAAGGCGCTGAAGGCGGTGGATTCGGAGGTGCAGGACAAGATCTTCCGGAATATGAGCAAGCGGGCGGCCACCCTCTTGAAGGAGGATATGGACTACATGGGACCGATCCGATTGAAGGATGTCGAGGAATCCCAGCAGCGCATTGTCTCCATTATTCGCAAGCTCGAGGAGCAGGGAGAAATCGTGGTCGCCCGGGCCGGCGAGGATGAACTGGTGGTTTGAAGTGGCAAAGAACGTTTTTAGAGCGGATGAAATTCTCTACCAGTCCCGTAAGGTTTTTATCAAACCTCCTCAGGTAGAGCCGGAGGAGAGTTTCGAGGAGATCGAAAGTCTGGAGGAGTATACCGGACCCACCGTGGGCGATCTGCGGAGGGAGGCGGATGAGTTTAAGAGGAGCTGGGAAGAGGAGAAAGCCCGCCTGATTGAAGCGGCTCAGGCGGAGGCGGAGTCGATCAAGAAAGAGGCCGAGCGGGCCGCCTTTGACGAGGTAAAACGTAAAAACAATCAGGCTCAGAAGATCCGCCAGGAAGCGGAGGACGAGGCCAAGAGCATCATCGAGGATGCCCGGAAAAAGGCGCAAGAGCTGGAAGCGGAGATCCAAGACAAGGTCGACAAGCAGGAGAAGGAAGCTTTCGCCAAGGGGCACGCGGAGGGACGGGAAGAGGGTTTCCAGGAGGGTCGCCGGGAGGTGGAACGTCTTGTCGAAAGCTTGCAGAAGATCATCTCCGCGGCCATAGACAAGAGAACTCAGATTATTCAGGAGTCGGAGACCCAGGTCATCAACCTGGTTCTGCTGATTGCCAAGAAGGTGATCAAGGTAATCAGCGAGAACCAGCGCAACGTGGTGATCAACAATGTGGTCCAGGCCCTGCGCAAGCTCAAGAGCCGCGGCGACGTGGTGATACGGGTGAACCTGGCAGATGTCGAGCTCACCTCGGAGCATATTAATGATTTCATGAAGATGGTGGAGAACGTCAAGTCCGTGACCGTTTTAGAGGACAGCTCGGTGGATCGGGGCGGATGTATCATAGAGACCGATTTCGGTCAGATTGACGCCCGGATCTCTTCACAGCTTCACGAGATCGAAGAAAAGATAATCGAACTGGCTCCGATCCGTTCCAAAGGGGAGGAATAGGAGGCAGGACGGAGTGCTTAAAGCCGGCGGAGCCGGCAACAGACTAACCCATTTTTCAGGGAGGGGAAAAAGTGGGACTATTCGACAAGTACGCTTTCACTTTAGAGAGAATCGATCCCATCAAGTATACCGGCGCGGTGCAGCGGGTTCAGGGGGGGCTGATCGTGGAGTCCAAGGGCCCCCGGGCCGTGGTAGGAGAGCTGTGCCAGATCGTGCTCCCGGACAGCCGTCACATCATCTGGGCTGAGGTCGTGGGCTTAAGGGACAGGATCGTACAGATCATGCCCTACGACGAGATGGAGGGCATCACCGTAGGCTGCAAGGTGATCGCCATGGGTGAGCCGCTGTCAATTCCCGTGTCGGAGAAGCTGCTCGGCAGAGTGCTGGACGGGATGGGAAAGCCTATCGACGGCAAGGGAGATATCGGATCCTCCGTCTGGTACCCGATCCACCAATCTCCGCCGGACGTGCTGCGCAGGCCGCGCATCGATCAGAAGATCGGAACCGGCATTCGTTCCATCGACGGATTGATCACGATGGGAAAAGGACAGCGGGCCGGGATATTTTCCGGCAGCGGGATCGGAAAATCCACATTGCTGGGAATGGTTGCCCGCAATACCACCGCGGATGTGAGCGTCATCGCCCTGATCGGTGAACGGGGCCGGGAGGTACGGGATTTTATCGAGAACGACCTGGGACCGGAGGGCCTGGAGCGTTCGGTGGTCGTGGTTGCCTCCTCGAACAAGCCCCCTTTGTCCCGGATCCGCGGTGCCTACGTGGCCACCGCCATTGCCGAGTACTTCCGCGATCAGGGCAAAGACGTCATGCTGCTCTTCGATTCGGTCACCCGCTTTGCCCGGGCTCAACGGGAGATCGGACTGGCGGTGGGAGAGCCCCCGGCAAACCGAGGATTCACTCCCTCGGTTTTCTCGCTGCTTCCGAAACTGCTGGAGCGCTGCGGCACCTCCCCGAAGGGCACGGTAACCGGATTCTACGCCGTGCTGGTCGAAGGGGATGACCTGGACGAACCGATATCCGATGCGGCGCGGGGCATACTGGATGGGCACATCGTGCTTACCCGCAGTCTGGCCCAGAGAAATCACTATCCCGCCGTCGATGTCTTACAGTCGGTGTCCAGATTGGCCGAAAAGGTAACAGGACCGAACATCAAGAAGGCGGCCGGGTCCTTGCGCCGAATGCTGGCAACTTATCGGGAGGCGGAGGATCTGATAAATGTCGGGGCGTACGTAGAAGGATCTAGCCCTGCGATCGATCAGGCCATCGCCAAGATGCCGGAGATCAACGAGTTCCTCATTCAGGCTATAGAGGAGAAGCATCCAATGGGGGAAACCTATACCCGTATGGGAGAGATTACCGGAGTTCCGATCCCCGAGGAGGAGTTGGCAAGTGAAGCGGTTTCACTTCAGGCTCGAACGGCTACTTGAGATCCGTTCGCATCGGGAGCGGCAGTGGTTGGCCAAGTTGGCAGCTGCCTCGGGTTTATGCGCCCGCCTGATGCGAAAGATCAGCGAGACCGGTGAGGCGACTCGGGGAGCGTTCTACATAGACAGTCGGAGAGGCAACGAGCTGGATCTGTTCGTGCTGGCCTACCGGGAAAACTATATCAATCGGCTGGGCCAGGAACGTAAGAGTCTGGAGAAGGAGCTCGAAGAGAGAAAGCGGCAACATAGTGAGGTGCAACAGAAGTATCAAGAGGTCTCCCGGGATAAGAAGGTGCTGGAAAAACTGAAAGAGAAGAGAGAGTCGGATTACTATAAGCAGGCTAAGCTGGGGGAGTTCAAGGAAGTGGATGATTTGAACTCCAGTCAGTTTTTGAGGAAGGCCCAGATGAGGGGGGATTGAGCCGTGATGGGATACAGTTCTGTTGGAGCGGGTTTTCGGGTCGTGATTCTTCTACTCCTCGTGGCGGTTCTCGTATTGGGCGCTCTGGTGTGGTTTGATTACTTGGGAATCGTGGATGCCCAGGGGCTGTTGGCGCCGGTGTTCACCCTGATTCGAGGTGAACGGGTCGTGGTGGACGGCGAAGATCCGCTGCTGCTGGAAAAGGAAAGAATGGCCAAGCAGCTCGAAGCGCTGGCCATCCGCTCCGAAGAGCTGACCGCCTGGCAGCAGGAGCTGGAGACCAGCCAAGCGGAGATCGATCAGATGATCGAACAGCTGCAGGAGCGGGAACAAACGATCGAAGATCGGGAAAAAGTGTTTAACGAAAGTTTGCAGGCTTTCGAAAATAGAAGAGTAAACTTGCAGCGTAACTCGGAATACCTGGTGGGGATGCCGCCGGAAAATGCCGTAAAGATACTGCTGCAGATGGA
>Ga0114922_10006427_pt1 | contig 10793 bp, 6 predicted proteins | sample AartaG_FD_100975 | JGI IMG/M metagenome (GOLD analysis project Ga0114922, IMG submission 100975) | Deep subsurface microbial communities from Aarhus Bay to uncover new lineages of life (NeLLi) - Aarhus_00045 metaG | ecosystem: Environmental > Aquatic > Marine > Oceanic > Sediment | place: Aarhus...
CCGACAAGCACCGGGTCGAGGGAAATCACCCGGTTCAGGTCATTGGGGGAGGCCGTCGGGCTGTCGCAGATTTCCAGAACCTTGGTAACCGTTGTGGAAAGGCTGGGCATCTGCGTGATGTACTTCTGGACCCGCTTTAAGCGCTTTTCTGGGGTGACGGCAACCTCGATCATCAATAGGCCCTTGCTAACAAACCATGCGTAAGGACTCTCGCAAGCCGGATGCTGCTCGCGTCAACCATTTCAGATATCATAGCTTATGAGTCTTGAGGGGTCAAGCAAAGTTCCACAACATTGCCCTTGCCCTTGGACAAATTTCAACGCTTTGCAAAAAGCTTAAGATATGATATTTTACTTCTAAAACAAAGTTAAACTTAACTCAAACAAGTGCCTAATTGAACGTCTCGGAAATTCTACAACCTATTGACATTATAGCGCTTTATTAGCTTGGTTGCGATCCCGAGAAAGGAATGATGGAATATTGGAATGATGTAGAAGATAAAAAGATCCAAATACGCTTAAACCCATTATTCCACCATTCCATTATTCCAGTATTCCAATTGCGGAGCGAAGCGGAGCTAAGTTCATACGACAAAATACTTTCTGCCAGAAAAAAGGTGAATTTCACAAGTAACGGACTAATACGTATTGGGACAGCCATCTATGGGCAAACAACATCCTGAAATTGATCTTCAGAACATATTCTCGCTTTTGACCACCGATACTGCTCAAGACAAGAAAGCAGCCCAGGAGCTCAGATCCTCTTTCTTTGACGCCTTTAGACGGCAGTGGGAAGAGGCGAGCGTCCATCTAAGGCAAAAAATGATCCGGTTGGCGGGAGAATTGGAATTAGAAAATGGCTTACAACCTGTCATGCTTGGATTGAAAGATCATGTCCTGCGTGTAAGAGAAGAGGCAAAAAAGTCTCTTGAAAGGTTTGCCCAACATGCAACAGTTTCAATCAAAAAAGGGCAAGACCTCCCTCCTCACGTTGTAAAAAGATCGGCGCAGTTTTCACTTGCAATTTACAAGGAGATGAAGGTCGCCACCGGTAATGTTGATTTTATGAGGTTTTTCCTTGAGACCCTGTTGAAAATCGGGGGAAGGGGCCCGTATCTATGCTGGAAATTCTTTGCCCAGGGCATTGTTCCTCAGAATATTGTCATTGAGATGATTCGAAAATTTCCCGAAACCCTGCAGTTGGTTTTTGTTCATCAATATACACTCGACAATATTTCAGTTCGGCGAGATTATTACCCATCAGCAAGAATTCTTCTCAAGGATGTCAAGGATCGTAGCACAGTTGTCACATTCTTGGCTGATCTGTTCGACCAGGATGCCTTCTTGAACTCTGTGTTTGATGATGTTTTCCAAAGGCTTCAGATCCGCGAATCGGTAAAACAAATAGAGTTAAGGTCCAACCAAGAGAAAGAAAAGATCAAAGGGCTGGAGGTACTAGGGCTCTTGGGACAACTCTCTGATTATTATTCGTGCCTTCCGTTGCTGTCCCAGGACGAAGTGCCAAGTGTTCGCATTGCGTGTCTGAAAATGCTCGCCCGTACGAACCCAGTAAGAGATCCAAAAACCATTGAGGCGGTTTCTGTCCTGCTGGATGACACGGATCAGAATGTGGTACTTCATGCTTTTAAGACTCTTGTTTCATTGAAAGCGCCCGGCTTAGAAAAGGTGGCGTACAATCTGTCTCAGAAGTATCCTTCCATGAGGTCAAGTCTCTATGAGTTGTTGTGCGATTTGGAGTGGACCGAACTACGTACTGTTTTAGATACCTTGCCTCCGGATCAAAAACGTGATGCACGGGCGACCATTGCTCGTAAGATTATCGGAAACAACTCTGAAAGACTGATCATTTTTTTGAACCAATATCTGAAAAGTTCAAATGATAAAGCCCGCGAGGAAGCTGCAAAACTTCTTGAAAGGATTGATTCAATAAAGAGAAAAGAAATTGATGAGGCTTCTCAAGATGATACCCCTGAAGCCTCATCCCCGAGCAAGACGAAAAAGGGTTTCTTTGAGAAGCTAACCGATAGGAAGCGACGTAAGGGACTGAAAAGACTTGTAAATCGTGAATCCCTCGAAGGCACGGACTTTCAAGGGGAAGTCCTTTCGGATATAGATCTTTCAGGTATCCATCTCCAGGACGTTGATTTTGACGGGGCCTTCTTTTCCAATGTGAATTTTTCGTCAGCAAAACTGTACTCGGTTACGTTCAAAGGGGCTCGTTTTGAAAATGTCAAGATGGAAAACGCCTTACTCGATTCCGTCTCATTTGAGAATGCTGTTTTAAAGGGGGTTTCCTCTACAAAGGCTTCTTTCAATTCGTGCGATTTTACCAACTCGTGGATTTATGAGTCTTCTTTTGATTCCGCTAGGTTGCAACGTTCTGCTTTTGTCAATGCCAAGATCAAGAAGACAGATTTTTCCCGATCCGATCTTACCGAGACATCTTTTGTTGACTCTGATCTGGCGCGGGTCTCTTTCAATTTTGCTATCCTTCATCTATCGGACTTTTCTCTGGTGCAAGCAAGGATCTGTGACTTTTCCGGTGTTGATCTTTCTACTGTTGCCAGGGAACATGCTGATTTGAATACTCGTTCCGCCTTGTTCGGCGATGTTGTCATTCCTCCTTTCTTCTTTGAAGACGACCTGCCCAAGGCCGGCGGTTTTGATCTTCTGGTACTTACTGAGGAAACGGACAGACGGCGTGAGGCCTTTATTGAATACAATCGCCGGAGAACCGAGCTTGCGCTGGACACCCTTCATCCCAAGCAGCGAGATCTATTTGAATTGATACCCTTTGTTATTCATTCAAACTTGAAGTTGCTCCCTACTGACAATCCGATCCGAAATGCGCCCTCAGGAATCTTCGGATACTTCCCTGGTCGTAAGATATTGCAACTGGCAAGAAAGTACTTCATCATAGATGAATCTATATCATTCTTGGACAAAGGGCATCATATTGAGGGGCTGTTTACCATTGGGAGCATAGGAACAATAGCACAGTCTGCTGACTCCGACATAGACTATTGGGTCTGTGTGGAAGAAGCTCAACTGGGAGAAGAAGGGACAAAACTGCTGCACGCAAAACTTCAGGCCATTGAAGAATGGGCTCTCAAAGTATTTAACACCGAACTCCACTTTTTTGTGGTCGACCTTGCCAGCGCGCGCGACGATCGCTTCGGCGGAAGTGATCAAGAGAGTTCCGGATCAGCTCAAGGAATGATTTTGAAAGAAGAATTCTATCGAACCATGATCCTTGTAGCCGGAAAGGTCCCTTTGTGGTGCGTTGCCCCCCTAAGACTAAATGACGAGCACTACCAATATATTCTTGGGTTGTCGCCCCGATTCCACGAAGATTATCTCGACATGGGAAACGTTTCGACCATCCCCAAGGGAGAATATTTTGGTGCCTCAGTATGGCAGCTTCTTAAGAGTCTGAAGAGTCCTTACAAATCGGTTATGAAGATGTCGCTCCTAGAAAAATATATTCAAGAAAAAGAAGGGCACGGCCTGTTGTGTAACCGGCTCAAAGCAGGTTGGTCGCTTGGAAAGCGTGATCTGAGGCGTCTGGATCCTTACCTGTTATTGTTTGAAGAGGTCTTGGACTATTATCAAAGAACGGAACAAAAAAATGCGGAATCTTTGCTCCAAGTCTGTTTTTTTCTGAAACTTGGAATCCGGTCAATTACCGATTTAGACAAATCAGTGATTGGAATCAGGAAAAAGGTGGTTCAAGATTATATCGACAGCTGGGGTTGGAACGAGGTACAGGTTCAGGATTTAGGGCAGTTTAGAAAATGGCAGTTCGACAAGATTTTTCGGCTCAGCACTAAGATCAATCACTATATGATAGGGACTTACAAGAAATTGAGTCGTTCTTTGCGGGAAACGGCGGTTGGAAAAACAATGATTACCCAGCAGGACCTGACGATTCTGGGGCGGAAGATGTTTGTTCAGTTTTCCAAACAGCCTCACAAGGTGGAAAAGCTTCCTCTCATAGTTCACGGCAAGTCCTTATTTCAGCAACTGTACTTGCAATATAGCCAACCCGCAGCAGAACAGGCGACATGGAGTTTGTACCACTTGAAAAGAGGCAAGCAGAGAGGGCCCAACGGAACCAAGATATTGAAAAAGATGGGACGTATTGAAGAGATTGCCATATGGCTGGTTCATAACGGTCTTTTTTTGCCGACTACGTCTTTTGAGCTTGTGCCAAACCCGACTCCTATCTCGATTCAGGATATCCTTGACCTTCTTCGAAGGTTGTACGAGTTTTTCCCGTCGAAGGAGGTTGAGGCGATCCCTCCCCGGGCGCTCTTGAAAAAACCACAAGTAGATAAATTGCTTATAGCCGTGAATTTCAACTTAAGCCGAAAATTGCCTAGGATCCACGAATATACGGCATTCTATATGACCAGTTGGGGTGAGTTCTTTTGCAGGGTCTTCTCTGACAAAAAAGGGGTTACTACTGTGGAAGGCGCCCTGCACAGGGCAGAAGAACAACTTGATCTTCCAATTTCTTCCGGCCAGGTGGGTTTTTTCATTCCTCGACTAGCCCGCAAACATATCAGGTAAGGCAGGGAATCATTTGTATTCCGTATTTTTCTGCGTGATTAGCAAATGCCGTCCCTTGGGTCACAGACAATATTTCAGGCTCAATACTGTTTACACTCGGTAATATCCTTTCAATAGCGGATAATTGTTGATCGACACAAACGCTTTTCGCGTGCAGAAAGATTTACGCCAATGGCTCTAGACTATCCTCATCGTTCCTTATCGGCATGTGAGATGGAAACTTTATGAGGGCAGAGCATAAGAAAAGGAGGTGACATTACTCCGGCAAGGGTACTCAGAAGGCTTATGAGGAGAAGAACGCCACAGGGTCAGGTTCTTTTGCTTTTCCTTCTGTCCCTTCCAATTCTTCGGTCTTTGCCGCTTCGTCTTTCCGGGCTGTAGAGGGTGTAAGAAAACTCTCTTCGCTCAAACCTGAAACGTCTTCCACCGTTATCTTGAGGTATAGCTTTCATTTGATTCGCTCCAAATGGTAAGGGCTTACTTCTTAAACTTCTTCCTAAATCCCACAAGTCCTATTAGACCAGTGCCAAGTAGGAGAATGGTGGAGGGTTCGGGGATGGGGACATTTTTATTAGGGTCAACGTATCATTTGATGGTCTCAATGACATTCAAAACATCAAGATAGAGCTGTGCAGCTTCTGGTGTTATTGTTGTATAGCTCCTTCTTGCATCAGGTGGAATCCATATCCCAGAATGAAGGATTAGTCCGACATACTTTCCCCCTCTATTGTAGAATTTGTAGCTGCCCTTCTCGGTTCTTTTCAATGTGCCGACAACATCACCATTATGGTTAAGCATTTCCCATTCATTTTGATCTTTTGGTGTGATTGCCAGTCGCCCTGAAAAAACAGCTGATGAGTTGAAACAGAAGAGAACAATCATTGTTGCTAATAGAATCACTTTTCTCATGGTGAACTCTCCTTCTTTATTATATCTTCCACTTGTGGCTGGCCGATTCTTATGTATTCAAAAAACGGGCAATATCATGATGCCAAAATAAAAGCGCTAATAAAAGCCCTATACCCCATAACAGTCCAGTGGCTTAAAAAGCAGGTTTCACACGAATACACTAAAGGGCCTTTATCATGGCGATCAAGTCCCGGTTTTCCGTTTTGAATCTCACCCCAATCCCCCCCCGGCCTGTCCGGGCAATTTTGCCGGTAATCTTGATTGGTCTCTCGTAGTTGGAAGACGAAAAGGTCAGTGTAATGTCCTTTCCAATGGAGAAAGGCAAATTAGTTTCGATAAACACCCCGCCAGCACTTATGTTTCTTATGAAATCTTTAAAGGCACGGTCCCGATCAGCGTAATCTACGGCCATAAAGCAGGATTTCCTGGGATGTTCCCTTTGCAGTGTACGATGCCAATCCTCCAATATGGCCAAAAGCGCCTGTTTCTTCTCTTCAGGCAAGCCGTTGACCAATTCTATCAACCGCTCGGTGACACTGGACTCGTCCGGTTGTTGCGTAGAAACTGTCATATCAAAACCCCTTGAGAGATCATGACGGTCTGATTGATAACGCTTTCAGTACCATAAAATGAAAAAGACTGTCAAGCCGGCAAAGCATCTGACCAAGGAGAAGCGCAAAAAAAACGGGCACGACAGCAAATACCCTGTGGAGAGCTGATCAGGCACAAATGGCCCTTACAGAAAATCAGGTTTCCAGTAGTGATGTGTTATTGCGTGGGAAAGGCGAAGAATTACCGAGATGGATATCGAGATGGCCTTGGCAGGTCTTTAGAATAGTAAAGATGTCATGTAGATATCATTGTGTTTCGAGGCCAACTAGGAGTATACACGGATAGCAGACATCAAAGTGCCCCATTAGCTGAAACCACAAGATGCAGGCTTAATCGTGATCGTCCAAATTGGATCTGAGGCCACTTAGGCGTGTCAAGAGTCATAGTAACAAGTAACATGGGGTCACCTTGATTAGTGATTAGTAAAGCGCCGTAATCACAGATCAAGGTGTGACCCCAATGTCCGCTTCGCTTCAGCCCTTCGGGCCCACATTGCTGCCGCAGCCTCTTGAGCTGTCAAAGCTTTCAGCGAAGATGCTTGCCTTCGGCTACCGTTGCCACTCCCTTTGGTCGTTCTCGCCTGGCGCCTCGCCTCTCCGCTTCGCTTCGAGCCGGCTCTGTCAGGCTGGGTCTGGACTTTGACCGTTACCTGTGTCATGATATCAATCAGCACCATTTAGCAGCCGGGCCAAGCCCGGCACACAACCACACGCTGGTGTGGGACGGCGCGTAACCTTGCCGTCCCACAGCTCGGCGTTCGCGAGACCGGGAGACAATATGACAAAGAAGGAGTTTGTCAGAGCCGTTACAAATGCGAAGAGCGATGTGCTTCAACTATTCCTTGATACGATGGACCAGATTGGGGCTGACTACTGTGTCATTGGTGGCCTCGCTGTCAATGCCTATGCCGAGCCAGTCGTCAGCTTGGACTTGGACATTGTCATAGCTGCAACCGACATCGAGGTGGTTTGCAAACACCTAACACAGCACTTCAAGATTGAGCGGTTTCCGCATAGCATTAATCTGAGCAGCAGCGAGTCCGATCTTCGGATACAATTGCAGACTGATCCTCGCTATCAGGCATTTATTCCCAATGCAAAACTAAGAGATGTCTTGGGGTATCAACTCAAGGTGGCATCTGTGGAAGATGTGCTCAAGGGCAAAGTATGGGCATACAGCGATCAGCAACGGCGAATGAGTAAACGGCAGAAGGACTTGGCGGACATAGTACGTCTCATTGAAACATATCCGCAGCTCACCGATAAAGTCCCTGTTGAGATACGAAACAAGCTTATTTAAGAATTGCACCGCGAACAATCGTATGCAGTAGGATTGCAAGAAAGGATAGACTCAATGCACCCAATCCGCCTCCTTCAGGCAGCCGAGCACTTACGTTTTACGTAGTCAACTCCGTTCTTGAGGATCTGGACGCCAGCTGTTAGCTCAGGGCGGATCCATCGACCTTGCCGTTTCATAGACCCTTTCATACGAGTCCAACCCGGATGGTTGGTCCAGTGGTTGAAGGCCTCAGGGTGGGGCATCAGGCCAAAGATGCGCCCAGTCGAATCACATATCCCGGCAATGTCACGGACTGAGCCGTTCGGATTAAACGGAAATTGTCCCTGTGCAGGCTCCCCCTTAGGGGTGGCATATTGATAAACCACCTGCCCATGATCAAAGAGGCGTTTGATCACTTCAGGGGATGCATAGAATTTGCCCTCACCGTGGCGTATGGGAAGCTCTGTGCGGGTCACCCCTTTGGTGAAAACACAACGGGAGTCGGGGTTTCCCAAAAGTGGCACCCAGTCATCCCTGAAGTTCCCACAATCGTTGAACGTAAGAGCAACGTGTCGTGTCTTATAATCCGCGTCAAAGCCGGGAAGAAGCCCCAGATTCACCAGGGCCTGAAAGCCGTTACAGATCCCCAGGATTAGTTTTCCTTCCTCTATGAACTGGAGGAGGGCCTCACCAATGTTGTACTTGAGGCGAACGGCTTCAAGCACCCCAGCCCCATGGTCATCGCCCCAGCTAAAGCCCCCATCAAACACCAGGATGTCATAGTCTTTGAGGGACGTCTCTCCTGAGATAAGGGCGTTGATATGAACACGGGTCGAGACCGCCCCGGCCAGTTCAAAGGCATACGCGGTCTCAAAGTCACAGTTCAGGCCATAGCCCGTGAGGACCAGGACATGGACCCTTTCATCGTGAGTTTCACTTTGCGTCATACCAGTCCTCCGAAGGGGTGTTTCCAGGCCGCCTTCAGCTCGGAGACTGGCACCCGGATAATCGGCTTCCCGTCCAGGCCGTTGATTACGAGATCGGTTTCCCTTGAGACCATCCCTACACAAGCATGGGGCAACATGTCAAAAAGGGCCTCAAAGGACGAACGATGCCTGGGGTCAATGGTGACAATGAATCGGCCAGGGGTCTCTGAATAAAGGATCACATGGTCTTGCTCGGCTTCTGACCTTGGTACCAGGGAAAGATCAATATCCATCCCCAGACCGCCCCCCATGGCCACCAAGGCCAGGTGCACCCCCAGTCCCCCACGATAGATGGCGTGGCAAGATGCCACCAGCTCCTCCTGGATGGCTCGGCTCAAAGCTCGATAGAGTTTCGTCGAGGCCTCGGGCCGGAGTTCGGGCACGCGCAGCCCTACATATCCAAAGTGTTCATAATATTCAGATGCGCCTAGCTCATTTCTGGTTTCACCCAGCACATAGACAAGGTCGCCTGCAAACTTGCAGTCCATGGTCACACAGCGGGTAATGTCTGAAATGACACTGGTGCAGGAAAATTGCAGTGTGGGCAGCGCAGAGACCTTGTGGGTCTCACCGTATTGGCCCTTGAGGTGGCCGTCTACGTACATGCTGTCTTTTCCTGAAACGAGCGGGATTTCGTAAGCCGTGCAAACATCCCTCAAGGCCCAGTTGGCCCGGACAAGTTGTGCAGCCTTGTGCTTGCCATCCGGATTGTCGATTGGGTCATACTGTATGGTGGGCCAGCAAAAATTATCTACCCCGCCAATACGGTCCAGGTCCCCGCCCACGGCCACCACACGCCGCACTGCCTCGTCGATCGTGCAGGCCACCATGTGGTAGGTGTCGATCTGGGAATAGGTTGGCAGCAGGGCCTGGGCCGCGGCCAGCCCCTCCAGGGACTCCAGCACAGGCCGGATGACAACTGCATCGCTGATTACGTCACGATCCTTTCCAACAAGGGGCTTGATGACGCTTGTCCCTTGCACCTCATGGTCGTACTGCCGGATGATCCACTCCTTGGAAGAGATATTGGGTCGAGAAAGAATGTCCAGCAGCAAGCCGGATTGATCTTCTGGTTCACCCAGCACCGGTTCGAAAAGCCCTCGCATCTCCGCAGGCGCCCATTCGGCATCAAAGGTCCACTGGGGAAACTGCGAGGTCAGGAAATCGATGTCCACATAGGCGCAGGTCTGGCCGTCATAGGTGATGTGGAGTCTACCAGAGTCCGTATAGCGACCGATCACGCTGCTCTCTACTGCATTTTTTTTGGAAAGCGCTGCAAATTGTTCCCAGTGCTCGGGTTTGACGGCAACCGTCATGCGCTCCTGGGATTCAGAAATCCAGATTTCCCACTGGTCCAGACCTTCGTATTTTAGAGGGACCTTCTCCAGCTCAACCACGCACCCGTTGCTGAAGCGGGCCGATTCCCCAATGGATGAGGAAAGTCCACCGCCCCCGTTGTCCGTGATGAAGGCAATGAGCCCCTGATCACGGGCCTCTAAGAGGAAATCGTGCATCTTTTTTTGCGTGTAAGGGTCTCCAATTTGCACGTGACCCGCAGGGGTATGGGCGGAGAAGCTCTCGGAGGCCGCGGTCACACCGTGTACACCGTCCTTTCCCACACGGCCCCCACACATGATGATCAGATCACCAGGGGTAGTAGTCTTCTCCTCAGCAGGTTCTCCTTTGATCTGGGAGGGCATCAGGCCGATGGCAGTAACAAAGACCAAGCACTTTCCCAGATACCCTTCGTGAAACCAGACCTGCCCAAAAGGCGTGGGGATGCCGCTCTTGTTCCCCCCGTCTCGCACGCCTTCGATAACGCCATCCAAGAGGCGTTTGGGATGAAGATGGGGTTTGAGTACCCCCTGATAGTCCCGGGGCCCAACACAGTATCCGTACATCCCCATGATCAGCTTGGAGCCTTTGCCCGTTCCCATGGGGTCCCGGTAGACCCCGACGATCCCGGTGATGGCACCTCCGTAGGCCTCCATATTGGACGGGGAGTTGTGGGTTTCGCCGGTGATCACGTAGTAGTAGTCATCATTAAAGCGGCCGACGCCCGCATTGTCCCAAAGGACCGAGATCACCCAGAGCTTTTGCTTTTGAATCGCCAGAGTAGGGGCTTCGATACAGGTCGCAAAGAGGTTGTCAACAACCTCGGTTTTGCCCGTGGCAAGGTCACGATAGTGGAACAGGCCCTTAAAGGTGTTGTGGTTGCAGTGATCGCTTCTGGCCTGGGAGATGTATTCCAGTTCAACATCGGTGGGGGTTGAAAGACCGAAGGCCCGGCGCTGTGCCAGCACATTCTCTCTGAGAAAATAGGCCCGAATCGTAGAGACGTCATTTGGGTTCAGGGCCAGGCCGCGCTCCTTGCTGACGCGCATGAGCGTTTCGTCGCTATGGATGGGGATCACAG
>Ga0114922_10006428_pt1 | contig 10790 bp, 11 predicted proteins | sample AartaG_FD_100975 | JGI IMG/M metagenome (GOLD analysis project Ga0114922, IMG submission 100975) | Deep subsurface microbial communities from Aarhus Bay to uncover new lineages of life (NeLLi) - Aarhus_00045 metaG | ecosystem: Environmental > Aquatic > Marine > Oceanic > Sediment | place...
TCAAACTCCGCAGGTCTCGAACACTCCCCTAGTAGCGCTTCTACCTTTTGTCGATAGCTGTATATCGTTGTTTCAACTAGACCATTGAGCTTTTGCTCGCTATACCAGTTATCGATATACTGACTCGGATTTGTTTGTTGAGCGTATTTATCAATCCTGATAAGACTGAGGTCTGTGGTTCGAGACCACAATGGCCCACTTTTTTTCCCCCCTGCCCCCTCCCCATTTTTAAACGGCATCACGTCTTCCGGCATATATCTAGCGTTTAAACGCGGATAGCGGTTTGGGTGGTTTAAATCGGTCCTTGCTGGCTATTTGTCTTATACAGGCTTTTATTAACTGGTTGTCAGGAATGCGTCACCATTGATTTTAGTTGAACAATTGCTGTATAAAGGGGTGCAATGGTTCAAATAATGCAGGAGTAAAGCCAGTTGACTTGTGAGATTGATTGTATGGCTCGTGTTAGCCCTAATAGTGGTAGCTACTGTAGGTATATTTAGTATCTCTCCTTCGATTAGAAGAACTGGCTCTAGCACAGGTGCCAGCAGCCGAAGAAACATTTAGTATGGAGGAAGCCATGAGAATAGTTAAACTAAGTGACGCGAAAGCAGAAGAAGCAACAGGTAAAATGTTTGAGGGTAAGGTTTACCGGCTACCACTCATCGATGATCAGATAGCCAAAGAAATACGCGTAACTATGATAACGTTTAATCCTGGGGCCCGTAACATATTTCACTCGCACACAGGTGAACAAGTGCTTTATGTGACTGAGGGAAAAGGAATAGTTGCTAACGAGAACGAAGAATGTATAGTGACGCAAGGTACAGCGATTTACATTCCTGCCGGAGAGCGCCACTGGCATGGAGCTACCGAGGACTCCTCATTCTCCCACTTGTCAATCCTTAGACCCGGCGAAACCAAATTTTAGTAGCCTCTTCGTTTCCTTTTTAGTTGAATTTAACGGCATCACGTCTTCCGGCATATATCTAGCGTTTAAACGCGGATGGCAGAGCGGTTGGTTTCAAGTAAAAAGTCGAAGATATTGATAGAACAATAAAAAAACAGTACAATCAGATACGACCGTACAGCTTTGACTTAAGGATAAGTATGAGACTGGGTCTTCTGGAAATAATCATTATCCTAATCGTTATTATCGCGCTCATTATAATAGCGCGAGTTTCCCGAGTAAAGAAAGAGGCGAACAGACAAAACAGGAAGTCCTTGACAGAAATGTCTCGATGGGAAGCCGAAGAAAAGACCAGCAACATGCGTCGCAATTTCCAAAAGGTTGGCATAGTTGCTATCAGCGCTGGAGTAATTCTGGCCCTTGCTGGAGTAAGCCTATTCAGATGGGCCTTGCAGAGCTATATATGGGCATTCATTATCGTAGCTATGGGCCTTGTCTTTATTTTTCTACCACAGAAGAAATAACTCTATCCCCCCCATTTTTAAACGACATCACGTCTCCCGGGATATGTCGCTCGTTTAAATGTGTATGGCGGTACTGTTAATTTTGAAATCGAGTATTGGAAACTGCTTTCAACCATTAGAATATACTGACGGTATTTTAAGTTAGACCCCGATGATGTAAAATGTAAATGGTGTGACGGACACAAGGAGACAAATGAGCATACTTAAAACTGTAAAAAGCTTCCTTGGAATAACCGAAAAGCTGACTTTTGACGATTCCGGCTCTGGCTTGTTAGCCAAGCTTCAAGCTAATAGAGAAACTGCTCTAAGACAAGTAATCCCTACCCGTATGATGAATGAGTTTATGAACTTTATTTACCCTGACCATCATTTAAAATTAATTGTTAAAGATATATATAACACATATCACGATTATTTGGCGAGTGAAGAATCGCGCAGAGTATATTTGCAGTATGCCTTGCGTTTGTCTCTATCGATTAAAGGATTTGGGCGTAGCTTAATATTGCATCACAACATTGATCCGGAAGTCATTGTAAGAACAATGCTGGGCGATACCGAAACCGAGTCGATAGAGGAAACGTGACCTATTTGTTATATAGTTGTAGCTTGTCCACTGGGCTATATTTCTTGTAGACTTTCAATGCATCATAGCAGCCTAACGCTTGGCAGAAATGACCTGTTAGACCCGTGCTTTAAATATTACTACAAAAGCACGACATTTCAATGTAGCTTGTAGCGGTTACCCCTTCACCCTACCCATTTTTAAACGACATCACATCTCTCGGTGTATATTACGCGTTTAAACGCGGATAGCGAAACGATTGGCTTTTTAAATAGCTATCGATGCTCCAGGTATTGACAATCATGTAACTATTTGTGTGCAAATGACAGTTTAAAGACAGCTGTACCAAGCACAATACCCAAACCGGTAACTATTACCCCAGATTCTTTAATTAATACAACGATGGTAATGTCTCTGAGGCATCAATTAACTCTTTAAGTTTAGCCTCTGTTTCGTCTTGCCTCTTCTGGAATTCGCTCATAAGGCTGGTTGATCTGCTATAGTACCTTCTGACTTTTTCTACATCACTAAGTTCAGATAGGATAACGGTTACATCGAGTTGCCCTCTTTCCCTGGGGTAATCACCGTTCCTGATTAAAGCCTCGGGAGCTAAATCTCGCATATAATCACCAAGTGCTTTAACTAAGTCCATATTCATTTCTTTGCTTGGCGCTGAGATGAGATACAAGGCTCGCTTGGAATCCGTAGGGTTGCACTTAAGTGATAACTCACTTATGGCTTCATCCATAGCTTGAACTCCTTTGAGCGTTTCCTGGCCTTTTTCCCTGAAATCACGGCCCCCATCGCGGCCGAACCTGATTAACGGTAAGCTTGATTTTCCATAGCCGATTGTTGTCCAGCCAGCTAAGGTCTGAATGATATCGCCTGCATCGAGTACCTTAGAAGCTACGTATTTTGCTTTCTTCTCTTCACCAGCACAGAGCATGTTGTAAAAAGGCGCAGCTATCATTTCATTGATTTTATCGATATTACCCTTTATCGATGTATCTTTTCTAACGAACCTCTGATTATCAACAAGAAATACCGCGTCAGCTACTGAGTAAGAGGATTTAAGACAGGTGGCAGTATTATATATCGTTCTATCCTCGGTTGTTTCCTCGTGCTCGAAAGGAAGGACAATAAGATTGTAGATCGGTTTGTTAGCGTAACGCTCTTTGATTTTTTGTGTCATTACTGATATTGAACCGGAACCAGTGCCACCACCTGCACTAGCTATAAATAAGAAGGCGTCGGTCTCAAAGAAGTGTTTGGTTTGTCGTATGGCGTCAATAACCTTGTCGCTATCCTCCCTAGCTATCTCAGCTCCAAGTTCATTAATTTTACCGACCCCGTGTCCACCAGTCTTGCGGCTTCCGATAATTATTCTATGCTGATAATCTTTCCCGATATACTTCAGCCCGCTCAAGTCAGCGGCATCGGCGTTAACGGCATAGCAGTCAGCAGTGATCTCAATGCCACGTTGTTTGCGCGCTTTCTTATTTAACTTGGCAAATTCATCGGCAATTCTGCCACCGCATTGCCCACAACCTACGACAACTAATTTCATTTCCAACCTCCATATCAGAGTTTAAGATTTTTCTCTTAATATCAAATTTGACCTACGACTTAATATTTATCAACATAAAGTGCCGCCAAGGCATCCAATTGTACCGGAGAATCAGAACATGATTCCTGAGTTTTCGCTTTCTATTCTCATAATATATAACGAAAAGCTGGATAATAAGTTATGCAGCAGTCATACAGATTTGCAGAAAAGTTAGGATAGCGCCAAATTCTCATAGCTATAGTAGTTATATTATAGGTTTACGGGTGTTGTTAATAGCAATATTACTATGGTCTATATTCTGAAGTACATAAGTACTAGAGTAAAAAAACATAGGGCAGCGGGTGGACCCAAGCCGCCGACCTGCCTGTCAAAAAGGAGTCCAGTAATAAAGTTAGACTGAAACTAAGAGAAGTGGATAAATGGTCAGTAAAAAACGCTAGCGCAGAGAGTACGATGGGAAATTTGTCTACATTAACGAGTCGATAGTGCTTAATTCCTTAAGCGAGCTCATAGTCAGGCTGGTAAGCGGGCCATACTCCCGGTGCATTTGTTGTATCAACTCCGCGTCAACATGGTGATATATCTTCAGCGTTATACCCAAATCCGCGTGTCCAAGTATTTCGCTCACCGCTTTAATGTCACCGCCTCGTGATAATGTGTAAGTTGTGAAGTAATTCCGTAACTGATGCGGTGTAATGCGTTCCATACCGAACTGATAGCAAAGCTCTCTCTTTCAGCATCGCTTGGACACGCTTAAAGGTATCTCGGTCAACAAGAGCTGGCCAAGTCAGTAACTGTCGAGTAAGGTTTAGGTAAAAGCGCCTACGCGTCATAACCCCCACCGGATAAAGCACCCAAAAGACAGCTATTGATTTCTCGCTCTGCTCTCCTGTAATTTTCGCAGCGCATACAGCAACAGTGCAATACCTGTAACCGCGGCGATACTTACCAGCGTGTTTGTAACCGTAATTGGCATGCCCATTGCTATACTAGTAACGAAGACAATCAGCGTCACTATTGCGATAGATAAACCGAAGGAAAGAACGATTCGTTCCATCATATGAAGCTTCTTGAATATAACTAGCGTCCAGACTAAACCGGGGATAATGAAGATAAGCAGAAAGCTGCCAATAGCTCTTAGGTAATATAAAACGGAAACAGATAAATCGAACGCCTGTGCCACACCTGAGAACTCAGCCATTTCCCCGATTAAGACCTCCTCTTATGCTACCATTGCATTATTAGTTCTTTGCTTGGTGTCTTGAGACAACTATTCTTCGGCGGTTTCCAAGAGATAAACATATTCCCTCACCTGTACGAGGTCGGGATTATCACATACCCACCGCGTATACACTATGGATATCCCGTTCTCCTTCAGAAAATCCGTATTGCTGCAATCATCCAGGAACTCTTTGGCCATTTTATCAGTGGGTCTGGGATAATCGAGTATTTTCGTATAAATGTGCTTCCCCGTAATAGCCGCGAACGCCGTGGCCTTCCACGGATCTAATACCGCTTTCTCGTATTCCTCCCCCACATTATCCTCAATCCAGACAAAGGCCTGATAGTCCACCTCGTCTATCATGTGGTCACCATACACCTCGGCGCTGGAGAAGAAAATCATGCGGAACTTCTTCTTCTCCTGTATCCGCAGCATGTTCTTGGTGCCGATAACGTTGGTCTGCCAGAGGTTCTCGCAGTAGTCCTCGCCGTTCCAGCGACCGTATTCCGCCGCCAGGTGGTACACGTAATCGAACTCATGTGCTTCGAAAATTCGCTCCAGATGCCGGTACTTGCTCACGTCACCGCGTATGTATTTCTCCCGCGATGACTGCCCCAAATCGCAGACCCACACATCGTGATTACGACTCTCCAATTCCACGACAAGATTGGTACCGATAAATCCCCCTCCGCCAGTTACCAGCACTTTAGCCATGTTTGCCTCCTGTGATGTCAATTATTCTCCGGGCCGCATCGCCATCGCCAAACGGGTTCGTCCAGTCATTCTTGCGACCCAGCATTATACCCGCGTGTTTCACAATCATCTCCGGGTCAGTTCCGGCAAGCATATTTGAGCCTGCTTCAATGGTCTCCGGCCTCTCGGTATTATCCCGAAGCGTTACACAGGGCACCCTCAGAATGCACGATTCCTCCTGAACGCCGCCGGAGTCAGTCAGTACCAGCCGGGCGTTGTTTTCCAGCTGTAAAAATTCAAAGAATCCCACCGGGTCAATCATCCTGATACCTGTAGCTTTAAGTTGAAATGTCGCCAGCATCTTCCTGGAACGGGGGTGAATAGGATATATCACCGGCAGGTCGAATTCACCGCTCAGCCTGTTAATGCCTTCAATAATGGAGGAAAACCTCGAGACGTTGTCCACATTTTCCTGACGGTGTACGGTAACCAGAAAATATTCTTTCGGTTTCAAGCCAAAAGCACCCGCAATGTCCACTTTGTTTTTCGCCATATCAAGGCTCTGGTATACCGCATCGACAATAGTATTACCGGTAACAAATATCTTAGCTTCGTCGATACCTTCGCTTCGCAGAATCCCGCGTGCCGCTTTCGTTGGCGCGAACAAATAATCGGAGCAATGGTCGGTGAGAATTCGATTGATTTCCTCCGGCATGTTTCTATCATAGCTCCGCAGTCCTGCCTCTACGTGCCCAACCTTCATATGGAGTTTGGCGGCGGCGAGGGCGCTGGCCATAGTAGAGTTGGTATCGCCCTCTACAAGTACCACATCAGGTTTTTCCTCTATCAGTGTATTTTCCACCCCGGTAAGTATGCGGGCAGTCTGTTCGGCGGCAGAACCGGAACCAACATCCAGATTGTACCTGACAGGTGGCAGTTCAAGCTGCTCGAGAAATATTTTATCGATATTGTATGAGTAATGCTGGCCGGTATGGAGAATAAAATAATCCTGTTTTCTCCTTACAAGCTCCCTTATAATGGGAGTCATCTTGATAATCTCAGGTCTTACTCAAATGACAACGGCAGTTTTCATAATTGAAATCCTGTACCCTTTTCTTGGTGGTGGTCAAGATACCACTGGTAAGTCTGTCTGATACCTTCTTCCAGCCCAATTTGCGGCGCCCAGCCCATATCCCTTATTCTGCTGGAATCCAGAAGCTTGCGCGGTGCACCATCCGGCTTTGCAGGGTCATAAACCAGTTCCCCCTCAAAGTCGACGACCCTCTTGATTACCATTGCCAGGTCCTTGATAGTGGTATCCTCGCCGAAACCGATATTTATCTCTTCAGTCCTGAAGTAATTGTCTATCAGGAATATACAGGCATCGGCCAGGTCGTCAGCATGCAGGAATTCCCGTCTGGGTAAACCGGTGCCCCAGATTGTAACGGCATTCCGTTTTTCCTTTTTGGCGATGTGTATTTTCCTCAGCAGTGCGGGCATTACGTGACTGTCTTCCGACTCAAAGTCGTCTTCCGGGCCATAGAGGTCAGCGGGGATGGCGCGGATAAAATTGGTTCCATACTGTCGGTTATAAGACTGACACATTATCATTCCGGCAATTTTGGCTGTAGCGTAGGATTCGCTGGTGGGTTCAAGTTTGCCACTGAACAGGTATTCCTCTTTCATCGGTTGTGGACAATCTTTCGGATACATGCAGGAACTGCCCAGATAGAGCATTCGTTGGACGCCATGTCTGTAAGCCGCATCAATGACATTCGTCTGTGCCTGAAGATTCTGGTAGATAAAGTCCGCCGGGTAGCTATTGTTGGCGGCAATGCCTCCTGACATCGCCGAGGTCAAAAAGACATACTCGGGCTTTTCTTCATAAAACAGCTTGTGAACTACGTGCTGGTCGGTAAGGCCTGATTCGAGCGGAGTTAACAGGACAACGTTATTTAATCCGTGTTTCCCAAGACGGCGCATAAGGGCCGAAGTTACCAGGCCCTTCTCCCCCACAACAGTGATTTTATCGCCTTTCTTCATGTGTGCTTGTTTAACCAGTCCCTTTGCCAACGCAATACGTTGCCAGCTAGACAGGCCTCTTCAGTCAGATTTTGCGCCTTCTGCCAGCTCTTTTTCCACGAGCTCACAGATAATATGCCCTATGGTGATATGGGCTTCCTGAATCCTTGGCGTGCTATCCGACGGCACAATCAGTGTTAGCTCTGCAATTTTGGCCAGTTTGCCGCCATCGCCGCCGGTTAAGCCAATCGTTTTCGCGCCTTTCCTATTCGCCAGTGCTATAGCATCGATCACGTTTTTTGAATTGCCACTGGTGCTGATACCGATAACCACGTCCTTACCAGTCACCAGCGCTTCCACCTGCCGGCTGAAAACTTCATCATAGCTGTAGTCATTGGCAATAGCGGTCACTATGGATGTATTTGTATTCAAAGCTAAAGCTGGAAAAGCCTGCCTTTTAAGCAGGAATTTGCCCACCAGTTCGGCGGCAATATGCTGGGCATCAGCGGCGCTGCCTCCGTTGCCAAAAAGAACCACCTTGCCGCCGTTTCTATATGCGTCAATGATAAGTTCAGCGATAGCCTGAATTTCTCCCGCGCTTCTTCTGGCTATTTCCTCCTTTAGCCTGGCACTTTCATTGAGCCTCTTGGCAATTTGTTGGCTCACTTTATCCGACCCGTCTGGCATAGCAACACCTCAGAACCCGGCTTCCCAGGTAAATATAATAGAAATGAAATCCATCAAATTATAGTTATTATAGCAACTATTTCCGAAAGTGCCAAATGTCATTATATTATGCCCTACTATCCCATCAGTGGCTTTTTGTTTTCGTATACCCCCAAGCCAGCGATAAACAATTCAATCAAGACAATAGATACAGCCTTAATAAATGGGTCGAAAGGACGCATAACAGCTCGAAGTTGCTCGACTGTGGATTATGAGAGATACAAACTTAGACTACTATTTTCCTACTTTAACCAGTACTAAGAGGGGATATTACGTATGCCTGATTCAGTGTACTATGTTTCTTATATATGGTTATCAATGTATGCCAAATGTAAGGGAGGGATTATTTATAATGAAAATTACGGTAGTTGGTGTTGGACAGTGTGGAAGTCGTGTCGCTGATGAATTTGCACGTTTGGGAGTAAAAGCACGCAGACATCGCGGGGTTCAAATCATCACCGATGCAATTGCCATTAATACAGACGCGGGTGATCTGACTGGATTATCTTGCATCAAATCCGATTGGCAACACAGGATTCTAATTGGTGGGCAAAAAACTAACGGCCATGGCGTTGGTAAGATTAACGAGACGGCAGCTGAAATCGCCAAAAGTGATGCGGATAAGGTCATTGACGCCATTAGGTCAACCAAACGGTTTTACGAATCGGATGCTTTCTTACTAATTGCTAGCACAGCAGGCGGAACCGGATCTGGTGCAATATCAGTAGTAAGCTCAGTTATCAAGCAACGCTACATTGATAAACCGGTCTATGTTTTGCTTGTCCTTCCTTTTGAGCATGAGGAACAAACCGAGTATAGAACTGTATATAATTCCGCAATCTGTCTGAAATCCATCAGTTCAGTAGCCGATGCGATTATCTTGGTGGATAATCAACGCTATGTTAAAAAGGATACCTCTTTAAAAAATAACATGGCCAAGATAAATCAACTTATTGTTGATCCTTTCTATGATATTCTCTGCGCTGGTGAGGAGAAAAAGAAAAAGAACATCGGTGTTCGCTTGTTAGATGCGGGGGACATTGCACAGACACTATCAGGGTGGACAATTGTTGGATGTGGTAAATCCGAGTTAAGTACCTTCCAGCTACCATTTAAACGTAAACGCGATTTTAAAGAAAAAGGTCAAGAGACCAGCAGAGGAATACAAGCTATGGATCAGGCCATCAGCGAGCTATCACTAGAGTGTAATCCTGGAGACGCCGGAAGAGCATTGTATCTGCTATCGGCTCCGGACAAAGAAACAAATATGGATATAGTAAAGGAACTTGGAGATTATCTGAAGGACAAAGCACCTGAAGCTATTATCAGGTACGGTGATTACCCACGAAAAGAAAGCACATTAACCGTATCAGTTATTTTGTCTGAAATAAAGAATGTGAGCAAGGTAAGGTATATCTATGACAGGTTCCCCGAGGTGATGGAAACAAAGGAAAGACGGGAAAGGGCCACAATAGCCGGGAAAAATGAGCTGGAAACAGCTTCGGTTGGTATACCATCGCTAGTGGAGTAAACATAGGAAGTTCTCTTACTGTATATTTTGAAACATACGCAATTCCAGTAGAACTCAAGGCTTGCACTACTATTATATTTCTACATGTTACATTGCAGAATTGCGTGTTATGTTACCTTAATCTGCATCAAAACAACCCATTTTTAACTTTTCTAAGCACATTCCACAATTCAAAAAGGACTAACAGAAGAAAGATTTTGAAATGGAAATAATCCCACCCATCATCTCAGCAGTAATATGAGGTGCAGGTTACTACGCTGTAAGTGTAGTCATAAATGCCAAGATTAAACCGCTTAATATGCGTCGGCAGGCAGTACTGGCCGTTGTAATGGCGGCTATAATATTCACTGCGGTGTTCTTCATTATGAACTTTGTTTTGAGTTAATGAGCAGAACCCAGTGTGTGCCTCAAGTATGCTAGAATGTGAGCATGGGTGGCGATATTTCCAGTGAATCTCATTCACATTCCGGCAAGTCGTCATCTTCAAGCCTGATACCGCCTTTCTCCAGACGTTCCGCTCTTCTCTTTTGCATCGCCAATTTCCTGTTTTGGGCTGGTCTCTATCTCTACGTTCCCATCTTGCCGGTACACGTACAATCATCAGGTGCCAGCTTATATTTAGTAGGGGCAGTGGTCGCGGCATATGCCATACCCCAGGTGTTACTGCGCATCCCCATTGGTATCTGGTCAGATAGCCTGGGGCGCCACAAACCGCTGGTGGCAATCGGTATCGTTATCGCTTCACTGGGCGCACTCGGCTTGGGCCTATCGGACAGCCCCTGGCTGATGTTCTTATCCCGTATGACCACAGGCATCGGCGCTGCCGCGTGGGTGGTATTTGCCATTTATTTTACCTCTTACTACCCACCAGAGGATTCCGGAAAGGCAATAGGATTAATCAATTTTGTCCAGGGTGTCGCTTTAGTATCAGCTACGGCCGGGGGTGGTGCCATAGCTGATATATTGGGTTCGCAGCCGACTTTTTTTATTGCCGCTCTGCTGGGAGCTTCTGCGTTTTTCGCTCTGCTGTTCTCAA
>Ga0114922_10006430_pt1 | contig 10789 bp, 6 predicted proteins | sample AartaG_FD_100975 | JGI IMG/M metagenome (GOLD analysis project Ga0114922, IMG submission 100975) | Deep subsurface microbial communities from Aarhus Bay to uncover new lineages of life (NeLLi) - Aarhus_00045 metaG | ecosystem: Environmental > Aquatic > Marine > Oceanic > Sediment | place: Aarhus...
GATCTGTACTCTTACAACCACTAGAAGTGGGAACAAAACCGACCACCACTTCACGAATCGCTCCAGGAGCAAGAGTGAAAGAACCACCACCAATGTCAATTCGGAACTGATCCGCATTACCACCAAGGAACTTTACTTCACTCACGTTCAAATCCGACTGGCCTTCGTTGGATACGATAAAAGTATGGGAAGCATCAGAACCGACAGCGACTTCTCCGAAGTTCTTAGAGCCAGGTTCAAGAGCAATATCAGGATCTTGACCTATCCCTTTACCCGACAATTCGGCCCATTTCGGATTCTCATCAGGATCGTTGCTATAGAACTTCAGATGAGTGAACTTTGAGCCGCTGCTCGTAGGTACAAAACTCACCACCACTTCACGGCTCCCTCCAGGAGCAAGAGTAAACGATCCTCCACCACTATCAATACGAAATTGATCGGCATCCTCATGGAGGAACTTCACCTCACTCACGTTCAAATCAGATTGACCTTCGTTGGACACGATAAAAGTATGGGATGCATCAGAACCAACAGCGACTTCGCCGAAGTTCTTAGAGCCAGGATCAAGGGCAATATCGGGGCCCTCACCACCCTGTGAGAATCGATCGGCTGCATTCAGTGTAATGCCTGATAAGAATATACACAGAACGAGTCCATAAATGATTCTTTTCATTTTATTTGCCTCCATTCCCTCTGAATAATTTGAAAAGTCCCTTGTTTGGTACTACCAGGTACTGCATGACACTGTAAATAGTGCTGGATATTTTTTTTTAAACTTTGACCAATATCGCAAATCTTTTGCCAAATAAAATGTCACAACAATGATGTTATTCTAAAATGTTATTTTTCAGGAGTTTATGTCTTGGTGGTTTTGTGGCATATAAATTTTCAAGCGTTGGAATGTTCATATTCGATATTGGTGGTAGGCAAATTATGCAGGCATGAACAGGAAAATATGGACATCGTAATGGACTGATGAGATCGCTTATTCATCACTTATGGTTGTGAAGGTCGTCCACTCTATTGGGCAGTGTTGCTTTTATTTCTGGATTCTGCTTGAGAGAAAGAGATACTCTCTTACGTTCAAGATCGACATCAAGAACGGTGACCACAACCTTTTGATTCACTTTTACGACCTTATGGGGATTACTTACAAAACGATCAGCAAGTTGACTGATATGAATAAGTCCATCCTGGTGTACGCCAATATCAACAAAAGCTCCAAAAGCTGTTACATTGGTAATAACTCCGGGAAGTTTCATGCCAACTGTAAGGTCTTCTATTTCATTCACATCCTCGGAAAAGCTGAAGGTTTCAAATTCTTTCCTGGGATCACGACCCGGCTTGACAAGTTCGGAAAGAATGTCCTTCAATGTAGGCATTCCGACAGTATCGGAAACATAGTTCTTCAATATGATCTTCTCTCTCATCTTATCATCTTCGATAAGGTCAGAAACACGACACGAAAGATTATTGGCCATTTTCTCAACCACCGGGTAACTTTCCGGATGAACCGCGCTTCCATCAAGAGGATTCACCGCACCGTATATCCTTAAAAAGCCGGCAGCCTGTTCAAATGTTTTAGGGCCCATTCCATTGATATTTTTAAATTCCTCCCTGGAAATAAATGCGCCATTCTCCTCTCTGTATCTCACAATGCTCTCTGCGATTTTCGTTGAAATGCCGGAGGCATAACTAAGAAGCTGACTGCTGGCAGTATTGACCTCAACCCCAACGGCATTCACGCAACTCTCAACAACATCGTCCAGTGATGCTTTCAAGGCCTTTTGGTCAACATCATGCTGGTATTGCCCCACACCGATTGCCTTAGGGTCGATTTTTACCAGCTCGGCAAGAGGATCCATCAATCGCCTGCCAATAGAAACGGCTCCCCTTACTGTGACATCATAATCGGGAAATTCCTGTCGGGCCGCCTGGGAAGCCGAATAGACGGATGCGCCGCTTTCATTGACCATCGTAATCATGATGTTTTCAAGGTTAAGACTTCTGCAAAACGCAAGGGCCTCTCTTCCACCGGTACCATTACCAATAGCAATGGTTTCAATCCCAAACTTTCCGCAGAGTTCCTTTACGATTTTTCCTGCTTCCTCTTTATTATTCCGGGGTGGAAGTGGATAGATCGTATCCGTATGAATGAGGGAACCTTGCCGGTCCAGGCAGACCAGCTTGCACCCTGTGCGTAGTCCGGGATCCAGGGCGAGTATGGCTTGCTGGCCAAGAGGAGATGCAAGGAGAAGCTCACGCAGATTTTCTGCAAATACTTTAATCGCTTCTTCATCTGCTTTCTTCTTGTGTAGAGTCCGCATCTCCGTTTCCATGGAGGGACTCAGCAGCCGTTTATAGCTCTCCTTCAATGCGAGGCTTACCTGTTCCGATGCGCTGTGACTCCCTTTTACAAATTGCTTTTCGAGGATACCGATGGCTTCCTCTTCTTCGGGCAGGATATGGAAAGAAAGAACGCTTTCTTGCGCACCCCTCAGAATGGCAAGGATGCGATGAGAAGGAGCTCTGGTGATGGGTTCCGTCCATTCAAAATAATCCCTGTATTTAACAGCTTCCTCTTCCTTTCCTCTTGTGACCTTTGAGGAAATTGTCGACTCTTTTTCAAAAAACCGGCGCATATCCTCTCTTGCTTTCATGTCTTCATTGATCCATTCCGCTATAATATCCCGGGCTCCTTGAAGCGCCTCATCAATGGAGTGGACACCCATTTTAGGATTGACAAATTCTTCTGCCAATTTTGGGAGATTAAAAGACTCTTGCGAAAAAATTTTCTTTGCGAGGGGTTCCAGGCCCTTCTCTTTAGCCATTGCACCCCTCGTTCGCTTTTTAGGTCTATACGGTAGATAAATGTCCTCTAATTTTGAAAGGGTTTCTGCTTCATGAATTTTCTTTTCCAGTTCCGGTGTTAATTTCCCCTGTTTCCGCAAGGATTTCAGAATGGCTTCCCGTCTCTTATCCAGTTCCAGAAGCTGATTTAAACGGTCTCTGATGGCGATGATTGACACCTCGTCGAGACCTCCCGTTGCTTCTTTCCGGTATCGGGCAATAAACGGGACGGTTGCGTCTTCGGACAATAACTTTTTTACAGCCAATACCTGATCTGTATTCAAGTTTAATTCTTCGGCAACGATGTTTATGTTTTTATCCACTTGCATTTGGTTTCCCCGATTATTTCATTTGGTTCATGTTCCTTATTTCCCTTATTTCCATCATTTCCATTATATCCCTTATTACCCTGTAACCTCGAAGAGAGATTCAATTCCACCCATTCACAGCCTGATGTTTTAAAATAATTTATTCACGTTTGAAAAGCAAGTTGAAAATATTCTGAAAATGCTGGAAAAATAGGACCGCCACACTTCCAAAGTCTCTGAGATTTTTCATTGACTTTAGACCTTTTTAAACAACCCCATCCCTCTCAATGTTCAATCTTAGATGTAATTCACTTCATCACGCTCATTTTCATAATGGACACGCTTACTCCCATAACCATTTTACACAGGTAAATCCCCGAACCGACCTCTTGGCCTTTATCATCGGTTCCGTCCCAGACGACCTCGTGGCTTCCGGCCTCTCTCATGCCGCTGACCAGAGTCTTCACCTTCTCTCCCCGAAGATTGTAAATGGTCATCTCTACTTCATTCGAATTCAATAATTGAAAAGGAATATGGGTCGTCGGATTAAACGGATTAGGATAGTTCTGTTCCAGAGTGAACTGCGACGGAACGGCCTTCGAATCGAGGTTTAAATCTTCGACGCCCGTATCGACCTCCGCATCCCTCACACAGCGGACGTAGTTGTAGATGCGAATCGCGTCGCCCTGGGGACCGTGACCGTATGGATAGTCATTCGGATCTCCGGTTTTCGGATCGCTTCGCTGCGCGCCTGCACCATGGACATCGATCCATTGGCCGTTCATGTACCCCATGGCTCTTCCGAAAGCAACGTAGGCGGCACTTCTACCCTCTTCACCCGAGAGCATACTCACATGCGTCGTGCCGGTCCAGTAAAAAGGATAGTCGGTGTTACCGGCCTCGTTCGTGATTGAAGTGGCATTGAAAACAGGATCGATAGCAGCCGATCCGGTGGTGGAAGGTGACCGGGTGTAATCCACGATGCTCTGCAACTCCTTGGCATTGGGCAAACGCCAGTCTTCGTGACCGGCCAGTTCGAGGTTTTCGGCATAGTCCAGGGCCGCTTCCCAGTCGTACGCGTTCCCATCGTCGGCCTGTTGCCACATCAGCCCGGTGGCCAGGTCCGTTATGGTTCCGTCGCCGTTGTCCAGATAGGCTGGTTGGACACCATCGTACCGGGCATCCTGACCGAAGAACGATTGATCAGCCTGTGGCGGTGTGATCTCCCGACTGTTGTCATAACATTTGTCCTGGCCGGTGTCCACAATGATATAATCGGATGAAGTTGTCGTACCATCATCATCGCCCGATCTAATTTCAAACGAAGTGAAAGAAATGATGAGGATCAATAAAACTAATAAACAAAATTAAACTGTTGAATTTAACCAGATGCCAGTTGCCAATAACCAGTAACCAGTAGCCAGTAACCAGCAGCCAGCAACCAGCAGCCAGTAACAGATGCTCATCATTCAAATCCGACCACTGCTGTAACGGGAAAATGATCAGAGGGGAACCGTCCCTCCTCACTTGTCCGGATAATCTCTGCAGAAATCACTCTCAATCCCTCATACACCAGTATCTGCTATTTCATCAACATGGGATGTTTTATAAATCGTCCTGCCGTAACAGCCATAGGCCTTACAGCCGGTCATCCCAGGCCGATTTGATCGGCAACCTCGCGCATTCCCATGATCACATCTTCAATGAGTTCATTCCTCTCCACCCCAAGCATTTGCGCACCGTTCTCAATGATCCCGCGATCGACCCCGGCGGCGAATCCCTTCTGGTTCCACTTCTTGCGGACGGATTTCGGAGTGAGGTCCATGACGCTCTTCGAGGGGCGAACCAGGGCACATGCGGTGATCAGGCCTGTTAACTCATCAATGGCGTATAGCATTTTCTCCATGAAAGACTGGGGTTCCACATCTGTGCATAAACCCCAGCCATGGGAAATGACCGCCCTGATATATTCCTCCGGCCACCCTCTTTCCTCCAATATCTCCTTCGTCTTAGCACAATGCTGTTCGGGGTATTTCTCATAGTCCAGATCATGGATCAGTCCGATAACGCCCCATTTATCTTCGTCCTCGTTATGCTTTCGGGCGATAAATCGCATTGCTCCCTCAACGGCGATGGCATGCTTGATAAGGGACTCGTTGGTGTTGAATTCCCGGAGCAATGCGTACGCCTCTTCACGGGTCGGAATTTTCGTTTCCATAGGCCACCTTTCCTACTTTTTTACCATTGAAGGTCAATCACCGGGCAACCACAAAAATATGTTTTATCAGATTACGTAAATATTTCCTTGGCCAACTCCAGGAACCGTTTATATCTTATGGCGATGAGGCTCTTCGCCTGGAAAGCCCCATTGTCCAGACTGATCATTGACACTTTGGCCGCTGTTTCTTCGTCCGGTGCTTCATAAATATCGAGGAAATCATAATCCCCTAAAAGAGCATAATGAGACACGAACTTGACCTCAGGACATTTCTCTCTCACGCGATCCAACCAGACCCTGCCCAGTTCTGCCCGTTCCCCCATCTGTTTACAAACTTCCGGGGATAATTTTGTCAATAAAATAAACGTTTGCATGAGTGACCTCCTTCTGAAATTTTGTAACATTCTCCTGAGAATCAATGAGGAGTATAAAAGACGTTCTCTCAATAAAACACAAGCACAATGACAAGAGGCACAGTACGATAATCAGACTCCTTAAAATCAAATCTACGCAGAAAAGTTGAACGTGTCAAGGGGAATCTTATAACCTTCTTAAAATAATTAAAATAAAAATGTTTCAATTTTTACTTGATTTTGACACCATATTTGAGTATTTTTCCTTGTAAATTGAAAGGATTGCTTACAAAATGCAAGAATCATACATACAAAGAGCCATCACTCAAACAATAATTCTTTACCTGAAATCATTCCCGGCCGTAGCCTTGTTGGGCCCTAGACAATCAGGCAAGTCAACTTTGGCAAAGTACATTACATCGGAGATGAATAACGCCGTTTACCTGGATCTTGAAAAGCCGAGTGATCATCAAAAGTTGAACGAACCCGAAATCTTTTTCAATAGCCACCAGGATAAGCTGATTTGTCTCGACGAGATACAGAGAACTCAGGAATTGTTTGTCGTATTACGCTCAATTATTGACCAGAGAAACCGAAATGGACAGTTTTTGATACTTGGGTCGGCATCCAGAGAATTGATCAAACAGAGTTCTGAAACTCTGGCTGGTCGAATTATACATCTGGAGCTTACACCATTTCAATTCTCAGAATTGATTTCCGGTCAGGACAACAGTTTTCAAAAACTACAGAAGTATTGGATGAGAGGGGGGTTCCCAAGGAGCTATTTGGCCGATAATGATGAATTGTCAATGGTCTGGAGACAAAATTTTATACTCACTTTTTTAGAAAGAGATATTCCTCAAATGGGATTTCAAATCCCAGTGGAGATGTTAAGACGCCTCTGGCAAATGTGTTCCCATTGTCATGGACAACTGCTTAATCAGTCTATGCTGGGAGAGTCCATTGGTGTATCTCACACAACCATACGATCCTATTTGGATTTACTCACACAAACCTTTATGATGAGATTGTTAAAACCATATCAAACAAATATTAGAAAGCGTCTTGTCAAATCGCCTAAAATTTTCATCAGAGATTCCGGCATTTTACATGCGCTGTTAAACATTGAATCTTTCGATGATCTTTTAGGGAATCCTAAATATGGACATTCATGGGAGGGAATGGCCATGGAAAATATCCTTTATAAATATTCAGATTGGGATTCATACTTCTATAGAACCGCTGCCGGCGCGGAAATAGATCTTGTTTTAGTTAAAGGATCAAAAAAAATGGGTATTGAATTTAAAGCTTCAATGGCACCAAAATTGACAAAAGGATTCTGGAATGCGCTTGAAGATCTCGGAATAGAACAGGCTTATGTGATTTCACCGGTACAGGAATGCTATCCGATTCATAAGAATGTTCAAGTCAGTGATCTTGAAACATTTCTAAGTTTATAGATAAAAGACCTGGCAAGTTAAATAACAAGAAATCTAAGGGAGTAGTAAAAATGACACAAAACATCTTTATTGCTGCGACTGAACCAAACAGCGGCAAAAGTGCGATTTCCATAGGCTTAATCGAAGCTTTTGAAAGGATTGTGCCAAGGGTAGGGTACATGAAACCGGTCGGACAGAGATATCGAAGTCATGCCCATATAGATGACGATGCCGCTTTAATTAAGGAAATCTTTCAATTAAAGGACGAGCTCGAAGATATGAGTCCGGTTGCTATAACCGATGCTCAAACAAGGAAAGATGCGGCATACGATAGAATCATTGAGTCCTACAAGAGGATTGCTGAAAACAAAGATATCATTGTGATTGAAGGTACCGACTATACGAGTACGACGAGCTCACTGGAATTTGACGTGAATGCCGAATTAGCCAAAAATCTGAATGCGCAGGTACTATTGGTCGCAAATGGGCATAAAAAATCAATCGATGAGATCGTTTCCAATGTCACCATTTGCAGGGATTCCTTCAGAGATGTCGGGTGTGATTTTCTGGGTGTAGTCATTAACGGATTTCGGCTGGAAAACTATGAGGAAGATCATTCGAAATTGAAAGCGAAAATAGAAAAAGAAAACATTCCGGTATTCGGTATAGTACCGTATAATCCGACTCTTGGAAAACCCAAACTAGGAGAAATCGCTGAAAAATTAAACGCCAAAATCATATATCAGGGAGATGATCTGTCAAAAGTTGTCATTGAACCAATAGTCTATGCAATGAAATTGGAAAATGCCCTCGGCCACATGAAGGATGAAGAGGGTAGATTAATCATCACTCCGGGTGATAAAGATGACATCATTGGTATATTGGAGAGCCACAGGGTTAAAATTTATCCAAGACTATCCGGTATCATCTTAACCGGTGGTATTCTTCCAGGCAAGAACACGATGGATTTGATCAGAGGGTCCGGAATATCAATATCCATCCTATCGGTGGAGGATGATACATACACCACTGCGATAAAGGTTGCCGAGATCGCCGGAGAGCTCAGCAAGGATGATACCGAAAAGATTCGTTTCGTCAAATTGTTAGTCGAAACCCGGGTTGAGATTGAAAAAATCTACTCTCAACTGGGATTACAAAAGGCGGACATTCGAACACCGAAAATGTTCATGTACGAATTGCTGGCGCGTGCAAAATCGGACAGGAAACATATCGTTCTACCGGAAGGGTCCGGGGAAAGGATTTTACGAGCGACTCAGAGAATACTGAACAGAGAAATTTGTGAAATCACATTGTTAGGGAGTGAGGATGGGATTTATGAAACCGCCGCACGCATCAGTAGTAAAACGGCAAAAACGATTAAGGAAAAGGCAAATATTATTGATCCTTCACAAGTTAAAGGATTAGATGATTATGTCGATACACTCTATCAAATAAGAAAAAATAAAGGTGTGACCCAGGAGAGAGCCAGAGACCTGATGTTGGATCCCCATTATCTGGCAACAATGATGGTTTACAAGGGAGACGCCGATGGTTTTGTGTCGGGCACGGAACATTCGACTGCGGCAACGATAAGACCGGTTTTACAACTCATTAAAACAAAAGAGAACGTCTCTTTGGCCTCAAGCGTCTTCTTAATGTGTTTGCCTGACAGGATTCTCGTGTATGGGGATTGTGCATTGGTTGAGAATCCTGATGCCGAACAATTGGCAGATATCGCTATTACGAGCGCAGAAACGGCCAGAACATTCGGTATAGATCCATTTGTTGCCATGCTTTCATATTCAACCGGTGAGTCCGGCAAGGGAAAGGATGTCGATAAAGTCAGAAAAGCAACGGAGATTGCCAAGAAAAAGAAGCCCGAGCTGCCTATCGAGGGCCCCATACAATACGACGCTGCCGTGTCATTTGACGTTGCAAAAACGAAGATGAAAGAAAGTGAAGTTGCCGGCAAAGCGACTGTCTACATCTTTCCCGACCTGGATTCCGGAAATATCGCCTACAAGGCCGTCCAGAGATCGGCAAATATTGCGGCCCTCGGACCCGTGCTTCAGGGTGTCAATAAACCTGCAAATGATTTGAGCCGGGGAGCCACTGTTGACGATATTGTATACACAATCGCCATCACGGCAATCCAGGCTCAACGGATTTAAAGAGTTTGAATGACTATACTCACAAAATCTGTTACGGAATATAATAAAGAAAAATGAAGTCCCAATCAATTATTTAATGCCGGATGTACTTTCAACCCCACGGACAATTCTCACTGATCCTCCTTGGGGTTATAACATTACATTTTAAGACTTTTTAATCATTTCTTCTCTGGCATTATTAAGAGCATCGACCAGAATCAATATATCATTTTTCTCAGTCCTAAAATTATTAATACACGCTCTAATTACAGGGCGGCTTTCTGAAAGATGGGCAATAGAAATCCATGCTTTTCCTGTGGCTACAACTTCCTCTTGTACACAAGCAAGGAACTTTTTTGAAGTTCCTTCTGCATGCATTTTATCTACAAAACAGACAAGGGGTAGAAATGTCGAATTTACTATCTTCCATCCAGAAGACTCGAGCTCCCGCCGCAGTAGATCTCCTAAAGCAACTTGGCGCTTGATCTCAGAACGATAACCCTCCCAACCAGCAACAGCAAGTGATAAGAAGACTTTCAAACCAATAAACCGGCGCGAACATTGCATGGAGTGTGTATATGGATCGATTGCATTCATTTCTATGGCATCTGGCGACATGTATGTTGTCGTTATATAGAAGGCCTTTCTTAAAACTCCCTTTTGCCGTGTGAGATAAAGCCCGGCACCCATTGGAACCGATAACCATTTATGGGCGTCGAATGTGACGGAATCCGCACACGCAATGCCTTCAAAATATGTTTTATACTCATCAACAAATGCTGCAGCTCCACCCCATGCAGCATCAACATGGAACCACAGTTTCTTTTGGGCGGCTACTTCTGCTATATCCTTGATCGGATCAATCACGCCAGCATTTGTTGAACCTGCAGTCGCCACAATAAAGAAAGGAGAATAATCCTGAATTTCATCTTCTGAAATTCTATTGGATAACACTTCGATATTCATTTTCAATTGCTCATCAACAGGTATTTGCCTTACAGCATCCTGACCCAAACCACACAAACGGGCCGCCTTAACTAAAGAATGATGACTCTGAGAAGAGACATAAAGTGTAGGTTGCTTTTCGAGTCCCCGTAAACCTTGACTAGCAAATTTAGGGAATGCATGGGTGAGGGCAGTAAGTATAGCAGTATGATTGGCTTCTGTACCACCACTCGTAAACGTCCCTTCAATTTCTCGCTCATTGTATCCAAATTGTTTCCCAAAACTTTGAATGAGATGTTGTTCAATTTCAACAGAAAATGGGCTGTGGTTCCATGTCGCAAGTTGCGGATTAAATGCCGCTACCAAAGCATCTGCTGCAATGCCCATGGAAGTGGGAGCGGGATTGAATAAACCAAAATATCTTGGATGTGCAACATGAACTTGATGCTCCCAAAGTCCATCCACAGTAAACTTGATCGCTTCAGTTGGCGTGAGGGGATGTTTAAAGGTTAAAGAAGCCAATAAA
>Ga0114922_10006431_pt1 | contig 10789 bp, 8 predicted proteins | sample AartaG_FD_100975 | JGI IMG/M metagenome (GOLD analysis project Ga0114922, IMG submission 100975) | Deep subsurface microbial communities from Aarhus Bay to uncover new lineages of life (NeLLi) - Aarhus_00045 metaG | ecosystem: Environmental > Aquatic > Marine > Oceanic > Sediment | place: Aarhus...
AATCGAGTGTGTGGTACTAGGCCGTCGTCCCATGTCAGCCAGGAAGTTCTCGAAGCGCTGCCATCGTTTGCAGACCTTGATTCCTCTACCTCCGTAGTTTTCGTAGCCGATGACATTAGGGTTGTTGCACCGGTTGAGCATGGCCCTCCACGTTCGGTACTCAACCGTCTTGCCAGATTCTCCATGTGTTCGTCGGCGATTCGCCAGCCCTTCTTTGTGAAGGCATCCACACGAGGTAGTGCGACCGCTGAGAAGGTTGTTGGAGAGAACGAGCGTGGTCTTCCCGCAAGTACAATGGCATCGCCACTTGGCCCGCCTTTTGTTGGGCACTCTGTTCAGTACTGTGAGTCGGCCGAATACCATTCCGGCAAGGTTTTTGGGTGCAGGCATGATTCGTAGGTCTCCCGCAGAGTATTACATAAAATATTTGATGTGTCACCCTGACGGGTACACGGAAGAGGACATCAAGCACACGGTGCGAGAGCACCAACTTGACTGGCCTGGTGGTACTTACTTCATCAGGTTGAAACGGCGGGTGAAGCCACCCAAGCCCTTCTATCCAAACAACGACAGTCATCGTGCCTCCTACCGTTTCCTGACGGCGGAGAAGATTCACACGATGTTTCACAAGGACAGGGTGACGTTGGGAGCGCTCAAGCTCCTGAATACTCCGAGGGCGAAGGAAGCGCTCGAGTCGATGGTGCTGGTGGAAGACCACCCATCGACTATCTGTAGTCGGCTGGCGCATATGAAGTTCACCATCGACCCTGACATACTGCGTCGGTACCTCCACTTCTTCTTCAACCTATCTCTAGTGGACTCCACTGAGATGCGTGCACTGCTCAGGTTGCGTGTAGACAACATGATTGACGATGGTGACACCGTCATGCACCTCAAGGAGCGGGAGGCGATGAAGTCCGCAACGTACATGGACCCACGGCACAATGCGGCCAACTCTCCCATCCTTCCACTGGCTGGGATGATGAACCAGATACGTTATGGATTCTTGCCGTCGCAGGTGGACATGGCCAGAATCTTGAGGGCAGCTGAGTACGCAGCGGGCGTTCGTACTATTGAGTCACTGGCGGTGACTGGTCCCCAGTCTCCATCTCACGCTAGAGACTTTTCCATAGTGGCTCGGAACATGGGGGAGCTCTTGGAGATTGTTGGCAGCCCTGATGACCAGCTACAACGGGATGTCATGGCGATGCTTCTTGACACCGATAGCAGTCAGCCCCCATTAGTGGAGGTGTTGAGCGAGGGGCAGCACACGGCTGACATGCAACTACTGCGGGAGAGGAACGAAGAAGATGACTGAGCGTTATGTAGTCCCAGAAGAGTTCGACGAGTCGAACATCCCTGCGCAAGAGGCCAAGGTATGGGGAAAGGAAGGGGCGATGTCTCCTGAGCCTATGTTCTTCAAGCAAAAGGACTACAACTTCTTTCGGGTAGAGCACCGGATGGAGACAGATCGTAAGGGTCAGCAGAATCTGGTGGTTCACTTCTTCCTTCCGCGTAGTGTCAAACCCGATGAAGCCCACCCGTTGAGGAACTGGTGGCTAGTGACCTTCCCCAAGACTCTTGATGTGGTAGCAAGGAGCTACTTCGAGGCTGAGGCACCCAGGCTACAAGCGAAGTACACCACTGAGGTCGCTTCGTGGTGGTTCAAGGCTCAGGGGTACGGACACTTGCTGGACCCAGATGCATTCCTTCAAGCCTTTTTCGAGCAGCTTGACGGTACTTTTCACGCTCAAGCTGGTCCTCCTTCTGCCGCCACAGAGGCCATGGCATAAGGGTGAACTCGAGAGAGCGCTTGCTGTACTTGAAGTACTTGGCGCTCCACCCACAATCCTTCATGACTCCACGGATGATGCCATTGACACTACGGTGTAGTTCCTTCGGAGGAGCTTCAGTGAACCCGAAGGAGGCTCGGTGTTGGCCCGCCATGGCGTCCGTGTTCAACGTGTACCCACCATTGAAGTGTGGGCCACCAGCACTCAGCCAGCCCCAGGCTTGCTGTAGTGCTTCGATTGGGTCCTGAGTCTCTTGGAGATCGTCTGTGGGTGAACCAGCCATCGACTTCAGTAGCCTACCTCAAGTAGAGGAGGGTTACGAGGACCCATATGATGACACCTGGCACGAGGAAGAGATATGGAATCCCGAGCCTGCGATTGAGGAAGACCCCATCATCCTCAGGGAGGCCAAGAAGAAAGCTCCCAAGGTCAAGCAGGTTAAACCATCGACGTTCACTCATGGCGTCTTCAAGATGCCTACCGAGGATGGACTGACCTACGAGAAGTTCTCGTTTGATGGTCGCCGGCACCTCTACCGACCCTACAATACTGCAGCTACCCGCGTCTTGTTGTTCTGCGCTCGGCAGGTCGAGAAGTCGACCATGCTGGGGAACAAGGCGCTTTGCTATATGAGTCTCGTACAGGCATACCGAGTCTTGTACGTCAGTCCTTCAGCTACTCAGACCAAGACTTTCAGCAACGACCGTATCAAGGAGCCGATTGAGACCAGCCAGATACTCAAGCGGTTCACCACCAAGATGCTCTCGCAGAACATCTTGGAGAAGCAGTTCATCAACCGCTCGAAGATCACCATGCGGTACGCGTTCCTCAACGCTGACCGCGCTCGAGGCATCCCGGCTTGGATGCTGCAGCTCGATGAGATTCAGGATATCTTGAGGGACAACATCCCGGTCATCGAGCAGTGTACTGCCCACGCTCCCTCCGGCATGAAGCGATTCGTCTACGCCGGCACACCGAAGAGCTTGGATAACATCATCGAGGAGTATCGAGGCAACCAGAGTACACAGGGTGAGTGGGTTGTACCGTGCGAAGGTTGTAAAAACTGGAACATCCTGGGCGAGAAGAACATTGGGAAGAAGGGTCCTATCTGCGCCAAGTGTGGCAAGCTCATCAACCCGATGCACGAGCGGGCGCAATGGGCGTGGCAAGTAGCGTGGGACCCCATCAAGGCACCGTTCGAGAGCTACCGCATTCCTCAGCTCATGGTGCCATGGAAGGACTGGAACGAGATTCTGCTCGACTACGAGCGGTATCCCCGAGATAAGTTCTTCAACGAGGTCCTGGGTGTCAGCTATGAATCAGGGCTCCGTCCTCTGACGCAGGCGCAGATTCGAGCTTGTTGTAAAGACTACCAGATGGACGAGAAGACTCTGGATGCAATTCGTCCAAAGTCTCTGGGCCAACCCTTCTTCGCTGGCATCGACTGGGGGACTGGAGATGCTGCTTACACGGTGCTCACCATCGCTACCTACATCGATATGAAGTTCCGGGTGGTCTACATGCACCGGTACGTGGGTGAGGAGTCGGACCCAGAAATCCAGATTGTGAAGATCAACGAGATGCTGCATCGGTTCAACGTGCAGCTCATCGGGGCTGACTGGGGATTCGGTTTCGGGATGAACTCCAGGCTCATACGAGAGTTTGGGCCGCAGAGAGTTCACAAGTTTCAGTACATGGCTCGTATCAATGCTCGGTTGGCCTACGACGGGAAGATGGGGAGATGGAAGGTTCACCGTTCTGAGGTGATGGCTTCCATCTTCGATGCCATCAAGAAGAAGAAGTGTGAGTTCCCAAGGTGGGAAGACTTCCACAAGCCTCACGCCACCGACATGCTGAACATCTACTCCGAGTACAACGAGAAGCTCAGGATGATTGTGTATGACCACCGTCAGGGAAACCCAGACGATTCATTCCACAGCTTCCTGTACTGCTGGTTGGTGTCAATGCTGATGTTTCAGCGTCCCGACATCCTGTCCCCGAGTCGAGAGGACGAGGAGGGCAACACCATCAGTGGCTATCAGGGTCCTGTCGATCAAGGTTAGGGAGGTAGAGGTGGTTAATCAGCCGCTCGTAGACGTTCGTCTCCGCTTCGGGGATTACCTTGTTGGCTGCAGCCAAGTCCTCCCTCATCGTAACAAAGAGGTGGATGGCGAAGTTCAGATGCCTTCGGGAGGAGTTGAAGTAACCGTAGGCGGCTTCAAGGTCCTTCTCATAGACGAACCTGCCAATCGGGGAGTTTCGGTGTATCAGTTCCCCGAGTGTGAGGAAGGGGAGCCAGGGTTGTGGATTGTCGGTATACAACTCCGCGAGTTGAAAGAACTCCTTGTGGATACCGAAGAAGTGCCTGGTCCATTCAACAACTTCAGTGACTTCAGTCGGTGGCTTCTTGAGAGCGTCCTTGGCTTTGAGACAGAGGTCTTTGACTGACGCTTCGTCGTACTCGACTGGGGTTAGGTTGCACCCCGTCAGCATCCGTAGGCGGTTTATCTCTCTACGGTTGGACTGGGCGATAGCCTCAGCCCTCACGGAGATGGCGTAGACCTTGTGGATGCTTACTTTCTCGCTCTTCTTCTTGGCCCACTCCCGTACTTCGTCGATGTTATAGAACTGTTCACTGCCCAGCTTGCTGCCTTCTGGAAGGTAGGCTGCTAGAATACCTTCACGAGCATACCGCCGGACTTGCTGAGGAGTGACACCGAGGAGCTTCCCCGCCTCGTGGGCGTCAATCAAACCGTTTCTTCCCATGCGCTTTCGGAGCATGGTACTTCTTTTGTCAGATATTTCTAGGAGTTCTCATGTACGACCTGCCCTCACAGACACTCCTTCAGCAGTCTGCAGCTCGTCCAATCTCGGGAGAAGAGCTGGAAACCTTTGGAAAGCATGCAGCTAGCGGCTACTCCGGTGGCAAGTTCGGCACGCTGAACGATGCTGTGGTGGAGACGGTCAAGCACGCCGGTCTCAGCCCCGAGCAGGTCAAGCGGGTAGTAGAGTTCGCCAACACCAACGCCTTCCTCACCGAGTTCAAGAAGGAGAGTACGGCGGCGAAGTACGTGAGCTTCGAGGGTGGTCCGGCGGACCCCTCAGAGGTACTGAAGGACCTCAATGATGGCGGCGGCGGAACGGTCTTCGACCGTGGTGTCCAGGACTACAGTCATGGTCCCGAAGTCATCAAGGCTTCGTCCGTTGCCGCCGTTCCAACTAGCGGGTTGGAGAAAACGGCCAGTGTGCAGGAGCCGGTCAACGAGGCAGACGTCATCCTGGCCGAGGTGTTCAAGGCTGAGGACGCTCCCATCCCGTTCGAGAGTCCATTCCAGGATGTAGAGGACGCTCAGTACAAGCTTGCCTCCGCTCGTGACTCGGCCACAGCAAGTATCTCCGAGCTCGAGGTGCAGCTACTCGACACCAACCAGGAGCTCTACGGTTTGGTGAAGCAGGCGGTGATGGAGGACATCCCGCTCGGCCACATCCTCTCGGCCTGGTTCCAGGTACTCGAGCCACCACCGGAGTTGGTGAAGAGCGCCTTCGCCCTCATTGGCCCACGGCTCAAGGAAGAGGACGTGATGAGCTACGACCAGCTCGGCGCCTCACTCGAGAAGACGGCTAGTGTCAATCATTTGGCCAACGAGGACCATCCACTAGTCAGAACCTTCTCTGGGTACTGCGAAACGGTCATCAAGCTGGCGGAGCTCAGGGTAAGTAGGGATGAGATCATGGGTGGGCTGGAGAAGCTTGCCACCTTTCGACGTCTGGCGGAGCAGCACATTCAGGAGAACGCCTGATGAGCAATCCGGTCGAAGAGTACTTCGAGCTCAGGAAAGAGGGAGGCTACCTGGGAAACGTCTGGAAGGGGCTGACTTCTGCTGGTACTGGCGTGCAGCTTGGGCAAGACCTCCGTCACGGTGCAATGCAAACGGCGATGGTGGTGGGTTCAACGTTGGCCATCCCAGCCGCGCAGAAGGTAGTGGGCGCCTTGAGAAAGCGTCACGACTACAACCAGATGATGGACAACGACCCTGAGCTGCAGGGGTTGAAGGAGGATGACCCCAAGTTCTTCAACCAGTCCTACACATCTTTGCGCCGTGCCAACCCCAGCTTCGGAAGAGACCCGTTGATTGCCGGCGCCTACATGAAGAAGATGGTGGGAAACAGGGATGCAGCAGGACTTGCTCTTGCCGAGGCCATGCAGCAGAACCGTCCAGCGCATGAGCTGTCAATGGGTGTGAAGTCAGACCACTCCCCGTTCTCGCCGTCTATGAAACGTAAGTACTGATGCTCAAGGTCAGCACGTTCTCGGCACAGAATGAGCTGGGGTATGTAGCTGTTCCCTTGTTTGGTCCTGCTGACGGTGAGTTCGAGAAGAACGCGTCCGCCTCTCTTTTACCTCCAGTTCTCCAGTACATCGAGGGATTGAGACCGCAGACCAACTCTCAGTACGTCTTGGTCAATGCGATGGCGGCGGGGGAGTACTTCGGCTGCTTCCCGGCAGGCACGTTGATTGAAACGGCGGAGGGTGAGAAACCGATTGAGGAAATTGAACCAGGCGATGAGGTGCTGACGCACATGAATCGCTACAGACGTGTCAGAGCACGTAGTGTTCGTGACACCTCAGTGCTTTGCGACCTGTACGTTCAGGGGTTGCCAAGTACGGCTCCAGCATTGAGCGCAACGTCGAACCATGAGCTGCGTTCAGTCCTAAGGGATGACTTCATCCGCACAAAGCGTCGAATTATCTGGAAGGGGGATACTGACGCACCTGTTGAGTATCGGCGAGAGCGTGCGATAGCGGAGCTAGATTTCTCCTGGATTCCCATCTCCTTATTGCGGCCGGGCGATTACATTACTGAGCCGTTCCCACTGGAAGAGGATTCGGAAGCCCTTGGAGATGAGAAGTGGAACTGCCCAGAAGTCGCCTTCTTGATGGGACTGTACGCGGCAGAGGGTTGTATCGCATATCGCTACGACCGTGATGATGATAGGCCAGCATCCGTCATCTACGTGGTATCTGGGCATGAAGAGAGTACAGTTCAAGAAGCCCGTCGATGTGCTGAAGTACTTGAGCATGGTCTGCAGGACTATCCGAGTGAATCGGGTACCTCTATACGTTTGCAACTATGCTTCGCTGAGTTTTCTAGACTGTGCGTAGAGCACATTGGGACGCCCTCCACAGAGAAGAAGCTCAGTGATGCACTGTTGAGGATGCCGCATGAGTGGCAGCGGGTGTTTTTCGATGCTTACTCCGCCGGTGATGGGTGCGTCCGTGGGTTGGGTAAGGAGGAGGGAACCATCCGTTGTGTTTCTGCCTCGGCTCAGCTTCTTCGTAGTGTGCGCTTGCTTCTTGCACGTTTGGGGTTGGTCGCTTCCATCAGTGGTCGTCACAATAAGAAGGCTTCTTGGTACAATGGTAACCCTATCTTCGAGTTGAGTGTCAGTGGTGGGCAACTACGGGGGAGAGGAACGCCGAAGAGCTACTTGCATCCAGATGGCTTCATCCTCTCGGCGGTGAAGAAAGTTATTAGCTATGGTTGGCAAGGAGAGGTGTATGACCTGACGGTTGAAGGAGACCGCTCTTTCATTGCGAGCGGTGTTGCTGTACACAACTCGAATATCAATGGTGACCACTTCCCCGAGGCGGCGCTCATCCATGCGCATCCTGGCTGGTCGGGCAACCCACTAACGGACAAGGTGCTGGCAAAGAGCTGGCCGTACGGGTTCCCCACCTTCTACAACGCTCACCCTTTCGCGCATCATCGGAACAAGGACCCCAGCCGAGCCTATGGGCAGGTAGAGCTCGCGCTGTGGAACGACCAGATGAAGCGAGTAGAGCTCGTAGTTCGGGTCGACTACGACAAGTGCTGCAACTTCGGTGGCGTTCCAGTTTGGGACAAGCTCAAGGAAGGTCAGTTCCCCGATGTCAGCATGGGTAGCAAGGTCCCGTTCGACACCAGCTCCATCACCCTGGACTGGAAGCTCTACAAGGAGGCTCACACTACCTTCAATGCGAAGAGGCACAAGCATCCTGGCCTTGCCGTCCTCGAGTTCCACAGGAAGCTCAAGGCGAAGAACGGAGTAGGAATCCCTGGTCTCAGCATCACCCGGGATGACTACGACGACTACTGCAAGAAGGCGATGAACCGCATCCTGCCCGACGGCAGGAAGGTCTTCGTCTACAACGACTACCCCCGCTTCTTCGACATCAGCTTCGTGTTCATTGGTGCCGACCGTACTGCCAAGGTGATGGTGTACATCGCGCGTGCTGGTCAGATGGAGGGGGCAGAGCCCAGTGCGAAGGTAGCCAGCGACCTGGGATACAGCGACGTGGATACTGAGCTGTTGAAGTCAGCTGGTGTCTTCACAGATGCGAAAGGTAATACGTACGAGACGTGGGAGGGCGCCAAGAAGTGGGAGGAAGATCTACTTGCTGCAGGTAAGGACCCAGCTGTAGCTCGAGCTGAGCGGGACGCGGAGCTCCGTAGTACGAACCCAGAGATGTTTCTTCCTCCTGGGCAGAAGAAGAAGGCGCGCACTCCTTTTGGGTTCTTGCTCAACAAGAAGGCTGAGTTTGACTTCGTCGAGGCGCTGAAGACCGGTGCCGAGAAGAAGGAAGGCGAGATTAAGAAGGACCACGTCCCGAGCAACCTGACTTCCAAAGCAGTACCACTCCTGACCAAGAGCGAGCCGGACATCCCGGAGGACCTCATGAAGTTGCTCTCGTCAGTGACTGGGGACCAGGCGCTCAGCACCACCGCCGGTCTGGGCATGGTGATGAAGCCCAGGGAGTTTCAACGCATGTCTCTCATGCGTGGTGGTTGTTCACACCTGGCTGACACTTTAGACCAGAAGGGCATTCTATTTCCCAAGACCGAATCTGAGGGGTCGGAGGTGGAGCTCAGCCCAGATAAGTTCATGCCTGGTTTGGCTAGAAAACTGCTGCCATTGTTCGGAATGCGCTCAGCTTTGGGCCCGGCAATAGAACGCCGGATTATCATCATCTCAGAAGGTCCCAAGAAGGAAGAAAAGGTAGCTTCTTCCCATCCAGCAGAGGTACTCCGTAAGATTGGGGCTGCGTACAACGCTTACCGAACCCAGCTCATGGACATCGTCCCTAGCGCTCAAGACCTCATCGAGAAAACCGCATCGGTTGATGGGGAGCTAAAGAAGATTGCTTCAGTGTCGGCGGAGGAAGCGTTTACACCACTGTCGTATCAGTACTTGAGTGACGCCTACCTCGATGAGGTACCGTTTGCCTAAGGAGCATACCAGGTGGTAGAACAATCGTATCCAGGCATACGCCAGCGTGGAGAGGGGTTTCCCCTCAAGGAACACGTGGACGGGTTGAGGAAACACTAGACATCAGGAGACTGAACATGAACTCCCATCTCGCTCACATGTACAACACGCTCGGTGCCGGAGAGGCTGCAGCGGAAGAGCAGACCAAGGTCGCTTCTCTCGACCTCTTCGCCAAGGCTGCTGCTGCGGAGCAGATTCAACTGTCCGAACTCTCCCCCGAAGACCAGAACAATCTCTACAGCCAGTTCTGTGAGAAGCTCGCCCAGGAAGGCGAGGAGGGCGGGGAAGAAGGCGGAGAGAAGAAGTCTCCATTCCCTCCGAAGAAGAAAGAGGAGGAAGAGGAGAAGGAAGAGGAGAAGGAGTCCGCTGCTCGAGCTGAGTTCGTGGCGCAGCAGGAGTGGCAGCAGAAGACTGCCGAGGCCGACTACCTGGGCCGGCAGATGGCTCACTCGTTCTGGAATGAGTCCGGCGAGATTCAGAAGGCGGCTATGGAGAAGGAGGCTCGGGGAGGTAGCTCGCAGCCCGGTGCGGCAGAGGCCGCGAGATTCGAGAAGAAGGTCAAGGGAGAGCAGGCCGCCAAGGCTGCCGAGGGCCGTGCTGCCAAGGCCGAGAAGTCCCTCAAGGGGGCAGGCCAGGGCCGCTCGGGTGGTAAGCAGGTGGGCGGGGCTGAAGGAAAAGTGCGTGAAGGCTTGCGAGGTGTGACCTCGAAGGTCCAACAGCTCGGACGCACGAAGGGTGGCAAGGCTGCTCTCATTGGTGGCGGAGCCTCCCTGGCGGCCGGGGCGGGTTATGGCCTCCATCGTGCCCTCAAGAAGAAGGAGGCATCAGCCTTCGACGAGCAGGCAGCTTTCCAGGCCATGAAGATTGCTCAGTCAGCTGAGTTGGGTGACCTTGAGGAAATCGAGACCAAGGTGGCCTCACTCCTGAATTTGAACCTGCTGGCCGACGAGACCGAGAAGGTGGCGATGACCAGTGACTACGACACCGCCCTGAACGTCAGGGGTCTGGAGTTCCTCGAGGCCGCTGGCCAAGAGGTGGATTGGGACGAGGTCTTCTCCTGAGAGACGGATGAGTGGTGGAGCAATGGAAGCACGCAGCCTCAGTAGGGTCGGCCCCGCCAGACCCCAATGCCGGTGCGACGGCCATTGCTCCGCTGCCCATGTCAGCCGTCGAGAACAAGCCGGCCCCAGGTCAGAAAGGACCCGTGGGCCTCTCCCCCAGAACCACCTACTCCAAAGTCAACACGGGGATGCCACCTACCCCAGACGCAGGAGCGGCGTCGCAGAAGTCCATGGCGCCACGCGGAATGGAGTTCTTGCCTAAGGTGGCATTTCAGGAGATGCACATGACTACCTCGATGAAATCACCCACCCTTCAGGACCTGGTCAAGGTTGCTTGCGAGGGTGCTGCTGCCAAGGTCGACATCTCACTCGAGAGTGCTCGGCAGATTGCCAACGCTGGAGCTACTCCACCGACGGAGGCGGAGAAGACAGCTGCAGCAGAGGACCACATTCCTACGGACTACACGGACAAGCTGGCCAGCGCGTTGTACTTCTTGGCCAAGGAGACGGACCCCAAGCTGGCGGCCGTCAACTTCCCGGGCACCGAGAACAACACCGGTCCGGGCAAGGGTCCGAACACCCTCGATGTGGCTGCAGCCAAGAGTGAAGAGCCCTACATTGACGCCG
>Ga0114922_10006432_pt1 | contig 10788 bp, 4 predicted proteins | sample AartaG_FD_100975 | JGI IMG/M metagenome (GOLD analysis project Ga0114922, IMG submission 100975) | Deep subsurface microbial communities from Aarhus Bay to uncover new lineages of life (NeLLi) - Aarhus_00045 metaG | ecosystem: Environmental > Aquatic > Marine > Oceanic > Sediment | place: Aarhus...
ATGAGGATGAAAAGCCATTAAAATTGCCCATAAACATTATCTCAGCATTATTGTATGCTGATTCTTAGATATTTATGAGAAAATAATTAATTTTTTGTTATTATTAAACGTCCAAACTTGAGGCACAGGATGAATATCCTGTGCGATCATTGGGAGTTAACTCAATTTGATTAAACAGCTTGGCGATGAAACGTTTCATGTTTACTACTGTCTACGATATATTCCAATGGTATGCTGCCCTACCCATCAGATATTTCACTCTCAGAATACCAATATTTTGGTTAATTACTTGATGCTATGTGTCGTATGCATCTGCCAACACGTTTTAAATGTTAGCCTTCTTCACACCCGCGTAAATAATCCAATGCACATATATGTTCTTGGGACGGGTTTCGCTGCCACCACCGCTATTATATGGCTCATCACCGTATCGGTCTGTTCTCGTAAAATAATCAAAAGACTGGACTTTACGGTTACCTGATTCAGTCCCGTGCCAGCCATATATTTTGTGTTTATGGCTCTTTAACTCATCCTCTTGTACTGAACCAACCAAAGGTCCACTATTACCACCTGCAGCAGAGGCAACACGGCTATCACGATTCGGATCCCTCATCTGAATCAAATCACTATGTATGATATGATCTACTCCTCTAGCGAACCGCCCACGCAAATCCGGTAAATTGAAATGCTCGGAATCCGGCGCACCAAAATTAGCGCTTATTATATGATATAAATCTTCATATTCGCCACGATTTAACTGTCGACCATCGCATAAGAACCATCCCTGTTGTTCTAAAATTTGCTGATGAATTTGGATTTTTGCTTCAGGATTCGCTTCTTGTCCATCTTTTGATATCAATTCGCCGCCATAGGGAAGTATTGTTCCTACGCGTACTGTTCCATTTCCGACTCTATTATTTAAATCCTGGAATTTTTGTTCAAGCTCTAACATGCTCTCTTTTAATCTATCAAGTTCAGTTGTTGCCATTTTTCTATCTCCTTTTATTTTAATAGTGAAATGTACAATTCTTTCTGATTCTATTATTAGATTAAAATATACAAAAATCTCCTCGATTTTAATTCAAAAAGGTAAGGTCTATTTAATCGAATATAACATTATCACTAACATATTCTCCAAGTATTTAAGCCGCGATGCATTGTCTTTCTTAACCTTTATTTGTATATTATCGTATAATTCAGTAAAATCCTTTCTCACTAGTTCACAGACAGCAATTCCGCGACTATCATCAAGTTCGAATTTATGTTCTTCTGATTGGTCAACCAGGGTAAAGGGTAGTGAAAAACCATTATTGCAGCAGTTATCCTTCAATACTACCAACAGCTTTGTGTCTTTAATTTCAAAATCATATTTATGGAACATGGCTGGTAAAAAAGACTTTGTCACTGGTAATATTAGCTCAGAATCATTGTTGGCCGGTTGTTCGATAAAACCATTCCATGTGTCAGGGCATTCTTGCATGACATCGATAATTCGACCAAACGTCTGTTCTTTCAATTTTTTCTCTAAAGCTTCCTTTGCCATTTCTTTTAAGCGAGAACCACCTTCTCGTGCTGTATAGCTTATATGAAGCACAACATCGGAGATGGCTTTTATTTCAATCTGATTGCAATCTTGAAGCAACTCGATTTTCCACGAACTGATAGCGCCAGCGCCTTCGAAAGGCAGATAACGTTCGTCTTCAAAGTTTAGTTCAAAAAGTCCGTTGTCGTGCTGTGCACTGCTGGTAGCAATGGATTGCACAACACCGACCATATCCTTAAAGCGTGGATCATCTCCATCAGTCATACGGCCGTATGAACCATCTAATCGTGTGTTCATACGAACTGTACTTCGTGTAAGGGTTAACGTACAATTGATATTCGTAGAAGATGCAACCTGACAGTCCACAGTCAGACTAACCGATTTAATACGACGTAGAAAGTGCCCCGGATAATCAAGGTCGAAGAGAACTTCAGGTAAGTCAACATCACACGTACCATCTTTTTTTAGCGTTGTGAATTTATCAGGAAAGAAAGCAGCAAGCGAAATATTTTTGGTAATTTCGTAGTTACGCTTGTTCTGTTCCAGGTAGGCGGTTTCCATGCGCTTCAAGTCGTAGTACAATTTATCACCAGCGAGCAGACCCTTTTTCAGGCTATCCCAGTAGCCAAATTTAATGTAGCTAATTTCCTCCTGACCAACTTCGTAGTGATACGCTTTCTCAGCACGTTTGGCTAAATCATAAGCCATCTGGTAGCTTTGAAAGTACAGACTTGAAAGTTGCGATACCATCCAGTTGTATAGTTCCAGGTTAGTGAATCGCTTACGCATATAGTCGTCCACTTCTTGCTTGTTCTTCATTTCTAACTCGTAATTTTCAAGTTCTTTCTGAGCGATGGCAATCCGGATTTTAGCTACTTCTATTTGCTTTTCGAGCTTATTGATTTCCAAACCTGCTTGACCGCTCTGATATTCCCATTCAGCTTTTTGTGCCTCTTTTTGAGCAACAGCATTCATGATCTCCATAACGAGCTCTGCTGTCTTTCCAAGTGTTTCAAACACTTTTCCAAAAGCTTGAAGCTTGCTTCCTACTTGTTCTCCCCCAGTAACAATAAGATTAACCGGACTTGCCATTGCTCCAGCACCACCCACAATGATTGTTGGTATTGCTGAACCACTTACTCCTGCAAGGTTGTAAGCAGCAGCCGCTGCTTCTTGAAACGTAAGCTCTGCCCCACTTCCAAAACTTTTAAAGGATTCGCTCCTTTTGTTAACTCTTTCCTTTTCTTTTTTCCCACTTTCCTGAAAAGCTTTTCTTGCTTGATAACCACTTGTCCCAATTTCTACAGCCTTGCCTACTTTTGAGAAACCCAATCCAATCCCACCCATTACTGTCCATTTAGGCATGTCGCCCAAATGATTTTTTCGTTTTTGTTCAATTTCTTTTGCTATTTCCAAACTTGCAAGGATTTCCTTCGCTTCCTTGATTCGATGTTCTTTTATGGATCGCAAATCCATATCTTTTTGTCCCATACGCAGCTTTGCAAGCTCTTCTACATCTCGCTTTTCGAGTGCTGAAAGGAATGCAACTCCCAGCGATTTTACACTGTTACAGAGATCGATAGCCTTGTTTAACAATACCCGAAACCGATAGTTGGGCATGCTAATTTCTAAATCATGTAATGCACTGCTGATGTCCACACCTGCAGCTACAGCCCGTACAAGCATTCCCGGTTCAATTGGCGGTTGAAACAACGGGAGCTGGCGCTCAACACCTTCGATATTCTGGCAGTACCGAATCTTGAAAAGCCGGTCAGCTACTGTGTCCCAGTACGACATCAGCGTATCGTTCCTGGGTATACCGAAGTAGGGGATCTGCCTTTCTTTTGAATCGGAATCATCAATAGCACATGCGACATAGAGTGAACTACCCATTGCTGCTTCTATGCCTGCCGTTTGTGTTAATTTAGGAGTACTGGCTTCTGGAATGGATTCTTCGATGAGAACAGGTCCATTTGAAAATTCGTCAATGAATTCAAACATCTGCTCGAACGTCATAGGTGGCTCATCCCACGGCGGAGGAATAATTGTCGGTTTTTTACCTAAAATTTCTGCTGCCAAAATGTACAACTGTGCGGCTTCATTAATAGATTCGATTGAGTCCTGTCTAAATAATTGATCTCCCCAGGCAATCAGGTTGTCGATATATTTCATCACCACAGTCTTTTGATAGGCTCCGGTGCGCAGCTGAGCAATCAGGTGTGGTTCGAAAGGATCTTGCCTCCATTGATTTATCTGTTTTTCCAGTTTTCGCTTCATTTTTTGTAGCTCTTCTTTGGTACCACGATACTGCAATAATGCTAACAGTTCCTGGATTGGTTTACCTAAAGCTTCTTCAAAAAATGGTAACGTGTTCCAATACCGTTGTGGTGCCGGATGCATTGAAGTATCGGTGGGATCAAAAATATAATGAAACCACTGCTGTGCCTCCTCGAACCGCTGACTGTGACTCAAATGATCGGCAATTAATAATGGGGCGTGGAAAAACAACTCCCAATTATAAAGGGAATAAAAACCATCTGCATCGAAATCTGTGCATAGTTTGGGATACGGTTTCATTACTTTATCAGTTGGAACGTATTGATGACTAAATAAATTCTGGTAAAAGTATAATCCATCGGCTTCCAATTTTACATAACAACTTGGAATTATTTTGTTATTTCCCTCTAGTCGGATGTCTGTAATTTCCCATGTTGTATTATCGATTTGTGTTATCCTATCTATACCAGTAACATTTGCCTTAAATCCATGTTCACGAAAAATTCGACGGATATTATCTAAATCTTTTGATTTTAACCAGATGCTTTCATATGCGTCAATCCGACGAAAACATGTACTATGTTGTATTTCTTGCACGGATCGTTTTAGCAGCCCATCGATGCCGTCTCTATTAAGCCGGTTCATAAATTCATGTGTTAATGGATGATCCCCGAGTTCAAAGTAATATTTTTCAGAATCCCCAATACGTATACGTTCCACAAAGAAAATCAGTTCTTCATCCTGATAAAAAAAGTAATCCTGCCAATCTTTTTGGGGGAGTTGATGAGATAAGATAATGCTACAAGGAAAATGTATTTGGTTCAGGATTTCAACTTCATGATTTGTATCATCCATAAATGATAGTTTTTTCTCATCTAATTTTACAAGCATGTTCTCATAGTAACCAGACTTAACAGAACACGTAAAAGCATAATTATTAAATTCATTCAATTCTTGAATTATGTCCACCTGACTATCTTTCATAAAACGGAATCCATTTGTAAATTCATATTTCATAACGTTTGGTTTGCCATTAAACTTAGCACATAAAATATATAGTTCTTGCTTATCGATTAGAGTTTTAAAGGTAATATCTTGTTTGATATTTGGTGCACGTAAATGACGTTTTTTATTTTCCGATTCAAGTTTATTAAATTCTGCTTGTCTATTAACAGGCATAGGATCGATTATTATTTTTTGATCTGAAATTTTTTTCACCGACCACATTTCCTGACGATATTCACTGTAAGCAAGTTGCAGCTCCCAGAATTCCCATGTTTTTTGATTGCCATCATTTTTTACAATCTCATGTCCATTTCTATCCTTTAGGGTTTCGGATTTTTCAGTAAACAACGGCCAGAACAGATAAAGCCGTTTATTAAATACGACTGGAATCAAATGATCACCCTCGATATCAACATTCATCTGTTCCCAGGCTGTCCACACATCATCAACCCGACGACGGTAGTAATATACTTTTGGTGTTTCACGCGTTCTGCCGAAATTATGAAGCACCTCACTGGTGACATCCCCATCTTCTTTTGAATCAGCGAACTCTTTTTCGTGATAAAAACCACAGATTTCAAGCCGGGACACATCGTTCAATTTTTCGATATAATTACGAAAAGCCCTCTCAGCCAATTCAGACGTCATCTCCCCCATTAAAAGTTCGCTTTCCAATTCCTTGAAGAACGGTGATTTGTTACGCCGTAATTCGGGCTCGATCCAGTTTTCCGGATAGAGAAATATTTTGCGGTTGGCTTCCCATACCCGGTAATTTTTCATCCACTGCCACAAATGTTTCCACTCACCAGCCTGCTCAGAAGATGGAATTTGCCAACTCTCCAGGTTCATCAGACACCGCTGAACAAATAGTTGTACTGAGCTGATAGCAAGCTTTGTTCGGGACGTTTGCATACACGAGCTCATATCAACATCGAGTAGAAAATGCTGGTACAAGTCGTGGGTGTTATAAATACCCATTTTACCCTTATGGTACGATACAAGGGCATTCCGTCGTTTTTCGCGGAGCGCATGCTCAAGCGGCTTCGCTATTTCGAACCATTGTTGATCGTTATACTTCGCTTTAACAGTATGTTTGATATTGCGTGCAATCATGCGCACTTCATCAGATGTTAAATTTGGTTTAGCCCATTCAAACGTATCTTCGGCAGCAACACCGATTCGTTTTAATGCACTGTAACAATCAAGAAAGCGTTGGAGACGATCCATATCCCAGTAATTCTCTGGAAGGAATCCGTGCTCTTTGAGGCAATTAAAATCATTTTCATTTATGACTGAATTCTCATCTATATCCTGATTATTAAAAATTGCCGATAACACATCCTCGCCTAATTCATCACGCAATCTAAATAAATGCATCATCCTTTCAAAGTGATTAAAAAACTCCACTGGTTTTGTAAGTTTGAAGTAGCTGGATTTTCGCGGATCGTCATTAAAGAACCATTCAAGCTGAAAAGGCTTAATGTCGAATTTATTAATCATAACAGCGATCTTGTTTATTATCCTGTAACACTTGAATTGTTCTGGAAAATTGACGACGGTCAACTCCGTCTCTGCCTCTTTAAGTGTGAGTGCTAGAAATATATTCATTGCTTTCTCATTGGTTACTTCCACCCATTGTATTAATAATAAATCCATAACCTGGGTTTCCAAATTTAGTGCATGAGCAAGTTGATGTTTTATGTAGTTCTCTTTCCTCCTTTCAATATCCGTAAAAATGCTTAGTCGATTATCCTCTTTTTTAACAGTGTATGTTTCTCTATCCTGCTCATCAGTTATTAGCCACTCTTTTCCTTTGGATTCAACTATAACAGATATGTTTAACGAAAGCTCAATTCCATTATTTTGAAACTCCTCCTTTAAATTTTCGGGCAATTCTTGATTATCCAACTGCGAGCTGTCCTCTACTTTTGTGTTAAATAATAACTCTGTATTAATTCTCATTAAACCGTTATAAATTTCTGAAAGCACCAGAGTAATTTGTTCATCTTCTGGAGCAATCTCTGCTACATCCGCATTGTTGAAAACCAGATACTCCAATTCGGAGAAGTTAAAATTCGATCTTTTTATCATATTGAACTTTTCGATGAAATGGAATGTACCGGCAATATTTTTTTTGCTAAACGGATTAATGTTGCACATTGTCCGAAAAGAAAGGAAATTCTTAATTGAAAGATTGAGTGCTCTGGAGAAAGATACAATACGGAAAATGCGGGAAAGGTTTTGCAAATTTAGTGGTGCATCAGGTATCTGCCCTTCACTCGTCGTAGGGAATTCATCCGCAAGCACAAGATCCAATTCAGCCTCAGTAATTTTTAATCCTGCAATAATTGTAGGGGCATGGCCTTTGATAGTTTCCTTATTCTTCTCGGGAACAACATTGATTGCCAAATCATTACGTTTGTCATTTAATAAAAAATACTCGTCTACCGGTGAAACTACAGATTTATCAAGGAATAATTGTTCATAAAAAGAGGGCGCTCTTTTTGGGCCTGGCTTTGTATCGATAGGTGCGTACCAACACAGCAATTCATCGAGGTCTTCATGTAAATCTACCTGTAACTGTCGCAAATATCGTAATGCAATAATCAATTTATCATCAAGCTTTTTCCAGTCCATTACCCGAATCACCTGGTCTAGCTGTGGGATAGTCCAACCTGTTTTCCGCTGTAAGCAGATGAAGCGATGAATATCGTTTAATTTAGCAGCACTGATATTAGAAATAATAGCGCGGTCGATATCACAATTCAACGATGTGTTTGCTCCATCATCAGATGAGGATAGAAAATTTAATTCAATGGAACCCGTGGGATTAATAAATGATGTATTAAGCAAATCAATTAAACTTTCATAATCCAAACCACTTTTTTCCAGAAAAATCGATACTTGTTTAAGTTTTTCAACCCAAAGTTTTTCTTTCTTCACATTACTTGATTCTGGAAGTAGGTCTATCTCGCTGAATCCCCAATACAGCCATGGAGAATTTCCTTGATCCTGCCCAACGATAATTTCTCGTTCACTTTCTGAGATACCGAAATACTCGATTGCAAGATTGATCAACTCCGTTTTTCCTGCATTAAATATTTCCCAAAGTTTGTATCGAGGTATACCCAGATGTTTCAGGTAAACACGTGAAATCTCTGCCCAAATATCGAAAGGTAAATTCCAGGGATAGATTTCCTGTGCCAGGCAATCATAAGCTCTAGGATTATATTCAGGATTTGTTGCTAATTGGTCGGATGTGGCATCCGTTTGATTAGTACCATATACGGAAACATCAAGTCCTCCATATCCAAGATTTAGTTCGAATATCCTTTCACCATCGTGTATGTACCATTGACAATCACTATATTCATCCGTTGTAGAAATAGTCGCATTTTCAGAAATGATCCACTTATTTTTCTCAAATTCGGTTTTCAATAACGTCGATACTTTTTTATTTCCTAACTCTTCAATAATAGTATCCAACGATTCCTGAGTCGTTGGTCTTATAGCAAACTCTAATGGAAAAACGGCAGCTTCCAGCACTTCGTTTACGATATCGATATACGGAAGCGTTGTATATGTATTTACACCACTAAGCTCAAGCCAGGCGATGTCTGGTCGTCGTTCTAAAAATATATCGAGAGCTGATACAGATTTGAGCTTTGCTATTTCCCATGAGTAAGTATCTTCTAACAAGTGACGGTTTAAATACTCCAATTCATCATTCTCCGGATTTCGAGCGATCAATTTTAGAGTTTCCTCCGACAAAGTAACACCAGCAAAACGCTGTCCATCATAAAGAGAACCATTTTTGATAATTTTGTTAAGCTCAGCAACCAACGTTCTTTTTAGTATTACTGGATCGATATTGGAATTTTCAATATATTCTATCATTCGATTCGTATCAGAAGAGAACTGGCTTGCTAGATATTGGGACACCGCATCCGACTTATTATGGAGTTTTTGAATAAGTAATGAAATTTCTTCGATATCATCCATTAGAAATAAGGGATAAATTGATGATGTGAGTTTTTGTTCACTTAAAAAGTGTAAGATATCAATAAGATACGCTGCTGGACTTAAAACAGAGCGATCATCGACGATATCACAAATATTGAGTGTTCCGAATAAGCTATTCCAGTTGGGAATTTCAGAAACGTCTTGAGATGAAGAAGATAATGCAGCAAAATTCACTGAATTAAAGACGGGGCTATATTTGGTAAATAAATTCAAAGCCATCAACGATTGTTGGCTGGATTTCGTGTGAATTCGTTTTGCTTCTTGCTTTAATTTCGGACTATATTGTGCTAAAAAATTGGCTTTTCCCATTCGGGCAATTTTATGGGCTGAATTCAATCCGTTTACATACAAATCCATGTTCGCCTTAGGCGGAGCAACTTTTAATAACCTTTTTATGCTCCCGGGACTATCATTTATATCTGCTGAACGCGTCTTTTCCATGGGATTGGATTGTAAGTCGATGTACGGATTCTTCTGCAAGAATTCTTTTAAATTCTTAATCCTGTTAATTTTTTGGAGGAAGGATTGACTGGCCGCAATTTTCTCTTCCTTTGCAATTTTAATCTGGGGCTTACCAGCACTCACTTTTTTTGGTTCTTCAACTTTAATATCCAACTGATGGGAAATTGCAGCCAATGGGAAGCATTCTGGAATGCGCTCTTGTAGAACTTCGACATATTTCTTGACCTTTTGCTCTTTGTCAGGTTCCTCGGGTAGAAAATCTGGTGGTGTACCGATGATTTTACCCTTCACTCGTTTTGTGATTAGTGATACCCAGTCTTGTTCAAGCAGGTTTTTTACGTGTTTGATAGCTTTAGTCTTTCGCCGTCGCTGCAACTCTTGAATCAGTGGTAAATGGTTCATTGTAAACTCGCCAAGTTTCATCGTGAACTGCAGCTCGTTCACAACTTCAGTACCCAGCGATGGTTCCTGCTTCACCTGATTCCAGAAAGCAGATGTTAGCCCCACACGTTCATCGAATAGCTCAAGAGCTATTTTTACCTTTTCGGGTGGGAGCAAACATGTATTAAATAGTTTATTCAAATATTCTTTCATAATTTATCTCCTCAAAATAGTGGTCTTTGTTTTGTAAGGTACATAATAACTTTTTGCAACGATATAAACATTTTCATTTCTTAATTGTGCAGGCAAGTTTTCGAAATTTACTTTTATTTCATCTCCCTTATCTAAAATAATATATTCACCATCATCTTTCTTTAACAACTTATTGTTAGCGCTGAATATTTTCTGTTGACCAGGGGAATCGATTACTTTTAGATAAAGACAATCAATAAATGAAGTCTCTGATTCAAGCTCTTTTATTAGTATACCATTTGAATTATAATTAATCAATTGTATTTCATCATACTTTTCTCTTTCTTTACCGATTATAATGTAAAGAATATGTCCCTCATTTAACCAGGTGTCAGTTTTTTCCGAATAGGTAAAGATATATGGACAACTTCCAAAGGCAAATCCCGATTTAATTACCAGTGAATTTGGATTATATTGCCGAACTGCATATTGTGCATTACTCACATCAATTTTTTCTATTGAGATTGACGACGGGTGACCTCGCCACATCAAACCTACCTATTATGTGTGGCACGTGCTCCCGGATCGAGCCCGGGACAGGCTTTAGGCCGTGCCAAGTGGTCTAATCGGGTATCTATCGTCCTATAACCTGGATTAATAATATCAAATTCATTCACAACCATTATTTCATCAAAAAAGGCATATCTGAATCATCAGGGACCAGGCCCTCTTTATATCTTCCGGCTCTTGCTGATGACCACTTCCAATCTTCCGGATTTTCAACCAAATCCGCCCGAAAAGGATTTGCTTCGATATAGAATTGATATTTTTCTCTAACTGATGATAGCTCTTCCATTAAGAATGTGCAGCATTGGGGATCATTGAGATAATTATATTGATGGTAA
>Ga0114922_10006433_pt1 | contig 10787 bp, 3 predicted proteins | sample AartaG_FD_100975 | JGI IMG/M metagenome (GOLD analysis project Ga0114922, IMG submission 100975) | Deep subsurface microbial communities from Aarhus Bay to uncover new lineages of life (NeLLi) - Aarhus_00045 metaG | ecosystem: Environmental > Aquatic > Marine > Oceanic > Sediment | place: Aarhus...
GCCGAGAGTCACAGACTGGCCTTGAGACTGGAACCAGTACTGGGGAAAGCTGCGGTCGACGTGCCCGATGCAGAAAGCTATTGTGCCGACCGTATCACAATTGCTTCAGACTCCAATGAGGAGGTGCGCTGGGCAGTTCGCCACGTCGCTCAGTGCGCGGAGAGTGGTATCCCATTCTATCGCATGGCCCTGCTGTATCGTAACTCCAGCCCCTATGCAGAGCTAATCAAGAGCCAACTGCAACTGGCCCAGGTTCCTGCCGCCGGCCCCGACCCTGTACCTCTCCGAGATTCAGCAGCAGGGAAGATCCTCCTCTATCTCATCGATGTGTTCGAATCTGATTTTGCCCGTGAGAGTCTCATGCGGTGGATAGCCGAAGCACCCATACACACCGGCAAAGCTGCAGAGTTTGCCTCACGAGAAACTGCCCTATGGGAGGAGGTATCCGGCAGAGCGGGAATAATCAGGGGCGCCGGCCAATGGAGCGAGCGGCTGGAGCGCTTCTCCAAGGGTGTGGAACAGAAGCTGAGAAGCGAACAACCACATGAAGAAGACGAGGAAGTTGTAGCCACTAGCCACGATCAGGATTGTGCTGCGGCGGGGATGAGACTCAAGTCGTTTGTAGAACGGCTATCAAGAAGCTCCCCACCGACTAATGGCGGCTCATGGAAAGACTATTCAGAGTGGACGTCCCGCATGATGAAGCAGTATTCCCACCTTGAGACATGGCCCGAGGCGCATATGCAGAGTTACGAACGGGTCACTGCAGTGCTGGAAGAGTTAGGCACGCTGGATTCTATCGAGCCAGGTGGGACCGACCTGGGGGGCTTCCGTCAGATGCTTGATGATTGCCTGAAGATGAGCTCGGGACGACTGGGAGCTATCGGAGAGGGGGTCTTTGTGGGTTCCTTAGGGGCCGCACAGGGTATGGAGTTCGAGACGGTCCACATTCTGGGTATGGTCGGTGGAGCATTCCCTCCCAGACTGCATGATGATGCCATTATTCCAGACCAGCTCCGCGAAGAGCTAGGCGAAGGCTGTCCGCTAGCACTACGGGATCAGAGGCGGATAGAGGAACGACGACTGTTTCGAGCAGCTCTCGCTTCAGGGCAGAAAAAGATACTCTCATATCCGCGTTCAGATGGGGTGGGTCAAAGACAGGGCTACCCTTCACCATGGCTTATGAGCGAGGCTGAGATCCTGCACAGAAAGTGCCAGAAGATAGACTCATTGCAGGGCGGAGCTTACACACCCATTCGTTCTGTAGACTTAGAAGGAATGGCTGCCGAGGAGTGGTTGTCAGTTATTCATTCGATACATGATAGCGTGCTGTCCTTGGGCGGACTCGTGCCCGCAGATGTTCATGATTACGACATACACAGTCTGGCCAGATGGCATGCCTCAGGTTACCGTGTTGACAGGCACTTCCTCATGAACATAGGAAGCATTGGTCATCGGGCACTGACGGCTGAAAGAGCTTTAAGGAGCACAGCCTTCACCACCTGGGATGGAAACGTCACATCTCTGGTGGGCAAGAGTCGCAGGCTTGGCGTGCCGGGCGAATCGGCCCACTCACCGACTCGGCTTGAGCTATGGGCCAAGTGTCCCTTCCGCTATTACCTGCAACATGTTCTTGAGGTGCCCGTTCTCGAACGCCCAGAGGAGATCCTGACTATATCTCCCCTGGACCGCGGATCACTGGTACACAACATCCTGGAGCGATTCGTAAAATCCTTGCAGGAAAACGGACAGTTGCCTGCCTGTGGAGAGCCCTGGGGTTCGGACCACCGAGCACTGCTTATGGAGATCGCAGAAGAGGAATTCGCTAGGACCGAATCGCTCGGTCTGACGGGGAGGCAACTGCTCTGGGATGTAGTCATGAGCGAGATACGAGATGACCTTTCTCTGTTTTTGAAGAAAGACAGCGAATTCCGTGCCCAGATGAAGACAAAGCCTATCCAGGTTGAGTGGCGGTTCGGTTTTGGGGAAGAGAGTCTGTATCCTCCCGTGGTACTCGATATCGGCAGACGACGGCAGATCAAGTTCAGGGGGATCATTGATCGGCTGGATAGTGACGATTCAGGTAAGGGACTCTTTGTCGTGGATTATAAGACGGGCAGCTCTTATCCTTATCGTGACATGAAAGACGACCCGCTGGGAGCGGGCACGCATCTTCAACTACCGGTGTATGCTCTCGCCGCTCGGAGCGGATTCGGGGGTGAATGTGAGGTTCAGGCGGCATACTGGTTTATCTCCGCCAGGGCCGGCTTTGAGACCAGGGGGATGGTGCTATCCAAAGAACTGGAGCGTGATTTCGTGAAGATGGTGCGGTTGATTGTGTCGGGCATAGAGGGTGGTCTTTTCCCTGTCAATCCTGGAAGTGGCGGCCCGGGATTCAATAATTGCGCCTACTGTGACTACGCGCGTATCTGTCCTGCTGACACTGATACAGCATGGGAGAGAAAATCTCAAAACCCTGAGCTGGCTTCGTACGTAAGCATGATTAGCGGAACGAAAACAGAGGAAACCGAATGAACGAAGAGTTTGTTCCCTCAGACCAGGGATACAGGACACGCATTGAGAACGAGTTGGACGCTACCTTCTTCGTGGAGGCAGGTGCTGGCACCGGCAAAACATGGGAACTCGTGCAGCGCATTACCAACCTGATAGTGTGCGGGGCAACACAAATAGACCGCATCGCGGCCATCACTTTTACTGAAGCTGCTGCTGCCGAACTGAAGGACAGAGTTCGTACGGAGCTTGAGAAGTGTGCTACCGAAGGGACGCTGGATGATGAGAAGACAACAAGGTGCCGCGCTGCTTTAACCCGTTTCGATGACGCCAGCATTCAGACGCTTCATAGTTTTGCAGCATCATTGCTGCGAGAGCGACCGTTTGAGGCAGGGCTGCCTCCCAACTTCGAGGTTGTTGCGGAGATGGAGGCTAGTATCGAGTTTGAACGCAACTGGGAGGAATGGGTGGACCGGGCAATGGAGAAGGAAGAGACGGCTTCCCACCTGTTGACTGCCATGACCCTGGGCCTAAGGATGAACGACCTGAAGACAGCCGCCAAGTTGCTCCATGACAACTACGACAGGATGCCTGATCCATTTGAGACTGTTCCTCCGCCATCACCCAGGATAGCACATGCTGTTGTAGCGGAATCCAAGCATATCGAGCCGTTGATTCAGCTGGCCCATGGAGGACCTGATGATATGCTTGCTGCTCATGCGCACAGGGTAATCGACTTGGCAAACACACTGAGATCCATGGATTGTAACGGAAATGCCGCGCTTTCGTTCATTGCTGGCTTTGGCAAGTTATCCTGCAAGGTTGGTCGGAAACAAGACTGGGCAGATGTGAAACCCGGTGTAAATGGATGCACTGTCCTGAAACAGTTGCTGGAGGAACTTGAGACAGTAAAACGCGAGGAACTTGAGGCTGCTCGCCGTGCCGCCTTGATGCCACTCCTCGAGGATCTGAGACGTTCTTTGCTGGACTGGGTTGAACGCCGGCGTAGCAATGGCAAGGTTCACTTCCACGACCTGCTGGTGTGGGCCAGAGATATGCTACGCAATGTGCCATCCGTAAGGGAGCACTTCCAGAAACACTTTACTCACATATTGATTGACGAGTTCCAGGACACAGATCCCATCCAGGCGGAAATTGCCTTCTTTCTAGCTGCCGACCACAGCGTGATGGACCGTAAGGCTCTTACTGAGAAGGACTGGAGGAAGCTCGCAATCACTCCTGGCAAACTGTTCATGGTCGGAGACCCTAAACAGTCTATCTACCGCTTCCGCCGAGCCGACATTGCCATAGTGCAAGACGTGGCTGCGCTGCTTGGAACAGACAACGTATCCCTTGAGCAAAACTTCCGCTCCCAGGAGTCGGTTATTGCCTGGGTGAATGCGGTATTCAGCAGATGGATGGGCGATGGCAAACCACATGTCCAGGCAGCTTACGCCGACTTGTCTGCCCGGTGGAATGACAAAGACATTGAGCCCCCGATGGGTGTACACCATTTCGGAGAGGCTGTCGACGAACCAGCAGGACAGGTCAAGAAGTACGAGGCATCTTCTGTTGCTGCTGCTGTCTGCCATATTAAGAGCGCAGGCTGGCTTGTTAGGAGCGTCGGCGCAAGTACTGTGCAGCCGGCTCGCTACTGTGATATCTGCATTCTGATGCCGACACGGACTGTGCTGCCCTACATAGAACGAGCTCTTGACGAATTTCACGTTCCGTATCGCATAGAAAGCGAGTCTTTTGTTTTTGGGACTCCGGATATCCGGGAGCTCCTGAGCTGCCTACGTGCCATAGACTCCCCTGCCGATCGTGTGGCACTGGTAGCCGCCCTTCGCTCGACAGCATTTGGATGCAGCGACGTAGAACTAGTGAAATTGCTGGACTCCGGAGGTGTTCTTGACTACACAAATCCTGGCAAGGCTGATGGACCGGTGAGAGAGGCAATGGAGGTACTGGCACGATACAGCGAAAGACGTACCTGGATACCCATCGACCAGCTCATCGAGATGTTCATCCGGGAAAGACGCCTTGCCGAGATAGCTTTCGGCAGGGCGAGGCCAAGAGAACGGCTTCGCCGCCTTAAGCTGGTGTTACAGCAGGCACGAGCGTTCTCTGAGGTAGGAGAAAGGTCGCTTCGCATCTTTGCCGACTGGATGGAGCAACAGATGGCCGAAGGCAGCCGCATGGTGGAGATTCCGGTACCAGAGGCTGACGAAGATGCAGTACGTATCATGACCATTCACGCTGCCAAGGGATTGGAGTTTCCCGTAGTTATACTGGCGGGAATTGGAAGCAGCGGTGGAAGTCACAGTAGCCCCGTCATATTCGAACAAGATGGCGGTGGTATCAACGTAAGCTTAGGTGTAGAGGGGAGGAAGTTCATGACTTCAGGGTACGAAGAAGCACGTGAACGGGAGAAGGAGATCGATGAGGCAGAAGCTGTCCGCTTGATGTATGTGGCTACCACTAGGGCCAGAGATCACCTGGTGTTGAGTCTCTATCGAAAAGCAACCAGGTCAGTGGGTGCAACTCCTGCCGCAGTCATAGAAAGGTTAGCCAGTGATGCTGAGTGCCAATGGCACGACATTGACTACTCAACAGTGAACATAGAAGAACCATCAGAAGCTGACACTGATGTTCCGAGTACGGTGGACACCGAGGCTGACAGAGACCGATGGATAACTGATCGTGCGGCAGTCTTGAAGCAGGCATCCAGAAGCCCAGCCATAGCGGTAACTACGTTGGCTCACTTGGATAAGGAGGAGGCTGAGCGGGGAGAAGTCTACTACCGAAAGGGACGCGGAGGCACCAGCCTGGGACGAGCTGTGCACAGTGTTCTACAGAGCATTGACCTGCCTACCGGAAAAGGTCTGGAAGAAATGGCCAGGGCACAGGCTGCCGCCGAGGGAATACATGACAAATGGAAAGAGGTAGCAGGACTAGTAGGCCGCGGCTTGAAGTCAGAAGTGGTGAAGCGAGCAATTGCCTCGAAGAAATATCATCGTGAGGTCTTTGTAAGTGTGCCATATGAAGATGTGTTGATCGAAGGCTTCGTCGACCTCCTTTTTGAAGAGAATGGCGGCCTTGTAGTAGTCGATTACAAGACAGATGTCCTGGACAGCGAAGAGGAAGAAATGAAAAGACAGGATCGGTACCAGTTACAGGCGGGAACCTATGCGCTTGCTATTGAAAAGGCTACTTCGAAGCCAGTGAAAGAGGTGGTACTACTGTTTCTTCGTTCCGGCAAGGAAATGCCTGTTACGAATATTGGCCCTTTGACGGTCCAATCACGTCAACATATAACGTCGATTCTCAACGCTGAGGGAGGTGAGTTATGACAATCAAGATCCTACATACTGCGGACTTGCATTTGGGCATGAGATTTGCCAGCCGTGGTTATACTCCACAACTACAGGAGAGCCTATCAAAGGCACGTTTCGAAACACTTAATACGCTGATCAAGGTTGCCAACAAAGAGCAAAGCGACCTGTTGGTCATTGCTGGTGATCTGTTCGATTCAGTCAGGGTCTCACGGGGAGATATTCTTAGAGCTGCTACCCTTCTGAAAGACTTTGAAGGTCGACTTGTTCTGGTTCTTCCGGGAAACCACGATTATATTCAAAAAAGCGATGATCCAATCTGGCCCAATCTCATTAACAACGCTAGCCAAAATACAATACTCCTGAGTGAACCCAAGCCCTACGATCTTGGTATGCATGGTCTTGACCTGACGATCTACCCCGCACCGTGCACGTCTAAGCACTCAAAAACCAATGTAGTAGGTTGGGTGCCCAAATACACGAAAGACAAAAAGACGAGCTTGACTGTGGGCATTGCACATGGCAGCCTTGAGGGACTGTCGCCTGATTTCAACCAGGATTATTATCCAATGTCGAAAAAAGAGTTGCAGACAGCAGGAGTAGACCTTTGGCTTATGGGTCATACTCATACTCGCTACCCAAATGAAGCAGAGGGAACACAAGCACGTATCTTCTTCCCTTCGACTCCTGAGCCGGATGGATTCGATTGCAGGCACCCCGGCTACGTGTGGTCTATAGAGATTGCCGGCAACAAGTCCATACACTATCACTCGATTCAAACTGGCAGCTACCGGTTTTTTGACTTGGAGAGACAACTGAAGAATGAGGCCGACATAGAAAAGATCAAAACCGAGTTCGGTCGGATGGATGCTGAAAAAGACCTGGTGAAACTTAGACTGAAAGGGAGAATTCCCAATGAACTTTATGATGAGCGGGAATCTTTGCTGGACCAACTGGAGAAATCGGTTCTATACCTGGCGTCAGATACGACCGAGCTTTTCCGGCAGATTACATCGAAGGATATAGATCAGGAATTCACTTCCGGGTCGTTTCCACACAGGTTGCTAACTGCATTGGCTAAGAAGCATCCAGATCCGCTGCTGCTTCAAACCGCCTATGATCTGATACAGGAGGCCAGAAAATGATAATTCACAGCTTGAAACTCGATCCCTTTGCAGGCATTTCAGAGAAGAAGATAGACTTCAAGAAAGACCTGAACGTTGTTCTGGGACCCAACGAAGCAGGCAAAAGTACCTTGCTGAATGCCCTCAGATTGGTTCTCTTTGTGCCCACAGACTGCGGCAAACGCATATTCAAGGAGGAGATTGCCGACTTCATGCCACTGGCTGGAGGAGACACTATCAGAGTCGGTCTAAATTTCAGGATTGGCAAACAAGATTATTCTGTGACGAAATCTTGGGGATATTCAAAACAGGATTCCGAACTGAGGTTACCTGGAGGTGGTCTCAGTAGAAATGCGCAGGAGGTTCAAGAGGAATTACAGAAACTGCTAGTTCTCAGTAGGGGGACCTCGGACTCAGTGCTGTTCGGCGCACAATCTAGGCTTGGCTACACCTACGATTCCGTAGAGGGCGACTCTGCAACTATGCAAGATCTAGCCTCGATTCTGAGAAAAGCAGTCTTTGAGACTGAGGGTGTGTCCATCGAGCAACTGGGAGACGCAATCGACCGTTCGTTCGATGAGTATTTCAACCGTTGGGAGAGAGATCCTAGACGTCCGGAGGGTAATCGGGGAATTGATTATCCCTGGAAGAAAGAGGTGGGAAGGATACTAGAGGCATACTACAGACGGGAGAGGTTGAAACAACAGATGCAGGATGCCCAGGAGTACGAAGATGAAATTGGTGATCTGGTCAAGACGGTCCAAAAATACCTTATAGAGTTGGAGGAATTGCAGGCTTACGTTAAAGAGAACCAGAAAATAGTTACTGACGTTAAGCAGCGACAAGTACTTGTCGCGCAACGGGATGCTAGTAAGACTAGGGAGAAGACACTTCTTGAGGCATCTAAGCGCTGGTCGAAGACTATCGATGAAAGAAACAGTATGCAAAGCGACCTCAAAACGTTGGAGAAGAATCGTAGGGCCCTACAGAAAGAGATGGATAAGGTACTGGCCTACGAGAGCAACAAGGGAAGGCTCGAACAATATAAGCGGGCATCAAAGAGGAAAGGCGATTTGGAGAAGAAGCAAAGTGCCCTACTGAAAATGAAGGTGATCGAGGAAAGAGATTATAAGGAACTGAAGAAGCTAAATACTCAGCTCGTGACGCTAGAAACTAGTTTGCGGGCTGGAAAGCTTGCTCTCACTATGACCGCCAAGAAGGCGATGAGCTTCAGTGTGTCAAAGGATTTCGAAAAGGAAACACAGCACAGGCTTGGGGCACGGAAATCCCTTGAACTATCTGCAGGAGGGCAAGTGCAAATCGATCACGACCACTGGACACTCAAGGTCAAATCCGGAGATATCAACTTCGACGACCTGAAGAAATCCGTTGATGATGTTTCCAACAGGTATGGGGCGTTACTAAAGCACCTAGGTGTCAGCGATCTTGATAGCGCTGGCAAAGCCTATGACTCGTATCAAGATCAGCGTAAGTTGGTTGCCGGTTTGCAGGAGCAATTGGAGGACATCCTCGACGGGGAAACATACGAGGAACTGGAGAAACTGGCCAAGAAGATTTCCCGAACAAAGGCCCCCGCTCGGGCGTCTGGCTTGGTTGGAGAGAAACTTGGGAACATAAAGAATGAGATATCGAATAGTGAAAAGAAGACAAAAGCACTCACCCAAACGCTATCTGGATTGGAGAAGGAATATCGTTCGCAGGATGAACTTCTAGGGTTGCTGGTCAACGAGCGAGCTGAGCTGAAGCGGACCGAAATGGAGCTAAAGAAACTCAAACCCCTACCTAAGTCTGTAAAGGATCCAGATCAGTTTATTGAAGAATACGATAGAAAACAGCATACCGCACAGGAAAAAGAGAGAGAACTAAACAGTCTGCGAATAGAAAAGGCTCAAATGGAGGCACAAGCACCTGCTGAAACAAGAGAGGAGATTCAGTCACAATTAACACAGGCTGAGCTTGAGTTCACGAGGGTAGAAAAAGAAGGAGAGGCTATCTCGGAAATACGCGGTACTTTCCTGAAGATTGAGGCGGAGATGGATTCACAAACTCTCGATCCATGGTTAGAGGAGCTAGGCGAAGTACTGGAGCCGTTAACGGCAAATCGCTATAGGCAAATCGATCTCAGTGAAGCCGATTCGGGCAGGGCATTACGTGCAGACGGGTTAGCAATCCCCTTCGTGTTGCTCTCTATCGGCACCAAAGTAGGATTGGGATTGGCCCTGCGGCTTTCTATGGCTCGGTACTTCCTAAAGGATTCAGACGGATTCCTGGTTCTGGATGATCCGCTTGTGGACATGGATCCCGATCGTCAAAGCGCTGCAGTCAAGGTCATACAGAATTTCGCTCGAGAGAAACAGGTAATCGTTATGACATGTCATCCAGACCACGCAGGTTTACTGGGGGGATACACCGTCGCGTTGTGATAAGAACTGACCGAACCTGCTCCTGTACCTGCGCCAGCAAAGACGGAACTGTGGTTATGCTGTCACCGTGAAGCATCTTCGCATCTCCATTATTGCGAGCACCGGAAATGTGCGCGGCAATTCACACCGTACCCCGAACATTGCCCAGCTTCTGCCAAAGTGTGGCGAGAAATCTCGTCCCCTACAATGAAGAATAAAGCCTTTTGTAGGCGAAAGGATTGTTGTCGTAAGCTCGTTAGCGCCGCTTTCAGCGCCAGTGGGTGCCTAGACAAAGGGCAGAAGTCCATAGTTCACCTGACGGCGAAGTTGCACATTTGCGTAGAATGTGACTTCAAAGGCAAAAAAACAGGGTCGAGGTTAACTTCTCGACCCTGTTCGTTCGCACCTTGTCCCAATTAAAGCCAGCCTACATATGATTTCTTGCCAGCTTTCGATTGACAAGGTAGCCAGCTTCAACCAGAGCTAGCTTGTCCATTATCTTTGAGTATGGTTTGCGCCGGTGCCTGTCTATCGTCTCGTAGCACTCTTCACAGACCCAGATTCCTTGCGGTGTGTAAAGACGCAGCTTTATCAGGCCAGGGGCGTCTTGCTCGCAGAACTGGCACTTCATTCTTCCCCCTTTCTTACCCTTGCCACGCACAAAAAAGGGGTATCCCACACCAAACAGGGCAGGAATACCCCTACAAAAAAGCACAAAAAGGCGGCTACCGCCGCCTTCCTGTGCGTGGTTGTTTTCGGTCAAACGCTCTAGGCTACTGCTACTTTCTCTCTCTTACGGCTACGCTTCGACTTTTTCGCCTTCGTTACTATTTCCTCAGCTTTGGCTATTACCTCAGCTTCGGCTGGCGCTTCAGTTGCCGCTGGTGCTTCGGCTTGGTCTTTGGCTTGCCTGTCTCGCTCCATCGCCTCATTTGCCTTTGGAGTCATCAAGGGCATCACGAGCACTTGATAGCCGTCATTGGCAAAGAGCATTGGAGAATAGGCATTGACGAGTTTGAAGTCCACCATACCACCGCAAGCCTTGAGAGCTTCCGCTAAGTATCTCCCATCTACCCTCACAGAACCCTGTCCATCGGTGTCAGCAGGGATTATGGCTTCTCCCTTCTCATCGGGATTAGCCATAACTATCTTGCCTTCGCCAATGGTAAGGTCTATGGGATAGTCTTTGGGATTGTCCGACAAGGCTCTGAAGGAATACACAGCCTTGACAGCCTCAACGGTATCAAGGTGCGCCACGGTGTTGAACTCCGCAGGGATGAGCTTCTCATATTCAGGGAATTGCCCCTCAGCGCCACGCCATTGATAGCGTATCGCTTCGGTATCAATTATCAAGCTCATACCATCAAGAGTATCACCCCTTGCCTCAAAGCCTA
>Ga0114922_10006434_pt1 | contig 10785 bp, 8 predicted proteins | sample AartaG_FD_100975 | JGI IMG/M metagenome (GOLD analysis project Ga0114922, IMG submission 100975) | Deep subsurface microbial communities from Aarhus Bay to uncover new lineages of life (NeLLi) - Aarhus_00045 metaG | ecosystem: Environmental > Aquatic > Marine > Oceanic > Sediment | place: Aarhus...
TTATATTATTAAAGAATTTGAAAAAACCAAGGCTCAAACCTTAGAAGCGCTGGAATTCATCCAAAAAATTATTAAAACCCAGCCTGACTTGAAATCAGATCGAATTAAAGGTTATTTAAAGCGACAGCGCTATTTTATAAAACTATTTCTTGAAGAAGTCAATAAAGAATATTCCAAGTAAAAATTGTTTTTTGTTTAAATAAAACAAGCAATATAGAACTGTACAACTGTGAATGTGGTGAGTAAAATGGGTTTAGAAACAGAAGAAAACAAAAAACGCGAACCTTTAGTCATCGAGATTTCAGAGCATAAAACAATTGATTTGATGCTTTCAAAGATAGTAATTCCTTTCTCAGAGGTACTGAAAGCATCCAATGCCCCCGATATTTATGTTGGGTACGAAAAAATCCCCTTTGAAAAACGAAATCCCACCTTTAAGAGCATTATGAGACAAGAATTTGCAAATGCGATGCGTTCCGACTAATTTTCTTGAGCTATTTTATAATAGAACAGTTCATCTTTTATGGGGATTAAAAATCCCTTCTTCTTGAATTTCTTAATAAGACGGGGTAGTTCTTGATTTGGGATGTCTGTATCTTCAGCCATAAGCTCAATCATATATGCAGGAAATTTGCTATAAAGTTTAGAAAGGTTAAGTAGGAGAGTTTTAAACTTAAGGCGGTTATCTGGTTCATCACTATTTTCTTTTTTAGAATAAGCAAATGTTAGACTATTGTTCTGAATACTTTTTGTATCAATTATAAAATCATTTTGAGATCTAAATTCAGGAATGGCTAATTCGTTTTGTTTCCCTTTCACGGTATTTACAGCGAGTGTCATACCACTCACAATTTCTCCTTCATTTAGAACGTTTTTAACTTGGTGAGAACGCCCACATCGTAAGCACTTTTTAGTTTTCTGAGTGGTTTTCACGTATAAGAACTGTTGACATTTTTTGCACGCGAAAATTAAATAAGGAGTTCTATCCTTTTTGAAAGCAGTTTCTTCCACATTAGGCAACCCCGTATTCTTTTTTGGAGTGTAAATATATGTTTTTAACAATGAAATATAATTCTTCGGGAAGGTCGATAGGAATAGCTTTCAAATCGTTATTTAAACCCCACTCTTTGATTTCTCGCTTAAGAAGTCGTTCTTCGTCTTGAAATTTCTCTGAAAAGTCAACAAAATCGAAAATTATAACAAATAGATTATATTTCTTACTCAGATGGGAAATCTTTTTTAGTAGCGCCTCCCTTTTAAATTGATGTGGGTCTAAAGCTTGGATTATGACGCGATCGAACAAAGTAATGTGGTTAATTGACTTCACAACCTCAAAAGGTATTTTGTCTCGTTGAAGATTTTTTCTTATTCCGTATTTAACAGGAAGCGATTGACTTATTCTGATCTCAACCATTTTTTGTATTATTTCTTCTGAGCTCGATGAATCGTGTAAAAAGGCCTGTAAATTTCCTTGTTTATGGTGTGCTTCTACTTTTCTGGGGGCTTTAGAATGCGGTTCTGCTAAAGGGGTTTCTTCTATCATCATTTCCTTAGGAAGTTTAGTGTAGGAAGTTCGTAGCTGACGGTCGCTCTTAAGGTTTACATTCATTTTCTTTAGCTTACTTAGAGCGATGTGCATGTATATCTCGTCGTGAGTGTCCTTACAATAAAGGATGATAACTTTTCCTTCGCGATGGCGAGCAGTTCTTCCCTTTCTTTGGATAAATCTAATTTCCGAGGCAACTACATCGTAAAATATAACTAAATCGCACTCCGCTATGTCTAAACCCTCTTCTCCAACGTTGGTGCTCACCAAAATATTGTATTGCCCTTGTTTGAACTGTTCTAATATTGCTAACTGATTCTTTTGGGACATTCCTTTGTCGTCCTTAGATTTAGTAGATTGTCCTACAAATCTAGAGGGTTTGATAATGTCGCTATTAGTGATTTTTAACTTATTTACGATATTTCTGACTGAATCTCGCAGTTTTACAAACACCAAAACTCTTGACTCAGGGTTATTTTTAAATTCTTGTAAGAGAAGCTTTTCAAGTACGTAAAATTTAGGGTGTATGAGTTGTTTTGGAGATAAATCTTCGTTCTTTTTTAATTCTATGAAGATTTGGTTTATCCTGTGGTCTGAAGCGAGTATTTTTACCGCCTTCGAACTAGTTTTTTTTCGAGCGTCTTGTTTTACTTTCGTTAAATAGATTAGTAACACATCTAAGCCTTGCTGTTCTATCAATTCAAGCATGTGATAGAGGATCAAGGCTTGAGCGTTTACAGATAGTGCGCTGTAAACTCCCGTTTTATCTCCGTCTCCGTTTACCAATCTTATTAACTCGGAGTTAAGCTTTAACAAGTCCTTCCTAATTACTTTCGTATACAATTTTACTGCTTTAACACCTAAAAAACCTAACTGAGAAAGGTATTGCAAACGTTCTTCTAAGAGAGTCTGAATTGCCAAATAAGCGTCTCCCATAAGTTCGGTGAGATTTACGCCAACTTTATACACGTCCATAGGCTTTAAATAGGTCTTCACATCTATGTCTTTTCTTGTCCGAGTATAAATGTTTTTAAGAGGAATGTGTAAGTTCTTGCATAGTATATTTATCTTTTCCTTGGACGAACCTGGGCTTGCGGTTAAACCTAAAATAGTTCCGTCCGGGTTTTGATCCACATACTCGTCTGCGATGAGGGTGTAAGCGTAATCGCCTGTGGCGTGATGAGCTTCATCAAATATTATTAAGCAGACGTTTTCTAAATTGTACTTTCTGTTAACTAAATCGTTTCGTAATGTTTGGGGCGTGTAAAAAATGATTTGATTTTCCTGGAATAATTCTACTCGTTTCTCAGGAACAATCTTGCCCGTTAACACTACGAATTGCTCCTCGGGAATTGCCATCAAGGTCTTGAAAGAATCGTAATGCTGGTTAATTAAAGGTCTAGTTGGAGCTAAAACCACAATTTTGCTTTTAGGAGGAAAATTCTCTAAGGCTCCCGCAGCTACATAGACTCCGATGATCGTTTTTCCTAAACCAGTAGGTAACACGACTAGCGAATTCTTCGATACACATTCTTTCGCTATTTTTAGCTGATATTCTCTATGTTCAATATGTTTCCCCCGTAAATACGACATTTTTTTTACCCTGTCATTGCTCTTCTCGAGTTCTATCATTATTTTTAAATTCCCCTAAATAATTTGTATGAAATAATCTCCTACTTCTAATTTGGTAATTAGTTTTTTGCTTTTATTGTAATGCGAAATTAACTTTCCTGTATCAATTGCGAGTCTTGAAGGGTAAATCAAACCGTTTCCTCTAAACTCAAAGAAATATGGATGAGCTCTTTTGAGATTTCCAACTTTTCTAGAGAGTTCGGTGTTGTTCTGTTTTATATCAAATCCTTTTCCTATTTTTACATGCTGGAAATAGTATACTACGTCATTTAATAGTTTAGCTTGTTCTTGATCGATTTCAATTTCCTTAGGTTCGTTTATAATACAATTTTTTACCTCCGATTTTAATTTTAAGACTAGAAAGGATTTGTTGTTTTTCCATTTCTTAAACAGATAAAAGTCTTCAAACTCTGAGCTAAATAACTTTTGAAACCGAAAAACAAGCTCTAAAAGCTCGTCCAAATCTCCTTCAGATATATGAAGATACGAGGCTAACTTATCGAGATTAAATAAATTCTCTTTTCGCGTTTGGAACTTCTCCAAAGCTGATATAATTTTATGTAATTGCTTAATTTTAGCGCTTTGAGCCATTACTAGTTATAGAAAATAAGAAAATAAAAAGAAAAAATTTTAGATTTATTTATCTGGAGTGCTTAACTAAGCCTTCGTGTAATATAAATAAACTCACCACAATCAAAAATATAATTGTTGACGGCCAGAAACTAGCCCACGGCGCAGTATACAACATTACTCTTGCCTCGTCAACAAGTCTCCCTAACGAGATTATTTGATAATCGCCAAGTCCTACAAATCCTAGTGACGCGTACATTAATATTGCAAATCCGGCAAATAGAGGAATGTAAGAGATTACTTTTTTCCCAATGGGGACGATCCGGAATTCCGTGTTAGCTATTATTCGAGTAAAACCAGGGATAAGCAGTAAACCAGTCGTGAGCATCATTAGTCCAAAAAAAAGCCCAATTGGCAAAATCGTAAGCATAACAAGCACTATTCCTGGCAATATACTAAACACTAACATTAAACTCATCGTTACAGTATGACCTTTGCGATTAAATTTACTTGCCAACGGCCCGAAAATCGACCCTCCGATTAAGCCTATAAGAACTGCTCCAAACGCGAAAGTTAGCGTTCCGCGCGTGCCGTATGCCACTAATGCAAGCATGTCCCTTCCAAACTTTCCTTGTCCTAAAGGGTGATCAGGAGATGGAGGGGACCAAGAACCGGCATATATGCCTGTAGCTTCTGAGTAAGTTCTTCCTGATATTAGTTCAGGAAAGATCGCTACGAAAATAGGAATCAAAACGGCTACTAGTCCAATATATATTAGTGGGGATCGTACGATTTTTTTCAAGTAAGTCTTTAAATCCACCCAAGTACTAAGCCTAGGCTCTCTTTCTATGGGTTCCGCGTCTTCTTTTAAAGGAAGTTTGCTTTTATCCTTTTTTAACCCGTGAATGCTAAAGATAAAGTTTGATATGATAAGTGTCCCGGCAAATAGTATGATAAATACGAACAATAACCCCCTTAGCAAAAAGTAGTCAAATTGATTAATAGCGATCAGAAACATAGTCCCGAACCCATAAAAATTAAATGTAACGTCGATTAAAAAAAGATACGTAAAAATCGCACCGAAAGCCATGCTAGTTTTGGCAGTATGGGAAAGGAGCGTCTTTTTTTTGTAGGAGTCTTTCGCCTTGTTAGAACTATACGCTCTCGTCATTAAAGCTGTAATTGCAACTGATAAAATTATCGTGGGTAAGGCATAATGTTCCCGGAGATCAAACAATAATGGTAGATTTCCTGAGAGAGATGCATCGAACATCATAAAACCCGTAACTAATGGAGGATCAGGAAACATAAAGCTCTTATATCCTATAGCGGGAAACATAGGAACTAGATACCCAAGGGTATACTGTAAAAACGTACCAAAATAGAATATAGGAATGGCGATACCTACAGCGCTTAATAACTGAATACCCGATTTTAACCATTTACGTTCAGTTCGATTTGAAACTCTTCCAAATCCATATCCTAAGAGCATCCCTATAATTAATGGAAAAATTAGAAGTTCAATCGTGTGTGGAACCGATCTCATCAATGCAATACCAGTTTCTCCATACATATGAGAAGGACCCCAATTACTGGTCAGAAAATCTCCAAGGTACCTTAGAAATCTAAAAAAAAGCGGACCGTCAAGGCCATATTGCCGTATCATCTGTTCAATCATAGCGGGAGGGGGAGAGGGCGGTAAGAGCGGAAGCACTATTTGCTCTGGAGTAAAAGTCACGTACAGAAAAAAAAAAGTCACTACTACTCCAAGATATAACATTGTAAATCCTAACACGAAAGTTAGTATAATATTTAGACGGTGTTTTCTATCCAAGTTTTTCAACCTTTTTTTTGTAAATTTTTGTCGATTAAAATTTAGTACTATTATCTAGATTTCATTAGTTATAAATGTAAATGTAAGGTAATACCGTTTTCTTAGCTGATTTACTAGCACAAAATAACCATCTAAAGGTAAAATTATCATATTACTGAATATCGAGCCTAAAGAAAAAAAGAAAAAGCGGTATTATTTAGTAATAGGGTTTATCTTGTTTTTACCTTTTTTAAGGTATTTTGATCTTGAAGTGGTGATAATTGCTCCCATTGGTGCCCCGATCATCGCGATAATCAAGGGAATAGTTATGAACGCATCGTTTTCGAAACCGTTAATTGGTTGCTCACCCGGTATAGGTCCCGCTCCCGTGTAGGTAAAGCTCGTGTCAACCACAAATTCGGGGTTAGAGTGATAAGGATCCTCCAAAAAGAGTTCAAAGTCGTAGATGCCACTGTAGGAAGGACGATACACCAAAGTAAATTCGGTGTTCTGTAACCCGTTTTCTGAAGTTAAAAACACGGTATCTATGTAATTACCTGCTCTATAAACATTGGCTAGCATCGAACCTTCGAATATAGGTTGTTCTCCTGAAGCAAAACGGTGTGAAGCGTTCACGATAACTTCAATCCTTGACTCCGTCTTCGAGATCGATATCTCGTAAATCGTATCGAAATTCGTGGTAAACGATATAGGTAATTGAGCTATCTTAGAACTCCCGTCATACACGGATAATTCTCCAATTATTACCGGGTAATTGTTAGGATCTACCGGGATATGAATTTCTATTTCATGCGTATTGTTTATCTTTTGGTCAAAAACATATGTCCCGAGCTGCACGCTCTCCAGCTTAACCGTTGTGTACTGGCCAAAATTAGAAAGGATTATGTTAGCTAAGTCTACAGTGAAAATATTACTACTTCCTAAAGTTGTAGATTGGGAATATTTAGCGTTTATCCTTACTTGGTCGTTCTTTGCCATTTCGCATACCCACAAGAACGCTTCCTGGGCGAGGATACCTCTCTCTGTAGTTAAGTAAAACTCACCGTAAGTATCTGAGTAAATCGATTCGATTAGGGCATGCGTTTGTTCCACATCAAACGCGATGGGTAAGTCTAAGATATCTGCTATTTTGTAACAATAATATAAATTTTTCACATTGGAGTAGTTCAGGTTATTTATTACATAATTTTCAATTTTATTAGCATCCAGGTTAAATTGATCGAGCGCTTTCAAAACGTAAATCGAATAATATAAGTTCTCCAAGTCTGATTCAATTGATCTAGAATAGTCTGCTTCGAAATAAAGCTCAGTTGGGGTTTCTATTACGTTTCTAACGATGTAAGTAGCCAGTGCCGTTCTATCGAAGCCCAAATCTGAGAAATAGAGATTCGTAATAGTGCCCAGAGAAAGAAAGTCTGCGATGATTTCCATGGCCCTTGTCGAGTAATAGGAATATTTCAAATAAATGTAATCGTTTTTTCGCTCCGAAGAATAACTTACATTGCTGAACAAGAATGCCCCGAAATTCTGGGTGTACGAAGGGTCGAGAAATTGAGAGTCGATAATAGCTTGTAAGATGGTATTCAAGTTATAACCACCGGCAAAGTCGTTTAGCTTGAATATTTTAGCGAGAGCATCAAGAGTTTTGAAAACCTCTTCATTAGAACTTATGGCGTTCAATTTTTCTACGTATTCCTGGTAACCAATTGAATAATAATCGATTGGCCTCGAACGGAAACTACGTTTAGAGGTTTGAAGGTTTGAACAAGCATAAAAATAGTACTTCCCATAATTTTCTATTACCGTATCCTCTAAAAGATCGTATAATGCTTGAATGTTTAACTCGCCAAGTCGATCAAAGTGATCATAAGAAGAGATGACGGCATGAATTAAATCTACAGACATGTAATCTTCTGAGATTAGCGAAAAACCTTTTTCTTGAGAAAATAGACCCACAAACGACTCGATCTCGTCATTTTCGCTTATACTTAACCCTGAAAGGGCATCGACATTTGATAGCGACCGTATAATTTGGAAAGTATCTATCAGCTCGTGGTATTTAATCGTTGTAGACGCTTCCCAACCTCCACGATAAACTCGATTGCTCAACATAAAATTTATAACTTCATATCTGTCGAAATTAGTAAACCCTGTTATGTCGGATAATTCTAAATTAATCGCAGTAGCAACAATATTCGAGTAATTAATATCCCAAACTGTCGAAGATAAATCGAAGTAGAACTCGTCAGGATGATACAGAACTAAAAGATCTTGCTGAAACTTAGTTTTATCTATGACATCCACGTAAGCAGAGCCAAACATTTCTAAAGTTTTAAGGCAGTAATAGGATGCGAACTGGTTTGGTTCGGGCTCCTTTAATGAATCGAATAGGGGTTCGTTATCGTTATAAAATCCTGTATCAGAACTTAAAGATTGTAAACTCTCAATATAGGATACAATGTCAATTCTTTCTTGAGGATATTGGTTCCAATCTACACCAAGTAGATCGAGCGTCATCACGGCATAATACGTGTTATCAGCAGTAGGAACTTTGAATCCTTCGTCTAACGAGGAATCGTATGGCTGACCAATAAAACCGTGAAGATTAGGGTGATAACAATCCCAAATAAAATCAATACTTTCGTCAGTGTCTATCTGATTTAAACTGTTCAAGATGCTTAAAGAAAGGACCGCGTAACAGTTAACCTCTAACAAGGTAGATAACGGATAATACTTACGAGGAATTTCAGATGCTAAGTATCTTAATGCGTTCTCGTCTAAAAATTGATACGAGCTCGAATTAAAGAACGACATGATATAATCCGTTGCTCTTTGTTGATCGATTTCTCCAATTCTATTTATGGCTTCTAAAATAGAGAGCGCGTAATAGGTTGCCTGGATTGAACTTGAGTAAATTTGAGGATAGTAACCATTTAGGCTGTAATTATCATTTTTTGAATCAAATACGGCATTGATAATGTCGAGATTTGTTGTAGCGGAAGATTTTGGATTTTCAATACTGGGGTAGATTACTTTACTTGTACTCGCCATAGAACTATTACTAGTCGTTACAAAACAAGATAAAAACACAACTGAAATTACTCCAATTAATACTAAAGATTTTTTTATTTGCATGGTTCTTCACGTGAAGTGTTTTTTAAGCTTAAAGTTATACTGTAACGCGTATTTATAAAGGAAAAATTGTAAAATTAATCATTTATGTAAAAAACTTATATACTATGAAATTTTTGTCTAATTTACTGAAATCTAATTAAAACTCATTTAAACATAATTAAAATTAAGAAGAAGGTGAAAGAGATATGGCATTTATAATGGTAACTTCTAAATACCCCCTTCATAAAGCAGATGAAGTCATCAAAGTTTTTTTAGAAAATAAACTCCCTGAAGTGGCAGATTTCGTTAAACGAATTAATATTTTTGGTACTGCAGATTTCGGAACTAAAACTTATGCGCTTTACGAAGTTCCAAATGACAAGGTGTACGAAGCATTACTTTCTATAGGAACCCGGTATAATGGATTTAGAGTAATTGAAGGATTTAATTATAAAATGGAACCCTTAGCCACTGTCGAAGAATCTTTACCCACATTTAAACCCGTGTAAAATTACATTTCTATAAATATTAAATTCATATTTTTTTTTTACTGATATTTGAGTATCCTATAAGCTATAGAGAATTATTCTGTGCGACAAACAACATTGAATAATTGATTCAACATATCGTAATAAAACAGAAGTTATAGAAGGAGAGAAAAAAAAAAAGAAGGAATACAAGATTAGATAATTATAGGAGGTCCCTTTGGATTGTAAAACTTAAAGAGTTCTAACCTTACTTTGTCTTTGTTATCAACTTTCTTAGTTTTATGGGAACTGTTTCTTTCGTCCGTGAAAAGCATGTTATTTTGGTGAGCGTTATTGTTATTATTGATGATGGAAGTACCTAACAATCCACTAATTCCTCTTATAAATAAGTAAGAATCGTTACACACGCGTAAGCTGTTAAACACGGGCTTCGCACTCCCTAAGATTACTTGAACTAAACCATCGCTCTCAGAATCTATTTCCGAATTATTTTCCATATTAATAATTCCAGGATCAAGAACACCTAGTTTAGTCATAATACTTTTTAGAAGGTCAGCAGATTTTACTAAACTTTTAAAACCAGAGACTTTAAACCTTTGCATTACTCTTTTCTCAACTTGTCTGTGAATCGTAGACATTTTTACATCCAATCTATTACAAAGAGCTGAGATGCTCACGTTACTTTGCTGTGAACAGAGAAGAGTAATGGAAGTTACAAGTCCAATTATCACATCGTCTTTGGTATTTTTTATATTATCGTAAAATCGATTTAAAATCTTTTTTGATTGATAGAAAAAAGGCATCCCTAAATCAAAATGCTCGGTAACCTCTAATATCCTTTGAATTATGTATTCCTTCCTGTTTCTTTCTTTATATTCCGGCCAAATGCGAAGAATTGATAATTTGAACGAATTGAAATCTTTTTTTGAGATACTCGACACCTCCAGCAAATCCTTCTCTCGTATTGGTTTACTGTTTTCTTTATAATACGCGTAGATTATGCAAGGAACGAGCATTTGCGAGGATCTAAACTTTGTTCCTTTACCCAATTGGGAGCGATTATACTTGAACTTTTCTAATAGGGGCTCAACATCGCTTAAGGGAAAACCCAATGCAGTCAATATTCTTTTTATCTCAACTCGTGCTCCAATAATTACACTTTCTTCACTCGTTCTTAAGGAATCCAATTTACTTAATCCCTCTAATCTGAGAGAATTCTTTAAACTACATCGTTCTCTTTTGTATCCTATCTGGGTTTTACCTAAAACGGCGTGTTGAACGATGTCTCTGTCATACGGCCGATGATATTCTAACTTCTGGATTTCCAATACGACACCACAATCTCGACAGGTGTAACCTTCCCGAGTTTCGACAATATCGCGTGAACCGCAAACGTCACAACATTCTAAAGGATTCTGGTTAGAATTATATCCTACCGAATCAAATTTTTTTTCATTATGAGTTGCCATTTTTTCTCATCAACTTTTTTCAATTTTATTTATTATTTTATTTTGCAAGTTTCTTCAAACTAAGTAATTAAGATCACCAGTAGTATTTAAAAAACTATTGAATTTGAGTAAAATGAGGGTCGATCTTCAAAA
>Ga0114922_10006435_pt1 | contig 10785 bp, 7 predicted proteins | sample AartaG_FD_100975 | JGI IMG/M metagenome (GOLD analysis project Ga0114922, IMG submission 100975) | Deep subsurface microbial communities from Aarhus Bay to uncover new lineages of life (NeLLi) - Aarhus_00045 metaG | ecosystem: Environmental > Aquatic > Marine > Oceanic > Sediment | place: Aarhus...
GGTCGGTGTTTTCGGACCGTTAGGAACCTGAACGACGGGACCGCTTCAGCGACTTTATCCTCAACTCCCGGTGGAACCGCTCAAACCGATCCGTTATATTTGTTGTAATAGACGGGGGGCCGACTGCCATGAAAGAAATTGTCCAGTTTGTAGTTAACGGCGAGTCCGTGCGCCTGAGTGTGGACGCTGACCGCACGCTTCTATGGGTCTTGCGTTCCGACCTGGATCTCACCGGCATCAAGTACGGCTGCGGCGAGGGACACTGCGGCGCCTGCACCGTGCTGGTCGACGGCGAGCCTGTCCGCTCGTGCGAGACGACCGTTAAAGAAGTCGCGGGTAAGAAGGTTTTGACCATCGAGGGCGTATCCGACAATGGAAACCTCCACCCGCTCCAGCAAGCGTTTATCAAGCACTACGCGCTCCAGTGCGGCTACTGCACGCCGGGCATGATTCTGACAGCCTACAGCCTGCTTCAGCGCAACCCGAATCCTTCCCGCGACCAGATCGTCGAGGCGATGGACGACAACCTCTGCCGCTGCGGCACCTACAGCCGGATTATCGAAGCGGTCCAGGCTGCCGCAAAGCAGATGAGAGGGGAGGCCTGAGATGAAAGACGATAACAAGAAGAATATCAGCCTCGTGGCGGAGCAGGATGAGACCTCCGAAAATAACGCGTTCAGCCGCCGCAAGTTCCTTCAGATAACCGGTGGTGGCATCGTCGTGTTCTTCTCCACAAGCCCTGTTGCACTGGCTCAGGAAAGAGGGCGCCGGGCTTCCCGCTATCCAACCGATTTTAATGCCTACGTCAGGGTCGGCGAGGACGGGCGCGTTGCCTGCTTCGTCGGCAAGATTGAGATGGGGCAGGGGATTATCACCGGCCTCGCCCAGATGTGCGCTGATGAGCTCGACGTGCCGCTCGACTCCGTCGACATGCTCATGGGCGACACAGACCTCTGCCCGTTTGACTTCATGACCGTCGGTTCACGCACAACGCGCGACACCGGCCCCCGCTTGCGGCGCGCCGTCGCTGAAGCGAAGACCGTGCTCCTGATGATCGCTTCCGAAAAATTGGGTTTACCGGCGGACGGCCTGGATACAAAAGACGGCTTCGTCTTCGAAAAGAACAACCCGGCAAACAAGGTTTCCTACGCGTCTCTTACCAAGGGCAAGCAGATCGAGAGGCACCTCGACGGCGAGCCCGACCTGAAGTCCCAATCGGATTATTCCGTGTGCGGCGTGGAATTTGAACGCACAGACGGTCGGCTCAAGGTCACCGGCGAGGCCAAATTCTCCGGCGACATCAGGGTCGACGGCATGCTCTACGCCAGGATTCTCAGGCCGCCCGCGCACGGCTCGAAACTCCTCTCGGTCGACACCTCGGCCGCGCAAAAAATACCCGGCGTCCAGGTTGTCCGCGAGGGCGAGCTCGTCGCCGTCCTCCATCAGTACTTCGACGTGGCCGACCGCGCACTCTCACTCCTCAAAGCCGACTTCAGCGAGCCCGAGGCGAAACTCGACAACGACAACATTCACGCCCACCTGATCGATGTCGCGCCCGAGGGGGAGGTTGTCGAGGAGAAGGGAAACCTTGCCGAAGGCGAGAAACTCGCCACATCCGTCTTCGAGAGAATCTATTTCAACGGCTACGTGGCCCACTCGCCGATGGAACCCCACACCGCCGTCGCCCACGTGCTGGGCAACAAGGTCACGGTCTGGGCATCCACGCAAGGGCCGTTCTCGCTGAAAGACCAGGTGGCTGCATCGCTGGGATTCCCCGCCGAGAACGTCAGGATTATCACGCCTTTCGTCGGCGGCGGTTACGGCGGCAAGTCGCGCGCCCAGCAGGCCTTGGAGGCTGTTACTTTGTCGAAGCTTTCCGGCAAGCCCGTGCAGGTGGCGTGGACGCGCGAGGAAGAGTTCATGTACGATACCTTCATGCCCGCCGCGGCCGTCAGGATACGTTCCGGCCTCAACGATGCAAATCAAATCGTCTTTTGGGACTACGTCGCCTACTTCTGCGGCAGCAGGAGTTCGGAGCCGTTTTATGCCATACCCCATTACAGGGTGGTTTCGCGCGGAAACTGGGGCGGCCGAGGCCCGGCGAGCCCGGCTCACCCATTCGGCGTCGGCGCTTGGCGCGGCCCCGGAAGCAACACCAACAACTTCGCCCGCGAGTCCCACATCGACCTGATGGCAGCCGCGGCCGGCATGGACCCCGTCGAATTCCGCCTCCTCAACCTCACCGAGAAGCGGATGATCCGCGTTCTCAAGGCAGCCGCCGACAAGTTCGGCTGGACCTCCGCACCCACGCCCAGCCGCCGCGGCCACGGCGTCATCTGCGAGAATTACGTCGATACGCTTGTCTCCACCATCGCCGAGGTTGACGTCGACAGGCAGTCGGGCGGGGTCAAGGTTAAAAGAATCGTCTGCGCGCAGGATATGGGAGAGTGCGTCAATCCCACCGGCGCCCACGCACAGATCTCCGGTGGCATCACCATGGGGCTCGGTTTCGCACTCTCGGAGGAGATCGACTTCAAGGGCGGCAAAATCCTCACAAAGAATTACGACACCTACGACATCACTCGCTTCTCCTGGACGCCCGAGTTCGAGACGATAGTCATCGACAACAAAGTCGATCCCGCCAGCGGAGGCGGCGAGCCGGCAATCACCACCGCCGGAGCCGTGGTCGCCAACGCCGTTCACGACGCCCTCGGTGTGGAACTCGTCCGCCTGCCCCTGACGCCCGCTCGGCTGAAGGCCGCGATGAGCGCTAAGAAATCCGATTAGCGCTGTTGCCGGGGTAACATCTTCCTGACGAGGCGATACCGCTCCATTCGCCGGCAGTGCCTGCGTTCCAGCAGGTATTTCAAACCGTGCGGAGTGTTCTTTCCGGCTGGAGCGGAACCTCCCTGCATCAACATTTGAATGCAGCCCCGCCGCCACATAGAATGGGCTTACCCGGCAACCCGGTAAATAGAAGGGGAAAACCATGTTTGCTGATCCGCGGCTCACTCTTCGCAACTTTTCCTGTGTCATCGTGGCGGCCGTCGCCGCCGTTGTTCTCCTGGCTCCTGCATCTGCCTTCTCACAGGAGAAACCCAGGGCCAGGGACCTCGGCATCCCGTTCGAGGGCCAACCCGGCCCGCTCAATGCCATCACCGATGTCGCCGGCGTTGAGGTGGGGCACACCACCCTCATATCCGGCGAGGGGAAACTCGAGGTCGGCATGGGCCCCGTGCGCACCGGCGTGACCGCCGTCCTGCCGCGCGGCAAGAAACACGATCCGGTCTTCGCCGGCTGGTTCTCCCTCAACGGCAACGGCGAGATGACAGGCACCACCTGGGTCGAGGAGTCCGGCTTCCTCGAGAGCCCGGTGTTGATCACCAACACCCACAGCGTCGGCGTGGTGCGCGATGCCGTGATCGAGTGGAAGATCGCGCACGGCGATTTTGACGAAGGCTACTCGGAGTTCTACTGGTCGCTGCCAGTCGTCGCCGAGACCTGGGACGGCTTCCTCAACGACATCAACGGCTTCCACGTCAAGCGCGAGCATGTCTTCGCGGCGCTCGACAACGCCGCGCCGGGTCCCGTGGCCGAAGGCAACGTCGGCGGCGGCACCGGCATGGTCTGCCACGGCTTCAAGGGCGGCATCGGCACCGCTTCGCGCCTGGTCAGGCTGGATCAAGGTCTCTATACCGTCGGCGTCCTGGTCCAGACCAACTACGGCATAAGGAGAAACCTGACCATCGCCGGTGTCCCCGTGGGGCGCGAGATCAGCGATCTCAAGGCCGTTTATAATCCGGGTGAGCCCCCGCAGGGTGCCGGATCGATCATCGTCGTCGTCGCCACCGATGCACCCCTCCTGCCACACCAGCTCAAGCGGCTCGCCAGGCGCGTTCCCCTCGGTGTCGCGCGCGTCGGAGGCACGGGCAGCAACAGCTCCGGCGACATCTTCATCGCCTTCTCCACCGCCAACCCCGGCGCCGCAGAAAGCAGCGGCACTATGCAGCTCCAAATGCTGCCCAACGAATTGAACACCCCCTTCTTTGAAGCAACAATCCAAGCCGTCGAGGAGGCGATCGTCAACGCCCTCGTCGCCGCCGAAACCATGTCCGGCATCAACGGCAACACCGTCTTCGCCCTCCCTCACGACAGGCTGATCGAAGTGCTCAGGAAATACCGGCGGCTGGAAGAATAGGCTTTGCCTTGGTGATTCGCCGGGCATAAATCTGCCAAGGCGTAATCGTGGTTACTTTGTCGGAGCCCGCAATCTGCTAAGGTTTTATCCGGAAATCAGTGATTATATCTAGTCGTTGAAGCCGTGTGTCGGCTTCTGCTCGGGGTGAAATAATGAAGCCTTTGAGACTGGTTCTTTCCGTAATTCTCGTCTCTTCAATTCTTCTCGTGGCTGTTTCTTATGCGGAAGATGGCTCCGAATCCTCTTCCAGGATTAAAAGGACATTCCACTCCGTCACAATCTCGCCCAACACGAGTCTGATCAAGCCGGATTTCGTCGACCACCAGATCCTCGACGGCCTCAGCGACGACCAGATACGGACCCTGCAATCGATTCGCCTGATCGAGGGCACCACGACCTACATGATGACCTACTACGGCAGCTACGGCACCGTCGATGACATCGCGGCGCAGGACTTTGACATCCCATTTGAGCAGGATCAGCGAATCTCCTGCTCGACATTCTCCGCCGCCACGCCGAGCGGCGATCCTCTCTTCTCCTACAACAACGACAACGCAGGCGCCGACTGGATGATGGTCATCTTCGCCGATCCGCCCGACGGCTACGCCACGATGTGCATCACCTCCACACGCTTCTGCGGCATCAGGCAATACGCTCAGAATTTCCACGATACGGCGTTGCGCGATTTCGTTTTAACGGCGCCGCACTATTCGTTCGACGGGATTAACGAGTACGGCGTGACGATGTCACCGATGAACAACGGCGACGGTGAGAGCGTTTACGATCCCAATAAAAGATCTCTGCACGGCCTCACAACCATCTGCCTCGTTCTCTACTCCGCAAGGGATGTATACGAAGCCATTGATCTCTTACAACGCTACAACAACACATTCTCCAACCAAATCCACTATCTCCTTACCGACGCTTATGGCAACTCCGTCGTCATCGAATACTTCGACGGCAGGGTTGTCCCCACATGGAAGTCGGGACCATTCCAGATTTGCACCAACAGAAGGATAAACGGCTATCAGAATGATGCAGCCCATTGGGGCGGGACCTGCGTGCGGTATTGGAGCTTGTTGCTGTGGCTGAATGAGTGCAACGGCATCCTTACCGAGGAAAGGGCGTTCGAGTTTCTCGAGGCAGTGGCGCCGCAGCCCACAAGCGACAGCAGTTCCGCCAGAACGGTCTGGTCGTCGGTATACAACAAGATCAACGGCACCTGGAAACTCGTCCTCGATCGCGAATACGACGAAGTCTACGAGTTCTCGATGCCGCTCGTCACCGACCTCGCCCTCACCTCGTTCAAGCTGCTGACAAAGCCCGCTCTTATGGAGATCGGCGGCAAAGTCCGACTCCTTGCCAAGGTCAAAAACGCCGGCATCAGGCCCTCAGCGGCCACCAAAGTGGCTTTCTACTTATCTAATAGAAAAAAGATAAACAGCGAGTCAGTGCTGCTTGATAGCTGCAAGCTGAAGGTCCTGGCTGCCGGCCGAGCGACAAATATCAGGACTTCAGCTCGCATCCCCTCGGATCTAACACCCGGCGGCTACTTCATTATCGCCCGCCTCGATCCCGACGGCGACTGCAGGGAAGAAAACACTAAAAACAACGTCCGGATTTCAAAGTCCAAATACAAGATTGAATAGCCCGGAAATGCCGCGAATCGTCTCCGCGGCAATCTATAGAAAGGCTTTATACCCGCAGCGAATGGATTGCCGCCAAATAACCTTCATGTAAACCGAGGAAGCAATTAACAGCCCTGATACCAAATTTAACCTCCCTATACTCTCCTATAAACTCAACTTGTTTTTTTGTTGTGAGGCTTGGAATAGCTGTTGGGTATTGCTTCCTCTCGCATCATCATTAAAAATCCTTGCATAAATATATATGTATGATTATGATGTAAAAAACATCCATCATGGTTTTTTACTCGTCCTGCCGAAAAGGCGGGATCGCTCCGCCTCCAGCGCGGAGACTCAACAGGGAGGCCGAACGTGAATCTTAACACCCACATTTACCTGGCCGCTAAAGCCATCGAGCTCATCAGGCAGAGCGCGGACTGCACCTACAAGCTCTCCGGCAACCGCAAGAGGTACATTTCTGGCGGAGAGAAAAGCAGTGAGCGCAGAGCCGCCGTGCATCGACAAAGAATCTTCGCTTACTACGAGGACAAAATTGAAGATGCGAGCTGGGCTCCCGATGACATCCTCCATGACCAGAACCCGTTTCATATCTTCAAGCTGTTTTGCGACGACGAGTTTCCGGGGCACACGCTTCAGGACAGGCAACAGTTCACGCGCGACGGGCTGACATTCTACAAGTTCTCCGGCGGCCTGCCGTATCGCGTCGACCATCTGGCAAACACGATCGCCGACATGCTCAAGCTCCGCGATTACAACGACCAGTACTCCCTCAAACAGATCATGTACCTCTACCTGCTCATCAGCCACTATGTCGTCGATGCTCACGTGCCGATGCATTGCGACCTGCGCGACGACCCGCCGGGACGATCGAGCAGCGACGGAACCAGCCACAGCTCGAGGTCAGGCAAGCCGGAAGGTAATTACTGCAGGAAAAGCGCCCACGAAGACCTTGAGAAGCTTTGGGATGACGCGGTGACCGCCGTCGCAATCAGGGAGAAAATACTCGAGCGCACCTGGCTCAAGGAGCCTACCGATCCCAACTTCCTCTCCGAAAGCGTAACATTCGGCCTCAAGCACTGCCGCGACCGGGAAATAACTGTGAGGATAATTCCTAAAAACGATCTTATGGACTTCATGGTCGATGTCTGCATCACCGGCAAGCTCAGGGCGCGGCGCCTCTTCCCCGTCGCTGATCCCCAAAACCGCGATGATACAATCCTCCCCGATATTACGCGAGAGATCTTCGCCGACTGCATCGGCAACCTGATGGCGGTCTGGAGATACATCTGGACCTACTATCAGACGTAAGCTGCGCCCAGACCGCGAGCCGGGATCACATTCCGGGGTACGGCAACCTCGCGTTTGCGTTTAACGGAGTGCTGATATGAAACTTGTAAGAATCGCTGTTTTCGTCTCGGCTGTTATGATCGCCGCATTTAATCCGGCTCAGCAAAGATCCACTCTCAGAGGTACCGTCACCGGCCCTGATGGTGCAGCCATTCCGGGAGTGGTTGTCAAAATTACCTCGCCCGTCCTTGTGAGAAGCATGCAGGCCGTAACGAATGATCGTGGCATCTATGTCTTCAGGAATCTCCCACCGGGAGTGTACCACGTCGAGCTTCACCTCGAAGGATTCTCCAACCGAGTCTTCGAGGAAGTTGAAGTTAGGCCCGGCGCTGCTTTTGAACTTAACGCTGACCTTTCTCCGGCACGACTCCAGGAAATCATTGTCACCCCTCAACTGGTTCTGGAGACGGCCCTCGAAAGTTTGCCGAAGGGCCGTATTGTAAATTATCTCCGGCAAACTCCGCAGGCGTCCGCTGAGGTAAGGAGTCTGCCGAAAGGTAATATAGAACAAAACATACCAGCCTTGATGACACAGGGTGTCACCGAACGTGTCGAAGTCAGGATTTCCAAGGACCTTAAAGCCGAGCTTACGCAAAACCTTCAGGGCAGGGGCATCCCTGTCGAACGTGCTCTGGCGGTTTCCACGGTAATGAAGGTCCTGCTGAAGGGCGACACGGATTTTTTCCGCATCGTTCCCCTCAGCTCGGAGGAGCAGATTGTCGCCGAAACCGACTACACCGAGTGGGAGTGGGACGTGACACCGCTCACCTCCGGCGAGGGCTCGCTGCGCCTGCTCGCCATCGCCGTCCTGGCTGTGGAGGGAGCGGGTGAGAAAAACAAGGACCTGATTTCTCTCGATGAAACAGTCGTCGTCGAAATCAATATCCCCTGGATCGTTGCCACATTCGTCGGCGAAAACTGGCAATGGATCATCGGCACGATCATCACTATTATTGGCGTTCTCTTAGCGTATTTAAAGTTCGTCTACCCAATAATGTCTAAGAAACGGAATATTGCTGACGGGGTGGACAATTAATCCCCGTCTCGCTCCCGGCCTCCTGATTTAGGTTGTTGATTGCCACATCAGATCGATCTGGAATCCATCTACGCCGATTCGTATATCTCGCCTTACTAGTGCGTTAACGCAGAAGCTATTACTGCAGCACCCTTGCCTTCGGCATCTTCGTCTTCATCGTGGCGCGCCCGCCGGTCGCCGTGTAAAAGGGCTGCAAGTACGCCCTCCCTGCATCCTTCGAACCGAAATATTTCATCAACGACAGCCCCTCCCAGGTAACCTTGATTCCGGTCAGGCTCAGCGGACTTTCATCGAGTAAAAGCTCGCCGATTTAAACCATTTGACCTTTCCGCTCTCGTCCATCTCGAAGATAACCTCCTCCCCGAGTTCGCCGTCATCGCGGACCCGCCGGAAGAAGTTGCCGCTGATCTGCTTGAGTTTCCCGATCCTGTCTGCCGGACTGTCAGTCGGCAGGATTATCATTGCCAGCTCACCTTTCCAGATGAACACAGCGGATTCACCCCAGTGCGTCATGTAGAGACCGGTGTATTGCTTCAGATCATCAGGTGCGGATTCCGGCTTCTCGGTGGCTTTCAGGGCTTCGGCGATAGCAGGGGCGATGATCTCGTAGGGCTTGTCGGTATACTCGCCGACCGCGGCATCCGCCGCGTTTATCATGCTGACAATCGCAATCTTATCTTTGGGGCTGATGGCGACCTTCGTGCGGTAGCCCGGGCAGCCACCGCTGTGGCCGACAAAGGTCACATCCTTGTTCCGCCAGTTCATGAATCCCAGCCCCCACATGGTGCCCCTGTCCCAGTCGACCCAGTTCACCCTTTGCATCTCTTTCAGCGTGTAGCCGCTCAGCAGGGAGTTGTCCCTGTTGTCAAGCGCCCTGAGCTGCCATGACGCGAACTTCGCCATGTCGAGCGCGGTCGAGGCCAGCCCCGCCGCCGGTGTGATGCCATTTGCCTGGAAAAACGGCAGCCGCTCTCGCTCGCCCTTGCGCGGCCACCTGCTGTAGCCTATCGCAAGCCGCAGGCCGTACTGGTCCTCGGGCAGGAATGGCGTGGTGTCGCTCATGCCGAGCGGTTTGAGGATATTCTCTGTGACGTAGTCCTGATACGACGTGCCCGATACTGACGCCACAACCTCCCCCAGCAGCGAGAGGCCGAGGTTGGAATACTGGAAGTACGTGTCCGGCGTATAAAGCATCTCCTGCTCCGGAAGGTTCTTGATGATATCGGCCCGATCCGCCCACGGCAGGTCCGGCTCGCCCGTGTACGGTTGCGCCGATTCGCGCGGAAGGCCCGAGGAGTGCCGCAACACGCTGCGGATGGTTACCGGTGGCTCGTTCGGATCGGCCTTCTTGATGTCGAACCAGGAGAGGTACTTCGATATCGGGTCGTCCAGCCGCAGCTTGCCGGCGTCGCGCAGTTGCATTATCGAGATGCTGGTAAACAGCTTGGAGATCGAGCAGATGCTGTAGATCGTGTCCGGCCGGGCCGGTAATTGCTTCTCGATGTTTGCGTAACCGTAACTGCTGCTCCAGATGACATCCTGATCGTGAACCACCGCTATGGATAATCCCGGGAGCCTCACGTATTCCACCTGGGATTCAAGCCAGATGTCGAGAAGGTGAAACGCCTCCTGGACGCGCGGATTGTCCATCAGCGCCTTTTCTTGGGCGACAGCCTGCGTTCCCAGCAGCAGTATCATTATGACGAGTAACAGCCCCCGTCGAGTGACTAAACGGTACATGATCGCCTCCTGTGTTGGTCGGTGAACGCGAATGCTTACGCCATGCATTATAGGGTGTAAAGTCGATTATTGTATGAATATCGTGAACTTTCTTGGACTAAGAGATTGGAAACAGCGCTTCAGGCTTGAGTGACAAACGCGCAGGGCAAAGCATCGTTATCAAAAGAGCTCCTGCAAATCTGAAAGTCGAGCGAATACGGGCGGTCGGGGAAAGCGGTGTTCGATGCCGCGGATGTTATCGTTGGTCTGGATAATTCCTCGGATTTCTTGTAGCCTGTTTGTTATCCGGGCTTCATAATCGTTATGGTCATGCCCGATCTTGATGTTTCGGCCCGGGTGAACGGCCCTCTTATGGGCCGAATCAAACACAAGGAGTTCTGTACTGGTCAAGCGGGATACTCAGGAAACCTCAGCAGCGCATTCCCATTCAGCTTCTCTCGACCTGATTCTATCCCACAAAAAGAAGAGATAAGCCCCACGCTGGCTGCAGACGGATAGGAGATCATCGAAAACCCGATAAGCCGTACTTCGAGATCAATCGATATAGGATTAGTGGCGAAAGAAACGACCGGCCCCCGTCGTTAAGGTTTGAGGCTGGTTTTGATCGTTCAAATACAGGAGTTTTTTTTGAAAATCCCAAAACTGAAAATCGGAAACATCACAGCAGACGTGCCAATTATTCAAGGCGGAATGGGCGTGAAGGTTTCTCTTTCCTCGCTTGCCTCTGCGGTCGCTAATGAAGGCGCCGTCGGCACCATCGCCAGCGTCGGCATCGGAGACGTCAAAACATCACTTACCGAGTATGAGCGCGCCTCCCA
>Ga0114922_10006436_pt1 | contig 10785 bp, 13 predicted proteins | sample AartaG_FD_100975 | JGI IMG/M metagenome (GOLD analysis project Ga0114922, IMG submission 100975) | Deep subsurface microbial communities from Aarhus Bay to uncover new lineages of life (NeLLi) - Aarhus_00045 metaG | ecosystem: Environmental > Aquatic > Marine > Oceanic > Sediment | place...
CCACCGTATTCCCAACGGCCTGCGAGAGGACGCAGGCCGCTACAATGCTTTCTCAAGGGCGTGCCGGACGCATTGACCGAGGCTTGTCAAAGACCCACTAAGATGACGGCCACCCCGCCGGTGCCCGTCTCTAGGCGAGGGCCTGCGGGAACAGCCTCAAGAACCGGTCCAGATGTCCCTTTTCCAGGAAGGTCTGGACCGCTTCCACCGTCGTCTCGTGGTCCATGCCCCACACGCCGCACCGATGGTCCTGGAGCGTCACGTCCATCTGAATCTGGAAGACGTGCTCGACCATGAGTGCGACCGGCAGCCGGTCGTAGAGGTACCCGGAGAGGTGGTTCACGCCGGGGCCGCCGATGCTGATCACTGGGCGGTCGTGCAGCTCCTTGCTGTTGAGGTACCAGACGTCGCTCAGAACCAGTGCCTCGAACCCGGCCACGCCGACCATGCGCCGCCGGGCTTCATCGCGGATGCGGTAGGCCAGGGGGCGATCCAGCTTCTCCGCCCGCAGGCAGGCACCGGCCACCACCAACAGCGTGTTCTCCGGGAGCGGTTCTTCCATGGTTCGCGTCAAGTATAGCGGGCCTGCCGCCGCGGATGCCAGCGGGTCCGAGACCGGAGCGCCCTACCGGGCGAACAGCCCGCCCGGTCAGCCGATTTGGGCATGCCGGAAGCAATCGACGGTGTGGTCGTTGACCATCCCAACAGCCTGCATGAAGGCGTAGCAGATGGTCGAGCCGACGAACTTGAAGCCTCGCCGCTTGAGGTCCTTGCTCATGGCGTCGGACTCGGGCGTGCGGGTGGGCAGTTCGGCGAGCGTCCGCCAGGCGTTCTTCCGGGGCTTACCGCCCACCTGCTGCCAGATGTAGGCGTCGAAGCTGCCGAACTCTTCCTGAATCGCCAGGAAGGCTCTGGCGTTCTGGATGGCCGAGGCGATCTTGAGCCGGTTGCGAATAATGCCCGGGTTGGCCAACAGTTGCTTGATCTTCCCTTGGCCGTACCTGGCCACGACCGCCGGCTCGAAGTCATCGAAGGCGACCCGGAAGTTCCCGCGTTTCTTGAGGATGGTGTCCCAGCTCAGGCCGGCCTGGGCGCCTCCCAGGACAAGGAACTCAAACAGCAGGCGGTCGTCGTGAACCGGTACGCCCCACTCTTCGTCGTGGTAGCGGATCGACAGATCATTGGTAGCCCATTTACATCGTTGCACGGTGGGTGCCTCGCCAATGTCATCACTCAAACTGACCGATTCTCACCAAAACGAGCCGCGAACTTCAGTTCGCGCGGTGTTTCACGCGGGTGGAGGCGCGATCTTCGTTCGCTGCTCCGCGCGAGCTAAAGCTCGCGGCTCAATGGGATTACGGATGTTTCGTCCGACAGAATCGGTCAGTCTGAGTTATCAGCAGGGCGAGCCCCGCCCGCCGCAACCTCGCCATCCGGCGCGCCTTCGTCGGGCGGAGCCCGCCCTGCCGCTATCGGTTGGCGGGGACAGTCAGTTGGAGAACCGTCCGATGAGCGCCGTCGGCATCGGCGAAGATCAGAGCCTCCACGCCGGCATCCGTCGCCGGCAGATCGTGGGCTGGGACGGGCCCGACGATGATGGAATCCGGATCGCCGCGTCCGACCCGGGGCACCGGTAATCCGTTGGCTGCCCCGATGCCCGCCGCCACCGCGCCTGCTCCCAAGGCTGCAAAACACTGACCGACCCAGTGCTCGATGAAGATCGCCCCGGCGCATCGGCCTGGTGCGGCCGACACGAGGCCTGTATCCGCGGCCGCGTTCCCGGCTTCACTCGCCGGCAGGCAGGCGGTGCGGGTCACGGCCGCCAGCGGCGCCACCCCGCGGGCCGCTGCATGATCGAGCCGCTCCAGCACGAACCAGCAGGCTCCCTCCCCAACCACCACTCCGGGCTCGGTCAGAGCTTCTGCCAGTTCCTTCGACAGAGTGTCCGTTCCGCCCGCCAGCACGACCTCGGCCCCGCCGCCGGTTAGCAGCCCGCACCCTTCGACAATGGCGTCCAAGCCCGAAGCCACGCCGCTGGAAACCGTGACGTTGGGACCGAGGATGTTGTAGCTGCGGGCCAGGGCGCCCGAAACATAGTTGCCCACGGTTTGCGGAAAGTGGATCGGGCTGACGAAGCGGGCCGACTGCTGTCGGACTTCGTCGGCAAAACCTATCATCCCCAGTTGGCCGGCCAGCCCACAACCCAAAACCATGCCCAGACGGTCCGCCTCGACGGAATCCGCCGCCAGCGACGCCTGCCGGCGGGCCAATTCCAGGGCGATGCCGGTCATCCAGGCGGACCGATCCCGCTTGAGCTCGCCCGACAGGTGTGGGTATTCGTCCAGCAATCCGTCGGGGACCGCCCGGTACTCCCGGTCCGGCGCGGATGCAGCCGCCGGGTCACCGGCCGCCGTCAACACCTCGGCGATTGTCCCGGCTGCAAAAGGCGTCACCCAACCGCAGCCGCTGAGCACGATGGATTCATCTCTAGATGCTGCCACGTCTCTCGCGTTCCTTAAGGGTGTCCTGCAGACGGAGCAACCCGTCCGTTGCCGAAACGGTGGCCGCGCACTCCACGCCGCCACGGCAGGCCCTTGGCTTGGTATTGTATTTTGTGCTGGCTTTTTCGCAATCCGGCGCCTATTCTAGCGGCCACTTGGCGAGTGGTTGAGTTCCCTATACGTCTGATGGAGGTAACTGCTATGAACATCTCTCGGAAAGCTGTTGCTCTAGTTGCTCTGTTGGCCGTTGCCTCGGCATCGGGCTGCGCGGCCCCGAAGGTCGACTTCGCCGGCATCGAGCGTCCTGCCCGGGCGGCCGAGATGGACGCCTACAAGACCTTCGTTGGAGACTGGAACTGGGAAGCGGAAGTTCTCAATGCCGACGAGCCGGGCAACCGCTGGACCGGCGAAGCCCACTGGAAGTGGATTCTCGAAGAACGCTGCCTGCACGGCATGATGTCTGCCAAGAGCGCCCACGCTGCCTTCGAGGCGGCGGGCATTTGGAGCTGGCATCCGCAGGCCAAGAAGTACATCTGGTGGATGTTCAACAACTGGGGCTATCCGCAGCAAGGCACGGCCACCTATTGTGAAACATCCAAGAGCTGGGTCATGAACTACACCAGCGTCGGCCTGGACGGCACGACCAGCTACGGGTGCTACCGAATGACGGTCGCCGGGCCTGACAAACTGGACTGGGATATGGTGGAGTGGGCCGACGCCATGCATCTGTTCAAGAAACTGGAGATGAAGGGCACCTACACGCGCCAATAGCAGGTGCCTTCGGGCGACTGAGGGGGCCAACCCGCAAGAGACGGGTGGGCCCCCGCAGCCGTCTTACGGGAAGGCAAATCGGCCTCTGAACACGCTTGCTGATGCTCTGGCGCCGCCGGGCGGCATCGGCCGGGGGGTGGTCCGGCCTCGCGTGGGAAGAGGGTCTTGTTGCGCCGTTCCAGTCCCCGCCGCAGGACCGTCAGCTTACGACTCACGACAGCACCGCGCCTGGCCGGGATTCCGATTCAGTGATGGGCATGATGCCCTTGGGCGTGGCGTTCGCGCTCCGGTCGGGCCAGGGCCAGCGGGAATACGATGTCGCTGGCGCAGCAGGGTATCATCACCGCCAGCACGACCAGCAGAAAAACAAACCCCACCCCGTCGATCCAGTCCGTCCGGCCGAAGGGGCTGATCAGGTAAAAGATGCTGGCCATCGTGGAGCTGAGCACGTGCAGCGAGTGCGAAAAAAGCGTGCTCCGCTCGACCGCCAGAGCAGCACCAAGCCCCACAGCCACCCCAATCACTGCAAAGGGCAAGACCAAACCGGGATGCTGGATGATGCAGATATGCAGATGCAGTGGCTGGCGGGGTTCCAGGGCCCCCAGTTTCACCAGCAGAAACTGCGAGGCATAGGGCATGATGATGTCGCTGATCCCGCAAATACCCACCGCGCCCACGATGCCGATGACCACGGCCTTGAGCAATCGCCGTTCGTACCTCCAGAACATGGCCGTTGTCGCTGCGGCCGAGAAGAACATGTGTACGGGGTGAAACAGGTGGAACAGGGACTGTGCAAACACATCGGGCGGGTGCTCCGCATGGCCGGTCTCGTGTTCGTGGGCCAGCAGCCCGCCTTCGGGTCCTGACGGACCTGTGGGCGCCGGTGCCAGAACGCAGATTATCCCGGCTATTACCAGTCCAATGGCCACACTCGATACCGAGAACGGCGCATGAGCGACCAACTCGGCGGAGATGCGGGCAATGTGTCCGCGACCGCGAGGCCCATCGGACTGACCGGTTTCGCCCAGTATGGCAGCCACGGGGCAGAAGCTTAACCGTTGGCCTCGACGATCGCAATTAGCCCGGGCTGGTGCCCGGTGCTATACTGATATACTGGCGAGTAGTAAGGAGGTCTTGACCATGCCCGAGGCCGTCAGCCTGAAAGATCTACTTGCGAAGAACACCATGGAGGCCGCGCCGGAGCTGGTCATCCAGGATCAGGACGGTGCGGTGCGTTGTCTGGCCTGCGGGCATCGCTGCCGGATTGTTGCGGGGCGCAGCGGCGTCTGCCGGGTGCGCTTCAACGACAACGGCCGGCTGATGGTCCCGGCCGGCTACGTCGCCGGAGTCCAGGTGGACCCCATCGAGAAAAAGCCCTTCTACCATGCCTACCCGGCCCGCAACGCCCTGTCCTTCGGCATGCTGAGCTGCTGTTTCCACTGTGCGTTCTGCCAGAATTGGATCACCTCACAAGCTCTGCGCGATGAGCGGGCGGTCGCTCACCCCCGGATGGCCGATGCCGAACAACTGGTGGCCCTGGCCGTCGAACACGGCGCCCCTCTGGTGGTCAGCACCTACAACGAGCCGCTCATCACCGCCGACTGGGCCGTCGAGATCTTCAAGCTCGCCCGCCAGCGCGACCTGGTCTGCGGATTCGTCAGCAACGGCAACGCCACGCCAGAGGTCCTCGAATTCATCCGCCCCTACGTGGACCTCTACAAGGTGGACCTCAAGGGCTTCGACGACCAGCGCTATCGTCAACTGGGCGGGGTGTTGCAGAACATCCTGGACACCATCCGCCTGCTGGTCAAGATGGAGTTCTGGGTGGAGGTGGTCACGCTGGTGGTTCCCGATTTCAACGACAGCGACGAGGAACTGGGGCAGATCGCCGAGTTCCTGGCCGGCGTGTCCGTGGACATTCCCTGGCACGTGACGGCCTTTCGCCCGGATTACAAGATGACCGACCGCGGCCGGACGCCGGCCAAGACGCTGAGCCGGGCGTATGAACTGGGCAAATCCGCCGGCTTGCGGTTCGTCTACGTGGGCAACATCGCCGGGCAGCTCGACGGCACCGAGAGCACCTGGTGTCCCGAATGCAACGAACTGCTCATCCGCCGCTGCGGATTCTACGTCGAGGAGAACCGCATGTCGGGCCGCTGCTGCCCGAAGTGCGGCTGCCAGATTGCCGGAGTCTGGGAACCCTCACCACCCAAATCCTCGCCCGGTATCGGCATGCCGCGACCTGTTTGAACCGCCTACCGACCTGATCGTGGAAACCGACGTGCGTTCCAGGGTTCAGGGTTCAGCGTTTCCATCCCCGGGCACGAACGTAGGTGGTCCAGGACTTTGGCCACCAGGCGGGCGAGTATCTGGTCACCTCTACGCCGAAGGCCTTGTCCAGCTCCTCGAGAACGCGCCGCTCGGAAGTCAGGTGATGTTTGTGGATGGGGCAGGCCAACAGGTAGAAGGCCAGGGTCATCATCGGATTCAGCCCGGGCACGCCGATGACGTAGCACCCGCCGCGGCGCAGCACCCGGCGGACCTCCGCAAAGGCCTGCTCCTGCTGGTCGGGTTGGAGATGCTCGTGCAGGCTGATGGCCAACGCGGCGTCGAACGAGTCGTCCTCGTACGGAAGCTGGAGGATCGAGCCCTGCCTGAGGTGCGGTGTCAGGCCCGATTCCGCGAAGGAGCGCCGGACCCCTTCGCTGTGGTGGTGCAAATCGATGCCGTGGATTTCGTCGAACTTCTCCGCCAGGTTCAGGAACGACACGCCGCTGCCGTACCCGATCTCCAGGACCCGCCGCCCGTTCGGCAGCAGCGAGACGCAGCCGGCCACCCGGTTGCGGTAGAGTCGTCCCAGCAGGGGGGTGCGGTAGAAGCGGATCGGGTCCTGCTCCGCCGTACGGTAGTACTCCCCCGTGGCCAGCATCTGGAGTTCCACAGGCGCCTCCTGGGGCTGCCCGGGCGTTTCGCCGGGTATCGCCTCGGGCAGTTTGATTCACCGCGGCGGGTCAAGCCGGGCCCTGGCTCGTCTTTCCCACCACAACCAGACAGCGAAAGGCCAGAAACCGCGCCAGGGGCATCAGGCCCCGCTCCAGCCGCCGAATGGGCCTCACCGCCCAGGCCGGGACCAGACACGAACCCTCGAAACCGCCGCTCAGCGGGTACAGCAACAGCGAGAGCGGTTTGCGGCAGATGATGCTGAGCTCGGGATACCGGCGTTCGAACTCCCGGTGATCCCGCCAGAAGGTCAGCGTGGGGACGGCCTGGTTGGAATCCATGACCTGGCGGGCATCGCAGAGCGGCTCGTCGAAGCCCGCCTCCAGCGGACGGACGCCGCAGTCCAGCGGTTCGCGGTGCAGGAAGCGGTACACCGGCCAGCTCAACGCCGAGACGTAGGGTTCGATCATGATGATCCTGCCGCCCGGTACCAGCACGCGGCTGACCTCGTCAAAGAAGCGGCGCACATACGCCAGGTGGTGAAGCAGGTCGATCATGGTGAGGTTAGCGGCGCTCTCATCGGCCAGCGGCAGACGGCAGGCATCGGCTGCGAAATCCAGCCAGGGAAACGGAATCAGATCGCAGCAGAGCGTCCCCGGGCGGTGGTTGCGGTAATCCGCCCGTCCCGAGCCCAGTTCCACCTCCCGGCCGGGGACCGGGCTGCGCCAGGCACCGATCAGTTCGTAGAACTCGCGGTAGACCTCGCGCAGCAGGGGCTTGCGCCGCCACACCTGCTCACGTCGCTCGATCTCTCGAAGGGCCTGGGGCAGTTGCGAAATCACGATGCACCTACGGTGTTCGCGGTGGGGCGGCTGGGGTCACGTAAAAGATCTCCACCGCCGAGCGCCAGGCGTACCGCGGCTCCTCCAGCCCCAACGCCGCCCGCACTTGATTCAACCGGCTCAGTGGTGGACTCTCCCGGGCCACACACCCGAACGAGCACAGGGCCCGGTACGAGGGGACGCCCAGGTAGGTGCCCTTGCCGGCGACGGGGTAGTTCCGGTCCCGGTCGATTACCCAGACGAACGAGTCCGGACAGAGGGCCTGCCATTCTTCTGCGGACACCTTAGGCCCATGAAGGACCTTGACCGATGGCCTGTGGCCCGCGCCGGTTGCCGACTGCCACAGGCCTGGAGCTTCCGAATGGTGGGCGAACGCTTCTGCCATGGGCGGTGCTGCCTGTCAGCGGAGCTTGAGCTTGTGAAACGCCACCCAGGTCATCTTCAGCAGCAGCCAGCCGTCGCGGAAGCGGCTGATGCTGGTGTCCCCGTAGGTGCGGGCTGCGTAACGGACCGGAATCTCCAGGATCTTGAGGTTTGCCCGGGCCGCCCCGAAAATCAGATCGAAGTCGCCGAACGGGTCGAAGTCGCCGAAGTAGGCCCGCCCCCGGGCGATCCGCTCGTAGCTGCTGCGCAACAAAACCTTGGTTCCACACAGCGTGTCGCGGAACCGCTGGTTGAGCAGCCAACTGAAGGCCACGCTGAAGAACTTGTTCCCGCACTTGTTCAGGAAGCGCATGGCCTTGTCTTCCAGGGGGTAGACCAGCCGCGTTCCGTTGATGAACTCCCCTCGGCCGGCGGCGATGACCTCGAAGAACTTCGGCAGATCCTCCGGCGCTACGGTCAGGTCCGCGTCCAGAATCATGAGCACGTCGCCGGTCGCGGCGGCGAAACCCTTGCGTACCGCGTCGCCCTTGCCGCGGCCGTCACCCTGGTCAATCACGCAGATCCGCCGCTCGGGGCGCCGGGCCATCTGGCGCTCGATCTCCTCTGCCGTTCCATCAGTGCTGTTGCCGTCAACGAAGACGATCTCGGTCTGCGAGCCCAGTTGCGGCGTCCGGTCGAGGACCGCGGCGATGTTACCCCGCTCGTTGTGCGTGGGGACGATGACGCTGCAACTCAGGTCCCGGCCTTGAGGCGGGGCCATCCGGGGACGAGCGACGAAGAGCGTCACCAGCGGCAGGTGGGTCATCGGCCAGAAGCGGCACAGGAAGCGATTCAGGAAGGTGGACAGCAGGGGGACGTATTTCGGGGCCAGGATCTCCGCCGACTGCCGGATGACCTCGAAATCGGCCAACTCCAGCAGGTTGGTGACGTCGGCCATGCTCAGCCAGTTGGCCCGGCGAACGTTCTGCCGCAGGTGCAGCATTGCCGCCAGCTTCAGGATCGGCTCCCACAGGGCGTTGAAGTAGGCGACGATGACCCGCGTGCCCGGGTGGCACACCCTGCGGATGCGCTCGAACATGGCCTGGATGTCGTTCATCTCCGCCAGAGCGTTGCTGACCACCACGTAGTCGAACTCTCGGCCCAGCTCGAAGCTGTTGTAGTCGTCACAGACGAATTGCAGATTCGGGAACCGCTGCGCCGCCAGCTTGGCCACGCGCGGTTTCGACTCTATCCCGACGCCTGGCGACGGCTGGAGGTCGGCCAGCAGGTCGCCCAGCCCGCAGCCGATCTCCAACACCCTCGCCGCCGACGGCACGTGCGTCTTGAACAGCCGGTGCAACTGGGCGTAGTAGTAGGCGTTACGCCGCCGCCAGCGGTTGAGGTGGGCGATCTCGGCCTCGATGGAGGGGCCGGGATGATCCAGGCCTGGAACGGCCGCCGGCACCCCTGCCAGGCCTAGGGCTAGCTGGTTGTCCAGATTTGCCGGCATATGACCTCCAACAGCACCGTGCCAGACCGTCGCCCGCTACGGGGGCGATTCCCGGACCTTTGCTTGTTTATCGGTCAGCCGAAAGGCGAGGTGGAACTACCAACGGAGGCCGGGCACCCAAAAGCGGGCCGGCGCCCGCGGCGATCACCCTGCTACGCCTGGGTCAGAGGCATCGCAGCGCCGGCGCCACAAACATTAAGGTTGCGTTGGGCCGGTAACCCGGATATACTGAAAGTGCGTCCTAAAATCGAAGGAGCCGCGGGCTTTAGCCCGCGCGGAGCCTCGATTCGGGTACGTTTAGGATGCACTCTAAGTGCCCGCGATACCCAGCAGGCCGGGGGAAGAAGCTACCGTAGCAGCGGAGAGAAGCAGGGTCCAGCTCCAGCAGTAAAGGAAGGTATGGTGGCTGAGCCGTTCGATGAGAAATCGGTCCTCGTGGTTGATGATGATCCGGACATCGTGATAGCCATCAAGGCCGTCTTCGATGAAACAGGGGCCAACGTTTCCACTGCGGCCGACGGCAACACCGCCCTTGACCTGGCCACCTCGCAGCATCCGGACCTGATGATTCTGGACGCGATGCTGCCCGGACGCAGCGGGTTCCTGGTGCTCGAGCAACTCAAGCGGGCCAAGAAGGCCGGTGGGTATTGCCCGCGCATCATCATGATCACCGGCAACCAGGGCAAACGACATCAGGCCTGGGCCCAAAGCCTCGGCGTGGACGCCTACCTCAACAAGCCGTTCCGCATGGAGCGTCTACTCCAGTGCGCAGAGTCGCTCCTTGAAGGCTGATCTTCTTTTTTGTTATTTCGGCTTTCTTCTGCGCCCGGCACGCGGGGAGGGGGGTAGTTGAATTGTGGCGGATCAGCCGTTAGGCTGCCGAGGAATGACGCAGAAGTGATGTGCCTGGAATGAGTATCTTCCAGGCGGACCGACCGGCCTGCGAGTGAACTTGGTCAAGATTGGAAGGCAAATAGGATCGGCGCACACTGATGATGCCGGAGGCCAAAGTCGAGATCCTGCGGGACCACGGTCGCCACGAGAAGGACACCGGGTCCGCCGAGGTTCAGATCGCCCTGTTGACCCAGCGTATTCAAGAACTGACCGAGCACCTCAAGACGCACAAGAAGGATCATTCCTCCCGTCGGGGTCTTCTGAAGATGGTGGGCAAGCGTTCCAGCTTTCTCAAATATCTGGCCCGCACGGATCGTGGGCGTTATCAGGGAATCATCGGCAAGTTGGGGCTGCGCAAGTAGGCCGGGGCGCGCTGGCTGGTGGAGGTCTCGGGCCCGGAGGGGTGTCGGTACGGTCGCAGCGGCGGACGGGGGAGTGGGTTTGACCTTGTTGCAGTTGGACGGCCAGACAAGTGTAGGTTGATCGGAGGGCGCGTCGCAGGGGCTGCGTCGCGCCGTCGTGTTGGCAGCGGAGTTGATGACTCAATGGCGGCAGTAACGGTAGAACGGCAGATCGGCGGTCGGCGACTGACCATCGAGACGGGCAGACTTGCGAAACAGGCGGCCGGCAGCGTGCTGTGCACCTACGGCGAGACGGTGGTCCTGGTGGCGGTGGTGACCGCCAAGCCCCGCGAGGGAATAGATTTCTTTCCTCTCACGGTGGATTACCGGGAGAAGGTTTACGCCGCCGGAAAGTTTCCCGGTGGCTTTTTCAAGCGCGAGGGTCGGCCCACGCTCAAAGAAATCCTGACCATGCGGATGACGGATCGTCCGCTTCGGCCTTTGTTCCCCGAGGGGTTCAAGGACGAGGTGCTCATCCAGGGAATGGTGCTCTCGGCCGACCAGGAGAACGATCCCGACTTGCTGGCCGTCGTCGGGGCCTCGGCCGCGGTCAGCGTGGCGCC
>Ga0114922_10006437_pt1 | contig 10784 bp, 7 predicted proteins | sample AartaG_FD_100975 | JGI IMG/M metagenome (GOLD analysis project Ga0114922, IMG submission 100975) | Deep subsurface microbial communities from Aarhus Bay to uncover new lineages of life (NeLLi) - Aarhus_00045 metaG | ecosystem: Environmental > Aquatic > Marine > Oceanic > Sediment | place: Aarhus...
CCCCGGTGCGGTGGCGGTGGTCGCCTCCCTGAGCCAGGACTCCACGTATGACGCGGGCCTGGAGGCCGCCATGGCCGCCGTCAGGCTCGCAGCCAGCGCCGCCACAGCCAGTCTTGTCGCCATGCCGCTCATCGTGTGCTAGCCTTCTCCGGGGTCGATGCTCTCCCAGGCCCGCTCGAATATCCGCCGCGCCCGGTCGTCAAACAGAACGAAGGCGATCTCGGTCAGCCCGGTGCCGGCCGCGATGTGACGCTTGACCTCTTCGAGCATGATCTCGGCGCAGCGGGCGAGGTCGAACCCGGCGATTCCTGTTCCCACGGCCGGGAACGCCAGGGCGCGGATGTCGCCGGTTTCCTCGGCGATCCTGAGCACGGCCCGGGTGGACTGCCGCAGGCTCTCGGCCGTGGTCCGCCCGCCGAGGCCCATGGAGGCCTGGTGAATGACGTACTTGGCCGGCAGGTCTCCCGCACCGGTGATGGCGGCCCCGCCCACGCGGACCGGCCCGTGGGCGTCGCATTCGGCCTGTATGCTCGGGCCCCCGCGCCGGCGGATTGCTCCGGCCAGTCCGCCGCCAAGCACCAGGTCGTTATTGGCGGCGTTGACGATGGCGTCGGCGGCAAAAGCCGTCAGGTCGCCGCGCTCGATCTGGACCCTTGTCATCGCCCGCCCTTCCGATTATCTATAATGGCGGGATTTGGCCCCGGAATCAATCGCTACGGCAGGAGAAGGCAATGATTCTCGGCATCCTAGGCGAGATCAAGGACAACGAGTATCGCGTGGGCGTCACCCCCGGCGGTGTGGAGGTCATAACCCAGGCCGGGCATGCGGTGATCGTGCAGTCCGGCGCCGGGTTGGGCAGCGGCTACAGCGACCAGCAGTACGGCGATCACGGCGCCAAGGTGTTCGCCACGGCCGAGCAGGTCTGGGGCGAGGCGGAGATGATCGTCAAGGTCAAGGAGCCGCTTGCGACCGAGTGGCCGATGATGCGCCGCGGGCAGGTGGTGTTCACCTACTTCCACTTCGCCGCCAGCAGGGAGCTGACCGAGGGCGCCGCGGCGGCGGGCATCGTGGCGATCGCCTATGAGACCATTACCGATCCGCATGGCCAGCTGCCGCTGCTGACGCCCATGAGCGAGGTGGCCGGCCGGATGGCCGTGCAGGTCGGGGCTCACACCCTGGAGAAGCCCTCGGGCGGCGGCGGCGTGCTGCTCGGCGGCGTCCCGGGCGTGATGCCCGCCCGCGTGGTGATACTCGGCGGCGGCGTGGTGGGCTCCAACGCCGCGAGCATGGCCGCGGGCATGGGCGCCGACGTGCAGATATTCGACATCAAGCTCGACAGGCTCAGGTACCTGGCCGATGTGATGCCCGCCAACGTGCGGACCGTTAAGTCCGAGCCGGCCTCCATCCGCGCCGCCGTCGCCACTGCCGATCTGGTGATCGGCGCGGTGCTTATCCCCGGCGGACGCACCCCCATCCTCGTCCAACGCGAGGATCTGAAGACCATGAAGCAAGGCGCGGTCATCGTGGACGTCGGCGTGGACCAGGGAGGCTGCGTCGAGACCACCCACCCAACGACCCACCACGACCCGACCTACGTGGTGGACGGGGTGGTCCACTACTGCGTGGCCAACATGCCCGGCGCGGTCCCGCGAACCTCCACCCAGGCCCTGACCAACGCCACGCTGCCTTACGTGCTCCAGTTGGCCGAGAGCACCTGGCAGCAGGCCGCAGCCGCTGACCCGCACCTCGCCGCCGGTGTCAACATGGTTGACGGTCAGGTCACTTGCGCCGGCGTGGCCGAGGCACACGGCATGAAGCTGACCCCGTTGAAACTCTAGCACCGCCGCCGGCCCGCGAGCCGCAGAAGCGGCGCCGGTGCTGTTGCCAGGAAGAAAGGAACCCTATGCCGCCCGAACCGCTCTTTGACGTTTCGAAGATCGATCAGAGCAAGGTGGCCGTCACCCGCGAGCAGATCTATCAGGTCAACCCGCACCGCTTCGAGTTCCAGCAGCTCGACGGGATATTCTTCATCGATGATGAAACTGAGACCATAGCCGGGTACCGGGACGTGCGCGACGACGAGTTTTGGGTGCGAGGCCACATCCCCGGGCGCCCGGTGCTGCCCGGCGTGCTTATAATTGAGTCCGCCGCCCAGTTGATCGGCTACTGGGTCATGACACACGTCGATCGCGACGGTTTCCTCGGCTTCGCCGGCGTGGACGAGGCGAAGTTTCGCGGGCAGGTGGTCCCCGGTGACAGGCTAATCCTGCTGGGCAGCATGCTCGAGAAACGCGGCAAGCGGCGGGTCGTCGGCGGCACCCAGGGCTTCGTGGACGGCAAGATGGTGTACGAGGGGCTTATCACGGGAATGTTCATCTGAGTCGCGCTCGCGATTGGACAGGCCGGATGGCAGAGACCCGAAAAGCCGCCAAGTGGGCAAGGCTCTTCGACGCGGGCCTGGCTGTCAGCCCGCCGCTGGGCCCGGAGGCCTTGGCGGAGATTCCGGCAAAACGGGGCGTCTTCCTGCTGGCCGGCGAGGGGGGCGAGCCGGTGCTGCTTGCCACGGCCGCCGACATCCGCGCCCGGGTGCGGCACCGCCTGGCCGAGGGCGAGCAGGGCTCCGCCCGACGGGCGGACCTGCGCGAAGTCGCCGCCGCCCTGTGGTGGAAGCTCGCCGACAGCCACTTCGAGACCGACTGGCAATACCTCCGGCTGGCCCGGGCCGTATATCCGGACACCTACCCCGCACTGCTGGGCTCCCAGCCGGCGTGGTTCGTGCACGTTGACCCGGACGAGAAGGCGCCGGCCTTTCGCCGCTCGAAGGACGTCTTCGCCCGGGGCGGGCAGTTCCTCGGGCCCTTCCCCGACAAGCACGTCGCCCAGCGCTTCGTCGAGCGGCTGGTGGACGGCTTCGACCTGTGCCGCAACGAGCAGATTCTCCGGCGGGCCCCCCGCGGCTCACCCTGCGCCTACGCCCAGATGGGCCGCTGCCGAGCCTGGTGCGACGGCAGCGCGTCCATGGACGACTACCGGCGGCTGCTGGGGCGTGCGTGCGCGTACGCCGCCGGCGACCGGCAGGAATTCCGCCGCGCGATCGCCGACGAGATGCGCCGCCTGTCCGGCCGGAGGGAATACGAGCGGGCCGCCGCCTGCAAGGCGCGGCTGGACCGCCTGGCCGAGCTGGACGCCGACACCTTCACCCACGTGGCGCCCGTCGGGCGGTTTCGGTACCTCTACGTCCAGCCGGGCGCCAGGACGGGGGAGGCGAAGGTCTTCCTGGTCGATCGGGGGCGGATCAAGCCCGCCGGCGCGCTGGGCTATCCACTGAAGCCCAGGCAGCTCACCCGGGTGCTGCGGGCGATGGGCTCGTTCATTGCCCAGCAGCGCCGGCCCGGCCGGGGCGAGCGGGAGGGCATCGGCCTGGTCGCGCACTACCTGTTCGGCGCGGCTGAGCGGCGCGGCCTGCCCATCCGCTGGGAGGAGGGCCTAACGCCCGACGCCCTCGCCGAACGGATCGAACCAGCGGCCGCGGCGCTCAAGCTCAAGAAGCCCGCCCGGTCGGCCCGAAAGAAATCCCCTCCCGCGAAGGCGCGATGACTAGCTTCCGCGTCTGGATATAATAGAGTGCTACGCATGGGTGGACGGCTTTCCAGATTGCGGCGCAGCCTGCCGAGCCGACGGCGTCACTGGCGATACGTCAGCGGGCGCCGGAAGGGCATCGGCGTGTTGCTGATCGCCTTGCTCGTGTCCCTTGCCTACGCCTACTGGCACCAGACCAACGAGGCCCGGATGCAGCAGAAGGTGGAGGCCTACCTGGCGCGCCTGACCGGGGGGAAGGCCAAGGTCGAGCGGGCGCAGTTCAAGCTGTTCTCCGGGATACGCGTCGAGGGTCTGCGGCTGTTCGTGGGCGGCAATACGGACGTGCCGTTCTTCAAGGGCGACGTGGTGCTGAACCACCGTCCCTGGGGGCTGCTCGCCGGTCGGCTCGAGCCGACGGAGATCGTTTGCGTCGGCCCGGTGGTCACCCTGGTGCGGGATCATGGAAACCGCCGGTGGAATGCTCAGACCATTTTTCCCGTCGGCGGCAGCGCTGAACTCGTCGCCCCGGGGATGTCCTTGCCGACGGTGCGGCTCCGGAGCGGGCAGCTGCAAATCATTGAACTGCTGAAGGACGGGAAGCTGGAGTACCCCAGAGCGCCGCTCAGCGTCGCCCTGGTGCCCCGGGGACGCATTTACGACGTTACTTTCAGGGACGAATCCGGCCTCATCCGGGGCGGCGGCACGGTCGACACCACCATCGGCCTGACGCAGATCACCGGCCGCGTCGGCCCGGCGGGGCTGGAGGAGAGGCTGCCCGAGCAGTACCTCACCTGGAAAAAGGATCACAAGCTGACCTCCACCGAACCCTGGGCCGTGTCGGTTAGCCTTGGCGGGGCAGGGACGACCACCCGCCCGGCCAGGTTGACCGTCGAGCTGAAGGGCGTCTCCATGGAGTTCCCCCCCGAGGAGGGGGGGATGAAGCTCACCGACGTCAGCGGCGAGCTGGCCTTCGACTCGAAGGGCATCAAGATCACCGGCCTGTCGGGGCAGATCGTGGAGGCGGGCGGGGCGGTATTCAAGCTGGCCGGCGAATACCGCGGCTACGAGAGCACCAGCCCGTTCACGACGCATCTGACCATTAAGCGCCTGAAGCTTCCTCTGCCGCCCGGCTTGGCCAAGAGCTGGGGTCCGGCCATTGACAGACTGCTTGAGACCGTCAAGCCTTCCGGTCTCGTGGACGTGAATGCCACACTGCACCGGGGAAAGGACGGCGAGCTCCGGGCCGAAGGCGCCGTCGCGCTCCACGGCGTGTCGGCGCAGATGCCCGGCTGGCCGGTCCGCGTCGAGGGGCTGAGAGGCGACATCCCCCTGCACAAGGACCTGCTGGAGCTCAAGGGACTCACCGGCCGATACGGCGAGGCGGCGGTGACGATTGACGGGAGGCTCCGGAACGTCGCCGACAAGCCGGTCGGTGAGCTCACATTCGTCGCCCGCGGCTTTCCGTTCAAGCCGGAGGTGCGGAAGGTCCTGCCCCCCGGCCTGCAGAAGGCGTGGGATACCTTCTCGCCTCGCGGTGAGGCCCAGGTCTCGGTTCGCTGGACCAGGCCGGAGGGCCGGACCGAAGCCAGCGCGACGCTGACCCTGATGCCGGGCGGAAAGGCGTCGATCGAGTACTCCAAGTTCCCGTACCGCCTGGAGCAGTTGAAGGGGCTGGTGGAGATACGTAACGGCGTGGTGCACCTGCGGAGCCTTCGCGGCGGACGTGGGAGCATGGTATGTACGTTGAAGGGGAAGATCCCACCGGCCGGTTCGGATGAGCTCTTCGAGGTATTCCTCGACGCGACCGGTGTCCCGCTGGACGAGCGCCTTGCCCGCGCCCTGCCGTCGGGCAGCCGGGCGGCGTATGAGGCCTGCGGGCTTTCGGGCAAGGCCGACGTGACCAACGCCGTCTTGCGCAAGCGAGGCGATGAGCCGATGGACTACCGTATCCCGGTCGCCCTGGAGGACGCCGGCATCAGGCATCGCCTGTTCCCTTACGCCATCACCCGCGCCAGCGGCGTGCTCACCGTCACGCCGCAGGGGGTCGCCATCGAGCACCTCACGGGGCGACATGGGCGGGGCAAGATCAACCTCCTCAAGAGCAATGTCGTCGTCCGGGGCTCGTCCAGGGACATGCACCTCCGCCTTGAGGCGACCGGCCTGGAGCTCGACGAGGAACTGCGCGACGCTCTCCCGGACAGGGCTCGCAGGGGGTGGGATGTGGTTGACCCCAAGGGCACCGCCAACGTCACGCTCGAAATCCGGGCGACGCTCCCGGCGGAAGGCTCCACGGCGGCTTCCGGGCCCGCGTCCCGGCCTGCGACGCCCCCGGCCGGGGGCAAGGACGTGGACTATCGGCTCGTCATCTTCCCGCGCGACCTCGGGATCACGTATCGCGACTTCCCTTACCCGTTGCGGCGGGTGAAGGGCGAGGTAGTGATCGTGCCCGGCCTGGTCACGCTCAAAGATCTTGCCGGCTGGGCGGGCTCGGCCAAGGTTGCCCTGACGGGCACGATCAAGACCGCTGCCGGCGCCGAGCTGGCGAACGTGAAGATCGATACCGGCGAGGTGAAAATCGACAAGCAGCTTCTGTCGGCCATGCCGGCGGAACTGGTCCAGGTCCTGGGGCTCAAGGCGGGTGGCACTGTGTCGCTGGCGCTTTCGCGGCTGGTGGTTCGTCCGAAGGCATCGCCCCGGGGCAGCCCTGCGGCGACGACGCGCAGGGCGGCCGGGGCCGTCCGGACCTCCAAGGCCGCCCCCACAGCCAAGCGCCGTGACCGTCCGTTCGCCTGGGAGTGGGCGGGAAGGATCGTCCTGAACGACGCCAACCTCGACCTAGGCCTGGGGGGCAAGGAGTTCACCGGCTATATCGAGGGGGAAATGTCGTGCGCCGGCCCGGCCCGGACCCTGCGCGCCAAGGCCGACGTTGTCATGGCCGGCCTCAAAGTCGGCTCCGGCCGGCTTGGGAAGTTCACCGCCCGCCTGGCGAAGGATCCGCGGTCGCCCGTCCTGCGGATCGAAAAGATTTCCGGGCGCGTCTTCGGCGGGCTGGTCGCGGGCTTTGCCGAAGTTGACCTTGGCTCGCCGCGGAAGCACGGGATAAGCCTGTCGGTGGAGAAGGTCGATCTGGCGAAGCTGCTCGCCGCCATCGACAAGGACGCCGCCCGGCGAGCCGACATGAAGGGCGTGTTGACAGGCAATCTTCAATTGACCGCCACGACCGGCAAGCCGGCTTCCCGCAAGGCCACCGGCAAGCTGCACATCACCCGGGCCAAGCTCTACCGGCTGCCCATCCTGCTGGGCTTTCTGCACGTGATCAACCTGACGCTGCCGGGCGATAGCGCCTTCAACGCCGCCGACGTGGAGTACTACCTCAAGGGCGATAGGCTGGTGATCCAGAAGCTCTACCTTCAGGGCTCAGCCCTGTCCATGCTCGGGGCGGGCACGATGCAGATGAAGACGAAGAAGCTGAGCCTCACCTTCCTGGTCGGCCCGGCGAGGCAGCTGGCCGCTTCGCCCGTTCGGGAATTCCTCGAAGGAATCGCCGGCCAGCTCGTGACCATCCGGGTCACCGGAACGCTGGCCAAGCCCAAGGTCCGCACCGTCCCGCTGCGCAACCTCGACGCGACGCTGCGGGAACTCTACAACCCCGAGGCCAGGTAGCGACGTTGCCTTTGGCGCCGGCCGGGGTTACCATTGCCCAGCCAAGGCCTATCATGCAGGAGGATCTGGCATGGCCAAGGCGAAGGTTGGCATCATCGGCGGGAGCGGGCTGGGCGACGCCCTCTGCGGAGAGGGCCAGGGGAGCCGGACTGTCTCCACGCCGTTCGGCGAGCCGTCCGACGCGATCGTCGAGACCGAATGGGGAGGCGTCCCCATCGCCCTGCTCAACCGCCACGGCGCGGGGCACCTGATAAACCCCTCCATGGTCAACTACCGAGCCAACATATACGCCCTCAAGCTCCTGGGCTGCACGCACATCGTCGCCTCCTGCGCGGTCGGCTCGCTCAGAGAGCGGATCAAGCCCAAGGACCTGGTCATACCCGACCAGGTCATCGACAAGACCCATCGGCGGGTGCCGACATTCTTTGACGAATACATCGCCGCCCACGTGGAGTTCGCCGTGCCGTTCTGCCCCGTGCTGCGAGAGCACCTGCTCAAGTGCGCCGACGCGGTCGACGCCACCGTGCATGACGGAGGGACGTACGTGTGCATGGAGGGGCCTGCCTTCTCCACCCGGGCCGAGAGCGAACTGCACCGCGCCTGGGGCGGCGACCTGATCGGTATGACCTGCATGCCCGAGGCCAAGCTTGCCCGCGAGGCCGAGATCGCATACGCCCTGGTGGCCTTGCCCAGCGACTATGACTGCTGGCGGCCTCATCCGGCCGAGCTGGACAAGCACGAACTGCTCAAGGAGATCATCGGCAACCTCACCGAGGCCACCGGCAATGCCATCGCCCTCATAAGGGCGGCGATCGAGCGCTTCGGGGAAATTGCCGACGTGCCGTCGCCCTGCCATTCGGCCCTTGAACTGGGCATCTGGTCCAACAGGGAGCTGATTCCCCCGGCCGCGAAGGAACACTACGGCGTGCTGGTCGCAAAGTACCTCTGACACTCAAGCAGGAATCCCGGCGGGGGCACCGGGCTCGGTGCCCGGCGGGAGCCACTGCGTGAAGCTTCCGTCTGCCGAGCGAATCTGGTAGCCTGATGAGGCAATGTTTGAGGCGCTGACGGACAAGTTTGAGGGGATCTTCCGCAAGCTCTCCGGGCGCGGGCGGATCACCGAGGGCGGCGTCAAGGACGCCATGAGCGACGTCCGCCAGGCGCTGCTGGAGGCCGACGTCCACTTCAAGGTCGTCCGCGAGTTCTGCGAGAGCGTAGTCGACAAGGCCAGGGGGCAGGAGGTCATCAAGAGCCTCCACCCGGGCCAGCTCATGATCAAGATCGTCCACGATGAGCTGGTGGAGCTGATGGGCCCGGTCGACTCGCGGATCTACTACGTCTCCCCGCCGCCGACCATCGTCATGATGGCGGGGCTCCAGGGCTCGGGCAAGACGACCACCTGCGGCAAGCTGGCCCGCCACGTCATCGCTCAGGGCAAGCACCCCATGGTGGTGGCGTGCGACCTCCAGCGTCCTGCGGCCGTCGAGCAGCTCTCCATCGTCGCCGAGCAGGCGTCCGTGCCGTGCTTCCGCATCGAGGGCGAGTCCAACCCCGTCCGCGTCGCCCGCAAGTCCATCCAATGGGCTGAGGAAAACGCCCGCGACGTGGTGATCGTCGATACCGCCGGCCGGCTGCACATCGACGAAGCGATGATGAAGCAGGCCGAGGATATCGCCAACGCCGTCCAGCCCCACCAGATATACCTCGTGTGCGACGCCATGACCGGCCAGGACGCCGTCAACTCAGCAAAGGAGTTCAACGACCGGCTCGAGCTCGACGGCGTGATCCTCACCAAGTTCGACTCCGACGCCCGCGGCGGGGCGGCGCTGTCGGTCAAGGCCGTCACCGGAAAGCCCATCAAGTTCATCGGCGTGGGTGAGAAGCTCGATGCCCTGGACGAGTTCCACCCGGACCGCATGGCCGGGCGAATCCTCAACATGGGCGACATGCTCTCGCTGGTGGAAAAAGCCCAGTCGCAGTTCGACGCCGAAGAGGCCGCCAAGCTCCAGGCCAAGATGGCCAAGGGCGCCCTGACGCTGGACGACTTCCTCACCCACATGAAGCAGATGAAGAAGATGGGCCCGATGAAGGACATCCTCAAGCTCATGCCGGGCGTGGGCAGCCAGCTCAAGCACATGGACATCGACGACCGCGAGATCGACCGCATGGAGGCGATCATCAACTCCATGACCGTCGCCGAAAAGACCGAGCCAAAGACGGTGGACGCCTCGCGCCGGCGGCGGATCGCCCGTGGCTCAGGCACCGAGCCGCAGGACGTCTCTGGGCTGGTCAAGAGCTTCGACATGGCCGCGAACATGATGAAGCAAATGGCCAGCATGGGCCTCCGCGATCGCATGCAGTTCGCCAAGCAGATGGGCTCGATGGATCTCTTCGGCTCCGGCCCGCAGCTCAAGATCAAGCAGCGGTCGAAGCGCCTGACCAAGAAGCAGCGCCAGCAACGCAAGAAGAAGCGCCGGCGGTAGGGGGTCAACCATGAAACATCGTCTCGATGACGGACAGATCGAGGCGCTGACCGAGGTCCTGCGCCGCCTCGGCGAAAGCGTTGGGTGAGACGGCCTGCGGCGACGAGCAGAGGAAACACCGAGGAGGACAGCGAGATGTCCCCAGTCAGAAGTATTTCCTTAAAGCGCGAGATTCCCGTCCGTCACGAGGTGGACGTGTTCGTCGCCGGCGGGGGGCCGGCGGGCGTGGCGGCGGCGGTGGCGGCCGCCCGGCAGGGGGCCAGCGTGTTCCTGGCCGAGGGGCATAGCTGCTTCGGCGGCATGGGAACCGCCGGACTCGTGCCGGCGTTCATGACCTTCGGCGACGGGGTGAGCTTCCTCGCGGCCGGGATCGGCGAGGAGGTCCTGGACAAGCTTCACGCCGCCGGCGGCGCCGGCCCGGACTACGACCCCAAGGGCAAGACCCGCGGCTCGGTCGGCATCGACGCCGAGGTACTCAAGCGCGTGTACGACGACATGGTGTCTGAGGCCGGCGTGAAGTTCGCCTTCCACACGACGCTGATCGACGCCGAGACCGAGGGTGACCGCGTGGCTGCGGCCATCTGCGCCGCCAAGAGCGGCATAGTCGCTGTCAAGGCAGGTATTTACGTCGATTGCACCGGCGACGGCGATTTGGCCGCATGGGCGGGCGCGCCCTTCGAGAAAGGCGACGAACAGGGCGACCTCATGCCCGGCACGCTGTGCAGCCTCTGGGCCGGTGTGGACTGGGATGCCGTGCGAGCCTCAGGCCTGGGAGGCGGGGCGAGCCAGATCGAGAAGGCCTTCGCCGACGGCGTGTTCACCCACGCTGACCGGCACCTGCCCGGCATGTGGCGAGTGGGCGAGAGCATCGGCGGCGGAAACATCGGACACACCTTCGGCGTGGACGGCACCGACGAGCGATCCCTCACCGAGGCCCTTGTCTGGGGGCGCAAGCTCGTCCTCGAATACGAGCGGTACTATAAGCAGTACCTCAAAGGCTTCGAGAAGATGGTCCTGGTGGCCACGGCGTCGCTGCTGGGCCTGCGCGAGACCCGGCGG
>Ga0114922_10006438_pt1 | contig 10784 bp, 3 predicted proteins | sample AartaG_FD_100975 | JGI IMG/M metagenome (GOLD analysis project Ga0114922, IMG submission 100975) | Deep subsurface microbial communities from Aarhus Bay to uncover new lineages of life (NeLLi) - Aarhus_00045 metaG | ecosystem: Environmental > Aquatic > Marine > Oceanic > Sediment | place: Aarhus...
CTGTTCCTGTCTTGCTGAATGTACCTTCGTTGTTGAATCTGGCATAATAAGAACGGGTGATGCTATCTCCATCTCCCTGAGCCTCAAAGACACCACCTGGCAGATTGGTGATTGTGCCCTGTAAGCGGATCTCACCATCTGTCCATATCACTGTCCCTGAGTTTTTGAGGTGGGTAGCCACATGCTTAAATGCACTACCTGTGAGGTTGGCTGTGCAGCCAGAACCAAGGGTGGTGAAACCTGAACCAGTTATGTTGTTTATTACACCACCTGACCAGTCAAGGGTGTTGGTGATGGTCAATATTCCACCTAAATCCGTGTTGAGGCTACCATTGGTTAGCGATACGTTAATCATACTGACATCGGCATTTGCATTGATTGCACCTCCCAATACCTGTATGACCCCATCGCCTGTGAAGGTAGCTCCAGCATCCAAGCCATACTTGGTTCCACCTGCGATATCCAGCGATGCGCCTCCCGCTACATTGATGTTTCCACTGCTGCTGCCAGTGCAAAGCAATTCCAGCTTGCCTGTCTGCACATCAATGACGCCTGTATTGCTGAAATCAAGAGAACCGTATCCGCCTTCGATCGTGTTTATGCCAACGTTATTACGAAATGTGCCCTCGTTCCTGAATCGAAAGACGTCAACGCCCCCCCTAGAGATTCTATTTCCATTTCCCTGGGCTACAAAAATACCACCTGACAGGTTGGTAATACTACCGGCAACGAGATAGATATCACCATCAGTCCATATCACCGTTCCTGAGTTCTTGATGTGGGTACCCACATACTTGCCGGCACTGCCGGTTATATTAGTTATGCAACCAGGGCCAAGATTAGTAACATTAGTAGTAGAACCCATGGCAGATATGCTGCCGCCTGACCAGTTGAAAGAGTTATCGACGCTTAAAACACCACTATACAAAATACTGCCGCCGGTGATGACGAGCCTGTTGATCTGGGAATCTGAAGCCATCTGTAGTTGACCACCATCAATCTGGATCGTCCCGCTGCCATTAAGACTGTTAACGGAAATAATGCCGCCAAGGGCACTGAGGGAGCCGGGGATGCTGAGGTCCCCATCACAAAAAAGCATGCCCTGGGTAGTGATGAGAGTGGCAGTCACGGAGTCCAGAGTTATCGACAGCTTGCCCATGGCAACCTCAAGTGTCCCACCACACTGAAGACTTTGGATGGCGATCTCTCCTCCTGCGGAAAAAATAACACTATGCCCGTAGCCAATTGCAGCGTCATCCGACGGTCCCGGCGGTATATCGCCATCCCAGTTTACTGGATCATGCCAATATACGCCATCCCCACCGCCATCCCAGGAAACAATCGCTGCATCAACTCCAGTTGCTGCCAGTAACATTAGGCCCACCACTCCTATAGCAGGCAGAACTATTCTGAAGAACTGATTATTTACATATTTCCGTGATTGTTTGGTAATCCGCACTTTTACTCCTCCTTCTTCTGGTGGTCTCCGGGACCTGAAGTGTCCGACGGAAACCTATGCCGCTGCCCTGCCAATGCGCTCCTCGCTCAACTTCCAGAAGTCGCATATCCGTTGAGAACTCGTATATTCGCAGAGCTATGAAGCCGAAACCAGCTAACCCGCTTATAAAAGGAACATATAAGCAAACAACATGCCACTTACGAAGCCATTTCAGCGTTCCAAAAACTTCGGCTATAGCAGGGCTTCTTCGCCCTTTCTATGGTCGATAGATTTTGAAATATGGTGTAGGATGGAGGCGCGGACATTCTATGCGGATTCTATGAGTTCCGCATAAGTGCTCATAGCTCCGCATATATCCGCATAGAATGTTTCAGGGATACGAGTTTTTCAGTTAGGCTGGTAGAACGTGCAGCTTGCTCGTTCAGAACGCTGATCAAGCCTCGGAAACAAGCTGGCAGCATGTTCTACTATGCAGTTCTCTCCCATAAGTGAAAAACTCGTATCAGGGCAGGTAATAGCGAGACCACCGAAGCTCACCTTTGCGTATCAGCAAGGCACTATCACACATCCTCTGCAGTATGTAATTGGCTCGGTGCCTGTCTACGGAGAGGAGGTCACGGCACTCGGAGTTGTTTATGCTGCCGTGTTCCTGAATATATGCCAGGATCTTCTCTGCATCTGCCGCCAAAGCTGGAGTCGCCCCTATGCTCCATGCACTGGCCACAGCCGCGCCCGTCGTTGAGGATGTGGCCACATTATAATCATGGGTATCCATGAGATCCAGACGCTTAAGCTCAATGATGGGACCGTAACTCCTGATGAGGGCATGCTCAATGATGTTCTTAAGCTCTCGCACGTTACCCGGGAAGTGATAATTCATCAGGGCTTTCATGGACTCAGCGGACAGAGCGGGCTGCTCTAAACCCATCTCTGTGGCAAATATACCGATGAAGTGCTCTGCAAGCAGTGGGACATCCTCAATTCGCTCCCGCAATGGCGGGACGTGTACCATGGACCTGGCAAGACGGAAGTACAGGTCTTCCCGAAAGGCGTTTTGAGCGATCCTCTCCCTGAGATCTCTGTTGGTTGAGGCAAGTATCCTGACATCTACATGCCTTTCACTGGTACCACCCACAGGCATGATGAACCCGTCCTCTATCACTCGCAACAGCTTGGCCTGTAGTCGCAGAGGCATATCGCCTATCTCATCCAGGAACAGCGTTCCGCCATCAGCAAGCTCGAAGTAACCCTTATGGCTGGCATGAGCGCCGCTGAACGCGCCACGAACGTGACCAAAGAGAGCGGACTCAGCCAGTTCCTCGGGAATAGCGGAGCAGTTGACAGCTATGAAAGCTCCTTTGGCTCGCTCGCTGCCGAAATGTATGGCCCGGGCGACCAGTTCCTTGCCTGTTCCACTTTCCCCGGTGATCAAAACGCTGGTTTTGCTCGCGTTCTGAAGCTGCCGAATCTCATCCAGGATTTGCCGGATAGTCACGCTTTTGCCCACAAAGGCGGCTATTCCCCATCGGGAGGCCTCCTGGTGGGAGATCATGGAAAGCTGCTCATCCGCTTTTTCCAGAGCATCAGAAGCTTTTTTGCGCGCTTCCTCTGCCACTTGTCGCTCCCTTTCTGCCTCTTCGCGTCTGTATATTTCGTCCTCTAATTCTCTATTTTTCTTCAGCAATTCCTGTGTCAAGCGGCTGATCTTCAGGTGATTCTCCACACGGATGAGCAATTCCTCTTTCTGAAACGGTTTGGGGATGTAATCTACGCCGCCAACCCGAAAGCCATTAACGATCCGCTCCACTTCATCCTTGATGGTGATAAATATCACCGGTATGTCCGCTGTCTTCGGGGCAGCCTTCAGACTACGGCATGTCTCAAAGCCATCGATCCCCTTCATAACAATATCCAGAAGTATCAGATCAGGAACGACCCGGTCGGCGATCTGCAGGGCGATCTCCCCGCTGGGCGCTCCCAGTATCTCATACCCCTCTGGCTCCAGAGCTTCACGCAGTAGGTTGAGATTCGCTGGAACGTCGTCAACAATAAGAATGGTTGCCTTTGCCGTATTCATCTGGTCTTTGTCCATTTTTCGGGATGTTTAAAATCGGGGTAACAATTGCACATGTCATTCCAGCGAAGGCTGGAATCCAGTTATCTTATCAACTCATCATATAAAGCCCTCAATATAGACACAACAGATATTCCTGAGTCTCTGGATTCCAGCCTTCGCTGGAATGACATAGACAAAGTTATTAATAGGTGTTACCTTAATTCAAACGGAAAATGAATCATCCCCATTTCCATTTCCTATGAAACGCTGCGAATATCTGATAGGATCCTGAGGATAGCATCCATGTCGAAACTGCGGATCAGTCCACGTAAATATTCCGCAAGGCTCTGGGCTTCCTCGCCGAGAGATGCCAGTTCGTCCAGGTACTCCGTCAGCTTCGTGACATTATATATCTCTGCCGCTGCATTAAGCCGTTCCAGCAGTTCTTCAGGTATCACAACTGATGAGAAATCCAACTGGGCAGAATCAACGGTATCATATTCATACTGAATATCCAGTAAGCTCTCCATACACTTATAGACACGGCCAGCGTCAACTGGCTTGGGAACGAAGTCATCGAATCCCGCGTCGAAATACTTCTGCTGCTCATGCTTCAGGACAGAAGCTGAGACTGCCACCAGTTTTGGTCGGTCTTCACCACATTCCATGAGTATCTGTCGAACGGCGTCAAGTCCATCCATAACAGGCATCCACACGTCCATAAACACCACATCCGGCTGATTTGCTACCACTGCTGTCAGTGCCTGTTGACCATCTTTAGCAGTTATTACCGAGACTCCCACCTCGTATAGTATCTGGGACAGCACGTCCCGGTTCTCCTCATTATCATCAGCCACCAGGGCCAGTACCTGGTAGCCATCCGCCAGGTGAGCTGGCATGGGCATGGAAGTATCGCGTCGTAGACGTGAAGCGGCCTCTTCTGTGGCGGATTCAAAGGGCAAGGTGAAGAAGAACCGCGATCCCTTTCCTGGTTCTGATTCCACAGCCAGTTCCCCGCCCATCAACTCCACGTGCTTTGCGGCTATGGCCAACCCCAGGCCAGTCCCGCCCTTTGTGGTACCTTCCCGGCTCTGGGTAAAGGGTGAGAATATGGCCTCCTGATCCTCCGGCGGGATACCTATCCCGGTATCCATAACCTCAAATGCGAAGTGGGAAGAGGTTAATTCGCTGATCCGGAGGGTTACACTCCCGGATTCTGTGAACTTCACCGCGTTGGACAGCAGGTTTATCAATACCTGTCTTAGCTTATCCCCATCCCCATGAATCAGAATGCGAGATGGTGGGTAAGTGGGGGAGTTGGTGAGTGGGGAGTCGCTGTTCTCATATTCTTCTTCTCCACCTACCCACTCACTCACTTCCTCACTCACCCTTTTTCGCCATTCTATCTGCCAGCTCAATCCCTTCTGATGGCATCGGATCTGGAATATATTGCCCAGGCTTTCTATAAAGGCTACCAGGTCAAAATCCGTTTCCTGGAGTTCCACCCGCCCAGCCTCTATTCTGGAGATGTCCAGCACATCGTTTATCAACACCAGAAGATGGTTCCCGCTGTCCTCTATGGTCTCCAGCGACTCTTTGGCGTTCAGAGGTAGATCACGCCGTCTTCTAAGAATCTGAGCATATCCCAGAACAGCATTCAGCGGAGTTCTTATCTCGTGGCTTATATTGGCCAGGAAGGCGCTCTTGGCGAGATTAGCTGATTCGGCAGCTTCCTTTGCCTCCTCAAGCTCAACGTTCTTCTCCCTGAGGTTCAGGTATGCAGCTTCCAGCTCCTCGCGAGTCTGTCGCAGTTCCTCTTGATGAGGTGGCGGAACTATTTCTAACACGATACTCGCCGGCTCGGAGTAGTTCAGATCCCGGTCGATAGCTTGCACCTCGAAAATATATGTCCCAGGTTTTTCGGGCGTCCAGTCAAAGATTGTGTCTTTTGTGGGAGGACTGTATGGCTCAGACCTGAGACTTGAGACTTCAGACTCCAGACTTTCTTGTGTTCTGAGTTCTTCATCTTGAGTCTTGAGTCTTGAGTCTTGAGTCTCGGAAACCCGACAGCGGTACTGCCGTTTTTCGGGAACAGTTCTGAGATCGATGGCGCCATACTCGACGGTGAGGCGAGTACCAGATATAAATGTCGGAATAGCGGAGAGATCGGAATAAGTTCTGTCAGTGGTGACAGACACGATGTAAGCTTTTGGCGGCGACATGGTGGATGGGAGATAGCGCGTAATTCCCCCATCTGTGGCAAACCAGAAATAGCCATCCGGATCCTGGTGAATCCATGAGATAGTGTTTCCCGCCAACCCATCCCGCGTATCCAATGATGTCCATACGCTGCCGTCATAGCAGGAGACGCCGCCGCCGTCAGTCCCAATCCACAGTTTCCCATCCGAATCACGATAGATAGCCTTCCAGATCCGATCTGATGCTAACCCATCCGCCATGGTGAAGTTGACAACCTCCTTCCCATCGTATCGGGACAGACCGTTATTTGTGCCAAACCACATCACACCATCAGGATCGCAGTGAATGGCGCTAACAAAATCTCCAGCTAGCCCATCTTCCGTGGTGAAGTTGACAAAGTGGGGAAAATCCCCCACACCCCTGCCGTCATAGCGTAATAATCCCGCCCCCTCCGACCCAAACCACATTATTCCTTCAGGATCGCGGTATATAGTCATGATAGTGTTATTCACAACCCCATCCTTCGTGCTGAACCGTGTATACTCATTCCCGTCATACCGGTATACATTATGTTCTGGCCATATTCCGAACCATATAGCGCCACTCAGATCGCTGTGGACAGAACGAGCGGTTTGGACGAAAGGAACGGAGGGATCTCCTCCCTCGCCCTGTTGAGTGATACAGACGAATTTTCCGTCATCATAGCGGAACAAGCCGCCATGTCCCACAATCCATATAGTGCCATCTTCTGATTGATGTATATTGGAGACCTGTCCTCTTGTTCCATATTCTTCAGTGAAATTGACAAACTTTGCGCCATCATAGGACAGGCATCCATCCCAAAGTGTACCGAACCATAGAACGCTATCTGTGTCGCTATAGCCAGTTATAATCGTGTTGGTGGGTAGCCCATCCGCTACAGTAAAGTTAGTGAATCCCACCCTATCGTAGCGAGATACGCCGCCACGAACTTGTCCCGCAGTGAATCCTGCCCCAAACCATAGGACACCAGCAGGATCGCAGTATACCTTCCTAACCCAGTTATTCACCAGTCCATCTTCTTCAGTGAAATTCACAAATGTCTTGCCATCGTATCGGGATACGCCATGCGGTGTTGCCAACCACATTGCTCCATCTGGATCGAAACACATTCCGCAAACCCAACAGATTCCGTAAACCCAGTCGCCTGCTAACCCATCTTTTTGTGTGAGGGTGACAAATTCACTTCCATCATATCGGGAGATGCCGCCGACGCTCCATGATCCTGTTGAAACCCACATTACGCCATCCAGATCACGATGGATATCATTGACGTAGTTGTTCGACAGTCCATCGGTCACTGTGAAGTTGCGGAATTCCTTCCCATTGTAGCTAGAAAGCCCACTACGTGTGCCAAACCACATGGTACCATCCGGATCGCCATGGATAGTATTGACCTTGCCATCCACCAATCCGTCCTTTGTGGTGAGATGCGCAAAATTCTCCCCATCATACCGTGTTACACCGCCGCTTGTTCCGAACCACATTGTCCCATCCGGGGCGCAGTATACATAATTGACACAGTTATGCGCCAATCCATCTTCCGCCGTAAGGTTTGTGAATTCCACCCCATCATAGCGAGATACGCCGCCTACTGTCCCGAACCATATTGCCCCATCTGGCTCACCACATATACACAGAACTGTATTGCTTGCCAATCCATCTTTGACCGTGAGAGTTACAATTTCACTGCCATCATACCGGGATACGCCACCTCCATCCGTCGCGAACCACATTATTCCATCAGTATCGCGATAGATGTCGGTGACAGCATTGTGTCCCAAACCATCAATCGTAGTGAAATTTTTCCAGGATCCCTTCTTGAATGGCGCGAAGCGGAAGTCGATATTCCTGAGAGTTTCGCCAGCCTCAACCTGTAAGCTCACGGGCGTATTCTCTTCTGGCTCTCTCACTTTCTCACTTTCTCGTTCTCCCACTTTCCCGTTTTCCCGCTTTCCCCTTCTCTCCTCACCGTAGTATACGTATCCACCCAGAACCTGGCATCTCACCTGATACTGTCCCGGCTTCAGGCTGATGAAATGGTATTTTCCATCTATATTGCTGAATGTGGTGGCAATCACTTCCCCATCACGGAGCGCCTGGACAGGCACAGCCACATGCGGAGTTCTATTATCCAACATCAGGATCGTTCCTTCAATACTTATGGATTCCTTCAATATGAGGTTCTGAATTCGATGTTCTCCCGGGTTCAGTTGAATGCCCAACTGATAATCGCCCAGCTCCCAACTGGGGTGCTGTCCCTTGAAAGTGCGCAAAACTGAACTGGTAGCCGTAAGGTCATATATGCCGCACACAGGATATACATTCAGATGATAGCTTCCTGAATCGTCAGTCATAGTCTGTGCAATCTCTTTCCTGTCCTGTTCCAGACGGACATGGACGTTATCTATAGGTTTCCCTTCTCCATCGTATATGACGCCAGAAATAACAGCGCGGCTGGAAGGTAATGGCCATGTTCGCATTGAAAGCCGCCAATATGAAGTTCCATTATATATTCTAACGAGACAGTAGTTTGCTCCTGCTCTCAGATTCACCTCCACGGACGCTTTTCCACGGCGGGAAAGATGCAGGCGCTCACCGTTTATCCACAATCTGATTCCACTGTAGCCCTCAAATTGGAAGAGCGCGTCTCCACCCGTTTCGCTCTGTAGAACACAGAAGGCATAGGCGGTTGCGTACTCATGATGCCCAACAGCTTCCGACAGATCGATGGTGTCTTTCCTGGCACTATGCCGTTTCCACGTCAGTGTTCTCCCATCCGACGTGGCAATGGTATCTACTTCCCCAGGCAGGACATTTGCCTCCCCGCCTGCATCAGCGAGGAAGTCCATATCTGGATCATCAGGGAGGAATGGACCAATTATAAGCCAGTCTTTGATATATTCTCCATCAACATGCTGAACGGGGACTCGATTTTGCTCCACAGCCAGTCCCCCTTTCGTGAGTGATGATTTCCGTATGGTATATATGCCTTGGGCTTATGAGTTTGTGATCAGTGCAAGAAGTATACCATTTGCTGCACTGCCAAATTCCATTATGGATAATGCACAATTAGTGAAATCTGAAATGTATAATCGTTTACCCATCACAGCATACACAACTCTCTCAGAGAGGTCAAGATCTTTGTTTTTTAATGGTTGGGAAACCCCGCCACTACAAAGGGATCTATGGTCACGGCACGACGTGACCATATACTATTTGCCTATTGCGATGACCAGAATCCGCTTGTGAATATAGCAGCCATCTGCTATACTCCCAATATCTACTAAGATGATATATAGACCAGCGGATTCTTATACGTGAGAGTTAGAAACGGAGGAATAATGAACCTGAAGGACTCAGTAATCCTGATACCAGAGGAGGCCCATTCGACGGCTGAATCAGTCGCGGCTCGTTTGCTGCGCGATGAAGTGGAAAAGCGTACCGGGGTGCGACTGCAAATATCCACCAGGTGGCCTGAGCAGCAAGCAGTTATCGCTGTTACAACCAGCGCGTCAAGAACGCTGGCAGGAAAAGAGATGCCACGGGACCTGCCAGATCTAAAGCCGGAAGGCTACCAGCTCTGGCTGGATCGAGAGAGAGACGGCCAGCCAATAGTCTGGATTGTGGGCGCTGATGGTCGTGGTGTGCTGTTTGGGGTCGGGCGTTTGATAAGGCTGCTGAACCGGGGGCCTGGTAAGGCTATCCCGCAGGATCAGTTGGATATTGCCACGTCGCCAGTCTACCCCATCCGGGGTCATCAACTGGGATATCGCGCCCGGGCTAATTCCTATGATGCCTGGGATGCTGAGATATATGAACAGTATATCCGGGACCTCTTGCTGTTTGGAACCAATTGCATTGAAAATATCCCATTTGAGGACGAGCGGCCCAGTCCAGTCATGCCTGTTCCCAGAGATGAGATGAATGTAATTCTGAGCAGGATATGCGCGCGCTATGACCTGGATTACTGGGTCTGGATGCCGGTTGTGTTCTCTCTGGACGATGAAAAAAAACGGACGGCAGAGATGGAAAGGCATAACTCGTTCTATAAAGCCTGTCAGCGATTGGATGCGGTATTTGTTCCCGGCGGCGATCCAGGTAATAACCCTCCTGAACTGCTGCTCCCGTTCCTGAAGGATATTGGCGAAATGTTGATGGAGCAGCATCCGGAAGCGCGGGTATGGCTTTCTCTGCAAGGGTTCAAAAGAGGAGAGGTCGATTACGTCCACTTTTACATCGAGGAACATAAGCCGGATTGGCTGGGCGGGCTGGTTGCTGGGCCATCAAGCCCACCAATAATTGAGACTCGAACACGCCTGCCGCAGAAGTACGGATTGCGATCCTATCCGGATATAACACATACAGTCCGGTGCCAGTATCCGGTTGCCTGGTGGGATCCTGCTTATAGCCTTACATTAGGACGGGAGTGTCCGAACCCGCAGCCAGTATATTACGCCCATATTCATAACTGGTTTGCGCCATATACTCAGGGATTCATCTCCTATTCAGACGGGATTCACGATGACGTGAATAAATGCATCTGGAGCGCGCGGGGGTGGGATCCGGAAGCTGACGTGCGGGAAGTGCTTAAGGAATATGCCCGGGTGTTTTTTCGACCGGATCTGGCTGATGCTGCTGCTGATGGCATCCTGGCCCTGGAAAAGAATTGGGAGGGTTCGCTGGCGGAGAATGGCGCAGTAGAAGGCACACTGGCGCTATGGCAAAACCTGGAAGCCTGCGCTCCGGAACTGAAGGATAACTGGCGATGGCAATTGTGTCTGCTTCGAAGCGTGTATGACGCCTATACGCGGCGGCGTCTCCTGTATGAATCCTCGCTTGAGAATAAGGCAAACGCTGCCCTGGCAGAAGCCCCAAACGTGGGCACTGATGCGGCGATGGATCAGGCAATGGCGATTCTTAATCAGGCGGTGAGTAATTCTGCTGCGCCTGAACTGCGCCGGCGGATCGATGAGTTGTGCCATGCATTGTTTGAGAGTATTGGCCTGCAAACAAGCGTTGAGAAATATC
>Ga0114922_10006439_pt1 | contig 10784 bp, 7 predicted proteins | sample AartaG_FD_100975 | JGI IMG/M metagenome (GOLD analysis project Ga0114922, IMG submission 100975) | Deep subsurface microbial communities from Aarhus Bay to uncover new lineages of life (NeLLi) - Aarhus_00045 metaG | ecosystem: Environmental > Aquatic > Marine > Oceanic > Sediment | place: Aarhus...
TCATTTCTGTTTAATAGGTATATCTAAGAGACAAAAATAATCCTCTGCCTTTTGTCGTGTAACCCAAAATCTCAGAATAATCTACGTCAAATATATTTTCAATTTTAAAATATATTGTAAAATTATTTTGAAAACGTATTCTTGAATTGAAATCTATGAAAGTATAGTCATCAACATTTAGCATCCCGAGTGCGCCCCAGGGCCCCAGATTGGAATCATAATAAACATCACTTCTCGGACCAACATATCTTATTGAAGTTGAAAGAGTTAAAATTTCAGCTGGTCGATAACTAAGTGTCAGATTAGATGTGTTGGACCTTCGAAGTAAACCCGATTTTTTAAGTTCATTGTTAATAAATTCTCCGCTGTTAAATAGCTGGACATGATGGCCTGAAGTATGAGTTGTGTCAATCATGGACTGATCATATTCCAGTATACCGTTAAAAAGAGTTATATTACCTGAAATTGCAAATTTATCTCCAAGCTTTGTGCTGTAACTAAGCTCAACACCCCTGATATTTTGAGTACCCAGGTTTAAATAAGTATCTCCTTTGTGATCATCCCGCATAAAATCGTTGCCAAGTGTGTCGATACCTATATTCTTGTCCCATAAATAAACATATTCGATAGAATTTCTAATTCTGGTGTTAAAAAACGAAATACATAATAGTGTATTACCTGAAATTTTTTGTTTTACTCCGAATTCCCAGGATTCTGATATTTCAGGTTCCATGTTTGGATTTCCCTTTGAAATACTGGAGGCATAATATTCACTTGGATAGTAAAGTCTGTAAAGGGAAGGAGAATTAAAACCGGTTGCGAAAGAAAAATATAATATTGAATTGTTATTTATCTTATACAACGGATTTATTTCATAACTATAATTATTGCCATAATTACTATGATTGTTAAATCTTCCTCCAAGGGCGAGTGAGAAGTTCTTTAAATATTTACTAATGTTGCTACCCTTAATGTCAATGTGTGCAAACAGACCTTTATACAGGCCATATAAATTCAGGGTATCCAGATTTTCTTCCGATTCAAAAATTCCATATTGAGAATTGGAATAAAGATAATAGTCCGCTGACATAGTCTCTTTGTAAATATCACCCCCTATAAAAGCATTTAAATACTTACTTGTAAAACTTAACTGAACTTCATTATTATAAACATTTCCGGTATAATTATTTTTAACATATTGGTGGTCATATATTTCAATAGCTGTTTGTTCTGTTATTTCTAACTGGTCCACTATTGATGAATCGTCGGTTGTAATTCTGTCGATGCTGGTATAGCCACCTAAAAAATTCAGATTTATTAATTCAGAAAGATTATATGATAAACCATATGATATCATATTACGGTTCAATTCACTATTATGATTGTTGTCGTTTCTGAATGCCCCGTCATCAAGATCTGTTATTTGATTAATATTTTTAAATGACATGTATATATCCCAGCGGGAGTTTTTATATCCGATTTTACCTGCGATATCTCTTTTTTGGAAGTCATCATTATCTATATTAAACTTAGTATCACTAGCTGTAGTATCTATAACGGCATCCAGTCCGTTTATACTTGAATTAAATAATTCGCCATTAAAATATAAGCCGTTATTTAAAGTATAATTCAAAAACAGGTTTTGAGTAAATTCGTATGCATTTTTACCAAAAGTGCCGGTTTTCATAAATGCATCAACATTCAAGCCGGGATTTTCTCTGTTTCTTGTATAAATATTTATAACCCCACCTATTGCCGAGTTTCCATAATAGGTGCTGTGTGAGCCCCTTACAATTTCAATCCGCTGAATGTTTGATAATGATACTTCAGATAAATCAATAGTATTTTCTACTGATGCAGGATCAGTTATACGTATACCATCAATTAGAACCAGAGACTGATTTGAATTCGTGCCTCTCATATAAATCCTTTGTAATGCACCAGGATTCTGACAATTACCTATCAGGTTGATTCCTCCCTGATGTGCTAATAATTCCCCCAGGTTATTGTAGACAGAATTATTAATTTCCTCTTGTGTTAGAATACTTACACTTCTGCCTATATCAATAGGGTTCATCTCAATACGCTTGCCTGAAATAATAACTTCGTCAATTGAATAATTTGAAATCGAATCCTGCTCCTGTGATGATAACGGTATAAATACAGATAAGCTGAAAAGCAGGACATGAATTTTTACTGCTGTTCCTTTCATAATTAATTAGTTTTAGTTGTTAAACATAAATAGTAAATTGATTAACAACCATAATTCATGTGCTTGCAAGGAGTTAAGTAGGAGTTTTACTAGTTAATGCTAGCTTTTATCCCGAAAGCCCAGAATATGGTATGTTTATGGCAGGTCTTCTGACTTACTTCTTTTTTGAGTGCCTTCCCATCCATTATATTGTGAACAGTGGCCCAGGATACTCAAAAAATGTATGAAGATCACAGCAGCGGGTACTGTTCAGGAATTCCTGCCTTCCGGCTTTAATTTATTGTTTCGGTTTTAAAAACCAGGAGCAGGTCACCTGATTCCCTATTATCCCGTTCTTCAGATATAAAGTACGGGAACCATACATAATGCAAATATAAATAATATTAAGTGTGATTAGCAAAAATAAGCCGAAACTATTTTTCAACAATTACATTAACATTAAATGTTACTATCTTTGTTATAATACAAAATAGTTAACTTAAATGTAACTCATTATAATAGTGAAAACTTTTGTTTTTGTTGTACTTTCTGCATTTTTAATAGTACAACAATGTCTGGCGGAAAAATACTTATTTACATCATTAAACGATAGTATAAACATTAAGGAGTTCAGGCAAAAATCCATAAATAACAATAATGATTTATCGTCATTATTCTTGTCTTTCAATTATTCAAGTAATACAAATACATTTGGAAGTTTTAACCAGTTTGTTAAGCAACCATCTTATTCACCCTCAATTATTTATATTTCAAAATATGGCTTTGATATTTCAGGCACAGGTTATTGGATAGAAAACTCTGATGATTCTCTGAAAGAGGCTACAAGCGAATTTGATTTGTCTGTTGGCTACAATTTTAAACTGTTTAAAAACCTTTATATTTATCCGGGTTACTCCCATTTTTTTTATAATAAGGAATCCAACACGATAAAATCTGCTTTTACTGATAATTTTAGTTTGTACCTTTATTATCAGTTGAAAAAATTTATGTCGGGTATATCAGCAAATTATCTTCCAGGTGCTGATAACACATTTTATTTGACATTTCAAAATTCATTTACGCTAACAAAAGAGAAATTTATATTCAGAAACAGTAACCTGGACTTTCAGCCGGGTATTGATATAAGTTTCAGCAATCAATCATATTATGTAAACTATTTTTGGGAAAGTCTGAATGCCAGTTCCAGTTTTAGAGATTTCTTAAGAGATCATCCGGTTATCAGATTAGAATATATTTATCTTAGAAATAATTATCCTAATCTTACAAATATTGAAATACTATACATTATCAGTAAAGACTTCAGGGAGAAAAAAGAAGAAATTCGTCTCAGTAACATTAGTTTATATTTGCCCGTAAGTTATATGATCGGTAATTTTATACTTGATGTTAGCTTATTAACATACTTTCCAATTAATCAACCTGACTATTTTGATGAAAAAGTTCAGATATATTTTGATTTAGGAATTTCGTATATTTTAAATTTTAACTGGTAGTTAATGGCATAATTCCTTAAAATATGCTTCTGCCTGATTATCTCCTAAATCCGATGCTTTCTGCAGATCATTACAAGCTTCGTTGTCCATTTCCAGGTAAAACTTTGCAAGTGCCCTGTTAAAATAATAATCAAATACCTCTCCTTCTATTTCAATAGCTTTAGTAAAATCAATAATTGCATTTTCATAGTTACTTAGGAAAAAATAGGTGTTTCCCCTATCATAGAATCCATCAGCATGATCAGGTTTTAATTCAATTCCTTTATTAAAATCCTCCAATGCTTTATTGTAATTTCCCAGTTTAAAATATGTATTTGCCCTGTTAAAATAACTATCAAAATTTTCAGGCTCCAGTTCTATAGTTTTTGTAAAATCAATAATTGCTTTTTGATACTTTTCCATTTCATAATATGCATTGCCGCGATTATAATATGCATATATATAACTACTGTTAATTAATATCAGTTCTGTATAATCCTTTACGGCACCTGCAAAATCCTCCATGTCAAATTTTGCATTTCCTCTGTAAAAGTATGCTTCTTCATTTTTCGGATTTAATGCAATTTCTTTACTATAATCATTTATTGCTCCCTGGTAATTCCCCCTGTCGTGCTTCTTTATTCCTCTATTCAGATAATCTTCAGTTGCCGATTGCGCATAAATATAGCTGAAAGTAAAACTCAATATTACTATACAAATTATATTTCGCATAATTATAAGTTGTTTGATAATTAATAGTCTGTTTTTCAAGATGGTTATTTATTATTCATTCGTTGCCGTTGTTGAATCATCCTTCGCCTTTGCTGTATCACTTGCTGCTGCATTTTTCTTTGCCGGGCCATTTTAAGAATCATTAAATTTCTTTTACGCTGCATTGCCATTTTCCTGTTAACTGTAGCTTTCTTATACCTCATCATAGCAGTTCGTCTCATTTGAATCATTCTTTGATTATTATTCCCCCTTCTTACCATATTATAATCCCTGCTATTTGGCCTTATAGTAATTTTTGATTTATCAAATGCAGAAATCGCCAATGCTTCTTGCTCCTGTGAGAATAAAAGCGTTAAGCATAATAATCCCGTACACACTAATATTAATTTTTTCATGATTATTCTTTTATAGTAATTAGACTGATTAATTGAAAGAGGGTTTAATCAGATGCAAAAATATTTTTATAAAAATATAAAATTAAGAACAATTAGTTTTTATATTTATGATTTACTTAACTTCAAAAAAGTATATTTCTGTAATATTCATAACCTTATTTATGAATCTGTTTTCCAATATTGAAAAAAGAATAGAACAGCTTAGAAAAGCGTTGAATGAACATAATCATAGGTATTATGTATTAAATCAACCCACAATAAGTGATTTTGAATATGATCAGCTAATGAAGGAATTAATTGATTTGGAAACAGAGTACCCGGAATATGCTGATGCGGTTTCTCCGACTCAACGTATAGGAGATGATAGGAATAAGGAATTTGAACAGGTAGAGCATAAATATCCGATGCTTTCATTAAGTAATACATATTCGAAAGAAGAAATTACGGAATTTAAAAATCGTATAGATAAAATTATTTCTGATGATTATAAATATGTATGTGAACTTAAATATGACGGAGCTTCAATAAATCTAACTTATGAAAACGGTATGCTTATTCGGGCAGTTACCAGGGGTGACGGAGTTGCAGGCGATAATGTTGTGTCAAATGTCAAAACTATTAAAAGTATTCCTTTAAAATTGACAGGAAATGATTATCCTGACATTTTTGAAATAAGAGGAGAAATATTTATACCTCACGAAGGATTTACTAAAATGAACAAGGAGAGGGAAGAAGAGGGAGAACTGCCATTTGCAAATCCACGTAATGCAGCTTCCGGGACACTTAAAATTCAAAATTCAACTCTTGTTGCAAAAAGGCCGCTGGATTGTATTTTATATTATTTGCAGGGTGAAAACCTGCCTTATAATTCCCACTTTGAGAACCTGGAAAAGGCCAGAGAATGGGGATTTAAAATATCCGGGTTTATAAAAAAATGTTCAACACTTGACGAAGTTTCTGAATATATTGATTATTGGGAAAAAGAACGCAGGAATTTACCATATGATATTGATGGTATTGTTATTAAAATAAATTCCTATGAGCAGCAGGTTAAGCTGGGTTCTACGGCTAAATCTCCGAGATGGGCAATTGCATACAAATATAAACCTGAACAAGCTGAAACAAAATTGTTGTCAATTGATTATCAAGTCGGCAGAACAGGAGCAATTACTCCAGTGGCAAACCTTGAACCTGTGCAACTTGCCGGGACAACAGTTAAGCGGGCTTCGTTACATAATGCAGATCAGATTGCTTTACTGGATATTAGAATCAATGATAATGTGCGTATTGAAAAGGGTGGTGAGATTATTCCAAAAGTGGTTGGAATTAATAAGGAAAGCAGGGATGATAATTCAAAACCAATCAAGTATATAGAATACTGCCCGGAATGCGGTTCAAAACTTGTCCGTAAAGAAGGAGAAGCAAAACACTATTGTCCGAATGAGAACGAATGTCCCCCTCAAATAAAAGGTAAGATTGAACATTTTGTCAGCAGGCGCGCAATGGATATTGGTTTGGCAGAGGCAACTATTGAACAGTTATATAATATTGGTCTTGTGAGAAATGTAGCCGACTTTTATTCATTAACCAGGGACCAGCTGCTGAATCTTGAGCGTTTTGGAGAAAAATCAGCTGTAAATCTTCTGAATAGTATTAGCGATTCGAAAAATATTCCTTTCGAAAAAGTTTTGTACGCATTAGGAATTAGATATGCAGGAGAAACTGTCGCCAAAAAACTGGCCTACTACTTTAAATCATTAGAAAACCTGTCAAATGCAAATTTTGAAGATTTTATTAATGTGGAAGAAATTGGTGACAAAATAGCTGAGAGTATAATTGATTATTTTAGTGATGAAAAAAACATTATATTGTTGGAAAGATTAAAGAATGCCGGCATTAAATTCGAGTTGGAAAATGAAGCTGTCAGGAAAAAATCAAACAGGCTGGAAGGTAAGTCAATTATAATATCTGGTGTTTTTGAAAAATATTCGCGTGATGAATTAAAGGATCTTATAGAAAAAAACGGTGGTAGAAATGCAGGTTCTGTTTCAGCCAAAACAGATTATCTTCTGGCTGGTGAAAAAATTGGCCCCGTAAAACTGGAAAAAGCAAAAAAACTGAATATTAAAATAATTTCTGAAGATGAGTTTCTGAAATTAATAGGTTCCTGAGGATATAGTTCTGTCTTTCGCAGGCTGGCGTATGTTGTGCAAAAGATAGACCAGTTTATTAAGATTTACTATTTTTACAGATTGGCATAATTTTTTTTTCAAGAAACTTTTATCCTTAATAAGCTTTTTTTAAAAATGAATTGAGTTATTTATGATTAAATTTTTTAAAATTGCATTTTAAAACGAAGTTAAATATAGTCAGTGAAAATGTTGTATGATACAAAAACATTTATTGGCCGGAAAGTTTTAATAAGAAAGCTCAAACACCTGAAAAGAGTAACCAAAGTTTGTAATATTAATGATGCAAGGAATATTGGTATCATTTTTAATGCAACAAATATGGCTAGTTTTGAAATTATTAGAAATTTTATAAAGAGTTTATCGGGTAAAAAAGTTAAAGTTAATGCTCTTGGTTATGTTCATAGTAAAAAACTTATTGATCATTATTTATACCGTAAAGGTTTTGATTTTTTCACAAAAGGTAATTTAAACTGGTTCAATAAACCTGTAAAGGATACTGTTGAGAATTTTATTAAGAAACCATTTGATATACTTATTAATTTATATCTTGAGGAATATTATCCAATTCAATATATTGTTGCATTATCTGCTTCTACCTTTAAGGTTGGAAAATATTTTGATGAGCCGAATTACCTTGATTTTATGATTGACATTGAAAAAGAAAAGCAAGTTATGCATGACTTAAGAAAAGAGGTTAATATAGATAAAAAACCTGATGATAAAAATATAGATTTAGAAAAAGACATTGATAAAAAAGTGGAAATAGAACTTCAGTTAAACTTTTTATTAAATCAATTGATATATTATCTTTCAATAATAAAAAGCAATTAAATTATGGTTAAGCAAAAATTTACAGGAACCGGTGTGGCAATAATTACGCCTTTCAGAAATGACGGAAGTATTGATTTCAAATCACTTCCAAAACTACTTGAACATTTAATCAGTAATGGTATAGACTACTTAGTTGTACTTGGTACTACCGGTGAATCGGTTACTCTGTCAAAAGATGAGAAGCAGGCAGTTGTAAGTTATGTTGTTGAAGTTGTTGGTAAAAGGGTTCCTATTGTAATAGGGATGGGAGGAAATAACACCCAGGATATAGTAAATAATATTAACTCAAATGATTTTGAAAACATTGATGCTATTTTATCAGTAGCACCTTATTATAATAAACCATCTCAACAAGGATTATATCAACATTTTAAGTCAATTGCCTCAGCAAGTCCTGTTCCTGTTATAATTTATAATGTCCCGGGAAGAACCAGTTCGAATATTTCAGCAGAAACAACAGTCAAACTGGCAAGGGAGGTGAAAAATATTATTGCTGTTAAAGAAGCTTCCGGGGACATGGGCCAGATTATGAAAATTATAAAAAACAAACCTGCCAACTTCCAGGTTATTTCTGGTGATGATGAATTAACACTTCCAATAATTGCAGTTGGTGGGGCAGGGGCGATTTCAGTTGTTGCTAATGCTTTTCCTTATGAGTTTTCCGGCATGGTGAACTATGCTTTAAAAAATGATATGTTAAAAGCAAATGAACTTCATTATAAATTGTCGGATTTAGTAAGTGCTCTTTTTGAAGAAGGTAGTCCATCAGGCATAAAGGCATCTCTGGAAATAATGAAAATTTGCCCGAATAATCTCAGACTTCCTCTTTTACCTGTAAGCAGTAATCATTATGATAAGTTAAGTGAAATTATTAAAAAGCTGAAGTAAAAGGTCATTTATAGCTGTACTTTGGTCTTGTTGTATTAGTATGCATATGCTTGCCCTACACTGGCTTAAGGAACAACTTGGCAAATAGCTAAGCTTGTGCTGCCATACCAGGCCTTCCATGGCAATGTTTATATTTTTTACCGCTACCGCAAGGGCAAGCCTCATTTCTTCCGATTTTTTTCTCAACTCTTACAGGTTGAATCCTTTGCTGCTGCCTTTCAGTCTGTGACTCACCATTGTTATATGATGGCTGGTACTCACTCTTACTGGCTTCCAGTTCACTTAAATCAAGTCTCTTTTGACTGTTAGCCCTTTCTACTTCGCTTGAATCACTAATAGGAATATGCCCTCTCATTAATACACCAACAACATGTTTGTTAATTTTATCAATCATTGAGCGGAATAACTCATACGATTCAAATTTGTAAATCAATAAAGGATCTTTTTGCTCATAAGTAGCATTTTGCACAGATTGTTTTAAGTCATCCAGTTCACGAAGATTTTCTTTCCAGAAATCATCAATTGTAGCTAAAACAATTGATTTTTCGTACGATCGTGCTAATTCGTCACCCTCACTATTATAGGATTTCTCAAGATTTGTTAATATATGGTAAGTCTTTGTTCCGTCTGTAATAGGTACAACAATATTCTCATATATTTTTGATTGTTTTTCATATACATCTTTTATTACAGGATATGCCTGTTTTGCTATGATTTCCTGTTTTCTTGAAAATGAATCTTTAATATTATTATATAAACTTTCAATAACATCGTCAGCACCTAGTTTGAGATAATCAGATTCATTGATCGGAGGTTCAATAGATAAAGACCTTAACACTTCAAACTTAAATTCATTATATTCAACGTTTCCGTGAAATTCATTAACAATACTTTCACAAACATCATACATAATATTTGCTATATCAATCTGAATTCTTTCACCATAGAGAGCATGTTTTCTTTTTGTATAAATTACTTCACGCTGTGAATTCATTACATCGTCATATTCAAGTAGTCTTTTTCTTATTCCAAAATTGTTTTCCTCGACTTTTTTCTGAGCTCTTTCAATTGAACGTGTGATCATACTATGCTGAATTACTTCACCTTCTTTCAATCCCATCTTGTCCATTAAGGAAGCTATTCTGTCAGAGCCAAATAACCGCATCAGGTCATCTTCCAGTGATACATAAAACTGTGATGATCCCGGATCTCCTTGCCTTCCGGAACGGCCTCTAAGCTGTCTGTCAACTCTCCTTGATTCGTGTCTTTCGGTGCCGATTATCGCTAAACCTCCTGCACTTCTGACTTCTTCAGTTAACTTAATGTCCGTACCACGGCCAGCCATATTTGTTGCTATTGTAACTGTCCCTTTTTTTCCTGCATCAGCAACAATATCAGCCTCACGCTGATGAAGTTTAGCATTTAACACATTGTGATTAATGCCTTTCATTTTAAGCATGCGACTCAGAAGTTCGGAAATCTCAACTGAAGTAGTACCAACAAGAATGGGCCTGCCCTTATTAATAAGATGTATTATTTCGTCAATCACAGCATTGTATTTTTCACGTTTTGTTTTAAATACAAGATCCTCATGATCATCCCTTATGATAGGCTCATTGGTGGGAATTACAACAACATCAAGTTTATATATATTCCATAGTTCGCCGGCTTCCGTTTCAGCAGTACCAGTCATACCAGAAAGTTTATGATACATCCTGAAGTAATTCTGCAGGGTGATAGTAGCGAAAGTTTGAGTAGCAGCCTCAACTTTTACTTTTTCTTTTGCCTCAATAGCCTGATGTAAACCGTCTGAATAACGCCTGCCTTCCATTATACGTCCCGTCTGTTCATCAACAATCTTTACTTTGTTATCAATAACTACATATTCAACATCTTTTTCGAATAATGCATAAGCTTTAAGTAATTGGTTTACTGTGTGTACACGTTCTGATTTGATGCCATAATCCTGTATCAGCTTATCTTTTTTCTGTATTATTTCCGTATCGCTTAAACCTGATTTTTCCAGTTCCACAATTTCTGATCCTATATCAGGAAGAATAAA
>Ga0114922_10006440_pt1 | contig 10783 bp, 7 predicted proteins | sample AartaG_FD_100975 | JGI IMG/M metagenome (GOLD analysis project Ga0114922, IMG submission 100975) | Deep subsurface microbial communities from Aarhus Bay to uncover new lineages of life (NeLLi) - Aarhus_00045 metaG | ecosystem: Environmental > Aquatic > Marine > Oceanic > Sediment | place: Aarhus...
AAAAGAAGATAACCCAAGAGCCAAGCATATCCTCCAGGTATATCTCGAAACAACACCTGCCCACCCCAAAAGGGGACATTTTAGCTTTGCAGATAGGGGGACATTTTGACTTTGCTTAGACATGAATAATCCAGGCTCATTGGCGTTCCCCCAATATGGCATGGATACTGGTAAGTCCCTACGAAAGACAGGGATTTTCCCCAGCGGGAAAATCCCTTCCTGTCCTCACAACACTCTCCTCGAGATTCTCTCGAGGAACCATGCCCGCGTTGTTCCGGATGGCTTTCTCCGGGATTTGCCAGTATCCATGCCAACTCTTAGCCTGAATTATTCATAAAAATAACCGATATGGATGAAATTTAGGTGTGGCTTGTGCTCGCTTCAGCCACACCCGAATTTCATCTCGTCTAACCTGAAAGGCAAAAAATAAGGAAGGGACAACCTCCGAAAATTTTATCCTTTTTCATTTAAACATAAGCGTGCAATAATTTTTATTAAAGAATAAGAGGAAAACCATTTTTTGAAAGAAGAGCGGTGAAAAAAATCAGGTCAATTGATTAAGAAAACCGTGAGCAAGGATGAGCAGGCATGGTTCTTCTCCTTTAAGGAGAAGAGAGCGAAGACTGTATCCGAGCGGATTTTCCGCGCTGGGGGAAATCCGCGTGTTTTCGTATCAACTGACCTGATTCTTGCTATGCTAAATTATGCTTTTTAACAAATTTACCAAGCACTTCTTCCAGGTCAGGGCTGCCGATCTCTTGCAGGTCGTAATAAACTCGCGTATTAGGTTTGTTTATTTTAACGATCCGGTTCAAATCTATGGGAGTACCGATAACTACACCGTCACATTCAGTTCTTGCAATAGTCTCTTCCAAATCCTTAATCTGTTGGCCACTGTATCCCATCGCTGGCAGAAGCACCCCGATCTCCGGGTAGATCTGGAAAGTTTCCCCAAGTTTACCAACCACAAATGGTCTCGGATCAACCAGCTCTTCAGCTCCAAATTTATGAGCAGCAACCGTTCCAGCTCCTATTTTCATCCCTCCATGAGTTAGGGTAGGTCCATCTTCGATTACCAGGACTCTTTTCCCTCTGATAACATCGGGGTTATCGACTTTGATTGGAGAGGCAGCATCAATAACAATAGCTCCAGGATTTACTTTGGCAATATTATCTCTGACCTTCTGAATGCCTTCAGGGTCGGCTGAGTCCATCTTGTTGATTATTACTACATCAGCGGTCCTTAAGTGGACTTCACTGGGATAATAGGCCAGCTCATGGCCGGCACGGTGAGGGTCGGCTACAGTGATGGAAAGATCAGGGACATAAAAGGTGAAATCATTATTCCCGCCATCCCAGACAACAACATCGCATCCGTCCGGATCCTTTTCAGCCGCTCTTAAAATGGCTTCATAATCAACTCCAGCATAAATGACATTTCCCCTTACTATATGAGGTTCATATTCCTCCATCTCCTCAATCGTACATTTGTGCTTAGTCAGATCATCCAACACCGCATAGCGCTGTACTTTCTGAGCAGCCAAATCACCATAAGGCATAGGATGACGGACAGCCACAACTTTTAATCCCTGAGACATTAGAATCTCGATCACTCTACGGGAGGTCTGGCTTTTTCCGCAGCCGGTCCGGGTGGCGGTTACTGAAATTACAGGCTTTGAGCTTTTAACACATGTATCTTTAGTTCCTAAAAGCATAAAGTTAGCTCCGGCTGCATTCACTACGGCACTGATCTCCATAACCTTAGAATAAGACACATCACTATAGGAAAATATACAAACATCAACATCTTTTTCTTTAATAAGCTTGGATAAGTCCTCCTCGGGATAAATAGGAATTCCCTCTGGATAAAGATCCCCGGCCAGTTCAGCCGGGTATTTCCGCCCTGCAATATCCGGGATCTGAGCAGCTGTGAAAGCAACAACATTATAATCTTCATTCCCACGTAAATGAGTATTAAAATTATGAAAGTCTCTCCCTGCTGCCCCAAGAATAACGGCATTTCTTTTTGACATTCTTTCCTCCTTAATTAGCCTGAACTATTCATAAAAAATGTCGATATTTATGATAAGTTTTGCCAGGTTAGTTTATTACTTTTTTTGAAATAGTCCATGAACAATCTATTATAATGAAAACTTGCTAAGAAACAAGATAAACCTGGAAGCATTGCAAAAGAAGCAAGCCTGTATTATACTACTTGTTTATTTTTAAGAACATGAAAAGAAAAATAGCTTTAATCGCATTTGGCGGTAATGCCATCCTTCCCATAGACCAGAAAGGTCTGCAATCCCAGCAGATGAAAAAAGCACAGAAAGCAGCCAGCCTTATGATCGATGTTGTAAAAAAAGGATACGACCTCATTATAGTTCACGGCAATGGGCCTCAGGTAGGGAACCTTTTGATCCAGATGGAAGAAGCTGTTAACAAAGTCCCTCCATTCTCATTAGAAGTCTGTGATGCCATGACTGAGGGGAGCATGGGATTCATGCTTGAAAAAGCCCTAGTCAATGAGCTGAGAAAAAACTCTATAGATAAACAAGTGGCCACTCTCATAACTCAAGTCATAGTAGATAAAGAAGATCCGGCTTTTAAAAACCCTACCAAACCTGTGGGTCCCTTTTATTCACAATACAGAGCTCAAATGCTTAAACGCGAAAAAAAATGGACCATGATCGAAGATTCCGGAAGAGGCTACCGAAAAGTAGTCCCGTCACCAAAACCCATTGACATAGTTCCTAAATCAATTCTATATGACTTGATTCATGGTGGAAAAATCATTATTGCTGCAGGAGGCGGCGGGATCCCAGTTATAATCAACGGCCGCGGCCTCTTCCAAGGAGTAGAAGCTGTAATCGATAAAGACTTTGCTTCCAGCCTGATAGCGCGGGAGGTCAAGGCAGATCTATTTGTCATTCTGACAGATGTGAACCGAGTCTGCTTAAATTTTGGAAGCCCGGAAGAGATTCCTCTCCGAACTCTGACTATTCCAGAGGCTCAAAAACACCTTGATGAGGGCCAGTTTCCACCCGGGTCAATGGGTCCAAAAATCAAAGCAGCGATCAAATATGTCCAAAGCGGGGGGAAAGAGGTAATAATCACTTCGGCAAATCATCTCAGGGCAGCCCTGATAAACCGCTCCGGAACTAAGATTATTGCTGAGGAATAAGGGGATAAAATCAATGCTGACCGATTTCGTATCCATCCACGATCTTTCCCTTTATGAATTCAGCTATCTTCTTGACCTGGCGCAGCATATAAAAAAAAAACCGCACCGATTTAAAAACCACCTCAAAAATAAAATGCTGGCCTTAATATTTCAGCCTCCTTCATCTATACCTGGGATAATCTTTGAAGTCGGAGTAATCCAGATGGGCGGCAAACCTATCAATGCCGGCAGTGTGGGTATTCAACAGGACATACTGAAAAGTCCGGAAAGTTTTGCTAAAACACTGGAAATATGGGTGGATGGAATCATCATAAAAATACCTTCTCAAAAAGTTGTAACGGAATTAGCTCACTTCTCCCATAGACCGGTTTTCAATATACAGACTGATCTCTTACAGCCCTGTCAAGCTATAGCAGACTTTTTTATTTTCAAGGAGCTCAGGAAAGAGCTTTCTAATATGAAGATGGCCTTTATCGGCAGAGGCAATAACCTCTGCCATAGTCTGATCTATGCTGCAGCAAAAGTAGGGGCTCGAATATCAGTAGCAGCCCCCCAGGGTTATGAGCCGCAACAGGAAGTAGTAATGCAGGCAAAATCCGACGGAGCAGACACTGGATTCGAACTGCAGCTTACATCAGATCCCTTTGAAGCTATCCGCGATGCAACTGTCGTCTATACTGCCTATGGCGCATCTTCCTTCTCTTCCCAGGGGCAAATCTTACAAGAAATAAAGGCCAAAACCGGGCCTGACGTTCAGTTTATGAATTACCTCCCGGAACCGGGTGGAATAGGAACTGCCGGGGACATCTCTGATCTAGACCGATCAGTTTTTTTCGAACAAACTAAAACTATCCTTCATATTCAAAAAGCAATTATGGTATTATTATTTGAGAGTAAAAAATAAAAATGGCAAAAGAAATCGAAAACACCTCAGTAACAGAAAAAGAGCTCCAATATATAAAAAAAGAGCTCCTGAAAGAACAAACCGCTCCCCATGTGCGTGAACTAGCAACAAAATTGGCCTATAAAAAAAATGCCAGTCAGTTAAACAAGGCGGTAAAAAAATACAATCCTGATTGTACATATGAACCAGGCGACCTTATCTGCGAGGACTATGATGAACAACTCACAGTCAGCAGTAAGGGTACAGAAGTTTTTAAAGGAAAAGTCGTTCTTAAGATAATCAATAAAAAACCTTACGAGAGCTATAATTGTGAAATGTTGGAAGTTGATTATACCGGCGGAGGTGTTTTTCGTAAATATATCGACTATATGAAAAAGACAAACACCCAGGTACTGCTTCCCTGTAACCAGGGAGGTAAAGCTCAGATACCTGAGACTTTAAAAAAAGAAGAAGATCCCAGACTGCATGAATTGCCTATGACGAAGAAAGATCTTAAGGCTCTTGAAAAAAACCTGAAAAAAGCCCTATCAAAATCAGGTGATTTTTTCCATTGGAATGACCTATGGCAACTCACAGCAAAACAAATCAAAATCCCAGAAACAAAAATCAAACAGATCGAAAAATCCTTAAAAAAAGCAAAACAATCAGCTGCAACTACAGATTTAGTCAGCGAATTTATGGGAATTAATCCTTCGCAGGCTGATTTTAATCTTTATTGCCTCAGTTTAAACCACTTCCTGGAAAAAAAATATAAAAAAAGTTTCATATTTGTTTATCCAGCAGGTTGGGGTAAATGGATCCTCAGCAAAACACTCAAATCATTTGTCCAAGAGATCCCTTTATCCGCACCACAAGCAAAGCTACCCGAATTCGACAGCGAAGCAAAATCAGATTTACTAAAGCAGCAGGAATTCCCCCTAAAAATATACTTGACTTGGAGAGAAATTCTTTCTGGCGGATTAAAAATACCGGCAAATCTGTCCAAGTCTTTATCCTCAAGCCGAGAATACATTTTCACAGATTCTGAGCGCGGAAAGCAATACAGAGTATATTTGTATCCCAAGTCCGATCTATTTATAGGCTTACAAGAATTTTACAAACAACACAATGTCACCCAGGGCGCGAGTCTGACTTTAACGCAAAAAGACAGCATCAACTTCGATTTTGGACTAAAAGAAGCAAAAAAAGCAATGTCTGCCCCCTTGATAAAATATGATTTTAAAAAAGATATCTTCACAAGCACTAAAGAAATATCAACCTCAGCTCTTCCAAATAAAATCCTTCATTTAAGAAACGATACTTTAAAGAAACTGTTTTCACTTTATGACCAGAGGGATAAGCTCGATCTTCGAGAGTTATTGATCATCATTTTTAAAACATTCGGTCTGAAGGGGAAAACTCAGTCTTTACATGTTCAAAGAGCTTATCATCTTGTCGATATCCTTAAACATACTACCCTGGAAAACATTAAAAAGACTTTACTTCTATCTCCTGAATTTGCCGTATCAGGAAAAAAGGAAGACCTATTTCTCTATCAGGATAAAATTAAAAAACCCGAAGAAATCGATCATGAAGAACCAGGTGAAGTTCCCGTGACAGTCAAAGCGGAATCCTCAACTCAAGAAATTGAAGAAGAACTGCCAGAAATAGGTACAGTTGGAGAAGTCGAAACTCCAACAGTCATTTTGAAAGAAAAACCTCCTGAAAAAACAGCAGAAAAAGAAAAACCTCCATTAAAACCAAAAAAAGAAAAAAAGACAAAGAAAAAAGCCGAAGAAGAACTACCGCCAGAACCGAAAAAAGAAAAAAAGACAAAGAAAAAAAGACACAAACCTACGCCGGAGGAAGATAAAGAACCTCGCCAGAAAAAAGGGAAAAAGAGAATTATCGAAGAACAGATCGAACTTGAAGAATCAGAAATGGAAGCCTTATTTGCAATTAAAGCAGATAAAAAGCAAGAAATTGAAGAAATTAAAACCATACATGAACCAAAAAAGAAAGAAGAATATGTATCGCAAGAGCAAACCGATCAGGCCTTATCCGGTATTTTTGGGGCAAAACTCAAGTCTGCCCTAGGCCAAAAGGGCGAAAAAAAGCAAGAAACGCCCAAAAAACCAACAAAAGCTAAAACAACTAAAGGGACAAAAAAGCCAGCGAAAAAAAGCAACTTAACTAAAACCAAAACAACAAAAAGCAAAGCCAAGAAAAAATAAATTAATGTGAGGTTATATATTAGTTAAAAGCCTTATATCTAATGAAATTCTGATGTGGCTGAAACGACATTGAAGATTTAGCCTTCTGATTCTGAGCTATGATCCTGGTTAATTCACGAGTCGAGGTTGCCGCAGATACAAGGCACAGGGTATGAAGCTGTGGTCCTTCACCGCGAATGCCCTGTAACGAAGTAGATGCGGTGAGATCGGCTCGCCTGTAAAGTAAAAAGTGCCAATGTTAAAATTAGAAATTGGTGTTTTGAGTTCATCATTGGCAATTTTTATGAATAACCAGGATTCGCAGGCGCCGAGAAAATCGAAGAATGGCGTTAAAAATCTGAAGCGAGCGCCAGCCACACCTGAATTTCATCCATATCGACATTTCTTATGAATAATCCAGGCTAAAGGATTTCCCTGGTCGAACCACGCCTCCGAGTTATTTTCATCTGGTCTAAAAGTTCCAGAAGAGGGATTGCATATTTTCGGGAAAGCCCAGTCATTGTTTTAAAATCCGCCACTATCAATTCTTTTTTATCTAAATTCCTTACTCTGGCGATTATGGCATCCAGCCACTCGGAATCTACAAGAAAACCATCTTTTCCCTGCACTATCTTTTTCCTCTCAATAAGGAGAGATATCAGTCTTGTCAATTTATCAGGAGAAACTCCAAGCAGGTTCTGCAGCTCTTCTTGGGAAGATGAACGAAATTTTCCCTTTTGCAACAGAACTTCCATTTCGGCCAGAAGTTTCTTCTCTTCAGGAGAAACAGGCAGCTTATACCCGGGGGGAACAATATATTCACCTCTGCGTTTGATCTTTCCTGCAAGGCCAAGGTATTTCAGGATAAATTCCAACACTTTGGGGTGTATTTTGAATTTTTCTCTGACGTCTTCAAGAGATAAACCTGTCAAATCCGGCTTTTGTTGGAATTCCTTTTCTACCCAAACAGATACTTTTTTGCAGAGAAGACCAAAATCGGAATGCGAAACAATAAAAAGCGGAGAAAATGAGAGTATTTTAACCTCCCCATCTGCCTCCAATTCCTGGGAAAGCCGAATAGCCGCTTCAATATTCAGGTCTGAAAGTCTTAGGATCTCCTCCCCACTCAACCCAATGCTCCCTTTTTCCTTTATTAATCCCGAAAGAAAAGCTTTGTCTTTATTTTCCATTATCTAATCCTTACTGAATTATCTGAAGTGTCATCCGCCTTAAATCCGGATCGACTGCAACAGGGGCAACCCTGAGACTTTCACCCAATTCATATTTTTTCCCGGTTCTTCTACCTTTCAAGGTGAAGTTGTTATCTCTATAATAGTAATCTCCTTCCAGGTCATTAAAAAATATAATACCATTAATAAAATAATCTACCAACTCGACTATTAATCCTGATTTAGAAATATCAACAATAATACCTGCAAACTCATCTCCCATCCGAGTCTTCAGGTAGCGGTAGATCCTCCATTCTATAAGTTCTCTTTCAGCTTCCATTGCTTTCCTTTCCCGATCTGAACAATAACGGGCTAAAGTTGAAAGTGCTTTTTTCGCCGGCTTGTTTTCGTTAAGTGTCTCTTTTAAAATCCTGTGAACGATCAAATCAGGATATCTGCGTATTGGTGAGGTAAAATGTGTATATATTAGCTTGCCCAGGCCAAAATGCCCGGTATTTTCTGCTGAATAAACCGCAATCCTTAAACTTTTCAGCACCTGGAGAGATATGAATTTGTTTTCCGGTCTTCCCGCGGCTCTTTCCAGGATCGATTGAAGGTCACTCCCTTTGATCTTGTCAGAAGGGGGACACGCTAATCCGAAATGAGATAATATGGAGCGAAGTCTTTCCAGATCAGTCAGCGCAGGAGGTGGATGAACCCTGAAAAGGGCGGGAACCTTTTTGATAGCCAAAAAAACAGCCACTGCCTCATTTGCCGCTACCATAAACACTTCAATAACTCTGTGAGCCTCATTCTGTTCTAAAAGAGTCACTCCAGAGAGGACTTTATCCTTGTATACAAGCTGCGGCTCCGGGTGTTCAAAATCCAAGCTTCCCTCCTTGACCCGTTTTTTCCTGAGGCGGTCCGCAAGTTCCCGCATATGCATCAAATCAGGAACAAAGCTGGAATATTTTTTTATCTCCTTTTTTTCCCCGGAAAATATCTTAAAAACAGAATGATACGTCATCCTGGCATCCGATTTGATAATTGAAGGTAAAAAATCCGATTTGACAACTTCGCTTCTCTTGTTTATTTCCAGCAATACAGAAACCGTCAGCCTCTCTTCTCCCTCCCGCAAGCTGCATATATCAGCTGAAAGCCTTTCCGGCAGCATAGGGAAAGTCGTTTCTGGAAAATAAACGCTGGTTCCCTTGAGATATGCATCCCGGTCGAGGAAGGAATCCGGTTTAACGTAAAAAGAAACATCAGCAATGTGGACTCCCAGCAATAAGTTTCCATTTTTAAGTTTCTTTATGCTCACAGCGTCATCAAAATCCTGGGCATCCTCGCCGTCAATAGTAACCGTTCGCCAGGACCTAAAATCTCTTCGCCCTTCCCTTTCCTGGGGTGTAATCTGGGATGAAATCTCCTTTGCTTCAGCAAGGGCCTCAGCCGAAAAGGTATCGGATAGTTCAAACTTGGTGCTAATAACTTTAATATCTACTCCTGGCGTTTCTGGTTTACCCAGTACTTTTTTAATACACCATGTATCCCTGTCTACCTCCACAACAACATTGGATTCGCCTTTAACGTCAGTCCGGCATTTAAGAGGAATTTCGTCACAAGAAGGTGCCTCATAAGGCAAAACAAAAGCCTGTCCCCAGCGCTCTTTCAAGATCCCTATGACTGTTTTTCTATCTTGCTTTACTATCCGGACAATCTTTCCCTCCAGCTTTTTCCCCGTCCCTTTCTCCTGACATACAACTTCAACTATATCCCCCAGCAATGCCCCTCCTGAATGCCGGCCTGGAATAAAAATGTCCCGGGAAGGATCTTTCTCTTGCCTTATAAAACCGTATCCCCTGCCCACACTGACTAATTTTCCCCGAACCAATCTTGACTCAGGCAGGATAAAATATTTTCGCTTGGCTTTTAAAATCGCACCTTTGTTTTCCAGGGCATAAAGTCTCTTTTTAAGCAAAGGGTTCTCTCTCTGAAGCAGATTAAGCTCCCGGGCGATTCTTTGAAAGCTTAACCCCTGCTTGTTTTTTTTAAGAAGGTTGAGAATTTCTTTTATCATAATCCAGGCTAGGCATATTTCAATAATAATAAGGAGATACATAGGGAATTTTATACTTATCTCTCATTGATTTAATAATTTTTAGATTAATTACTCTGCCTAATTCCCCTGTATCAAGTATTTTTAGCTCCCTTCGGGCATATTCTTCAGCTTCATCTTTTTCTTCCTGAGGAGCATTCATCAATAGCAAAGCCTCGATCTTTTCTTCATGGTGCTCCAGTTTATCTTCATTGAATTTCTCTTGGGACAGTTCTTGAACTGCCTCTAAAAATACAGCCTTCAGAAATGCCACATCATCAGGCATTTTCTCTAAGAATGTCTCCGCCTCTATTTTTACTTTTTCTTTTTTATCATCCTCATTATCGACTTTTTGTTTCAGCCCGACTTTGCGATCTTTATACTGCTTAAATGATTTGAGAACCATTGCATTGCAGAATACAAGGTATAATTTTCTTCCCCTGCGAACTGGCTTCTTCCGAAAATCTTCATAAGCGAATTGGATTCCTTCCAAGACAATCCTCAAAGGAATTCCTGTTTGAAGCCAGTTTTCAATCTGGTCCAGTTCTTTAGAGGATAAAAAAAAGGGAGTTCCGCGCAGGCTCAAAAAACGATGCGAGATCAATCGAAAATACTGCTCTTTATCTTTTTCTAATATTTCCATCTGGATTAAATGTAACCTGGACTCGTTAATAATTCAGGTTTCCTGTACTATTCACGAGCCGAGGTTGCCGCAGATACGAGGCGCAGGGGATGAAGCTGTGGTCCTTCACCGCGAATCCGCTGCAACAAAGTAGATCAGGCTGTGTCATAACTGGCATAAAAATAAGCATTGTTTTTCAAATTACAAAAATAAAAATCTCTCCAAGGCAATTTTTCATTAATATAGACATTCAAATTGTAATTTTAGAAAGCACCCCTAAGAATAGATCAAATTAATTGATCTATGAGCCCATTTACTCCTTTTAATTTAATCATTCTTATAATATTGAAACAGCTTGTCAATAACGAAAATTCTGCTTGGACTCCTTTGAGACCTCTTAAGAGGAATGAGTCGGTTTTTAAATTATACTTGATGTATCCAAAGGGAAGTTCTGCTTTTTGTTTTCTTAGCTTATATATTTCCTGGGATTTGGGTAGAAGATAAAAACTCTCCAATTTTTCTTTTACATGTTCATTTTTCAGCCGGGAGAGACGTCTTCCATTTTTTGAAGATGTGCATTGGCCGAAGTAACAACATTTTCTGCAAATGTATTT
>Ga0114922_10006441_pt1 | contig 10783 bp, 19 predicted proteins | sample AartaG_FD_100975 | JGI IMG/M metagenome (GOLD analysis project Ga0114922, IMG submission 100975) | Deep subsurface microbial communities from Aarhus Bay to uncover new lineages of life (NeLLi) - Aarhus_00045 metaG | ecosystem: Environmental > Aquatic > Marine > Oceanic > Sediment | place...
ACTTGATGTAGTTGTTGAACTACTACTCGAAGTAGTTGTAGACTGTGTAGAAGCAGTGGAACTTGTTGAACTACTTGAACTAGAACTACTGGTAGTTGTACTCTGCGTAGATGCAGTGGAACTCGTAGAACTGCTGGAACTACTACTCGAAGTAGTTGTACTCTGCGTAGAAGCAGTACTACTCGTAGACGAACTTGAACTACTGCTCGAAGTAGTCGTAGACTGTGTAGAAGCGGTACTACTCGTTGAACTAGAACTGCTGCTACTCGAAGTAGTCGTAGACTGTGTAGATGCGGTACTACTCGTAGACGAACTTGAACTACTACTCGAAGTAGTCGTAGACTGTGTAGAAGCAGTTGAACTCGTTGAGCTGCTGCTTGAAGTCGTTGTACTCTGAGTAGAGGCAGTTGAACTCGTAGAACTGCTTGAGCTACTCGAAGTCGTTGTACTCTGTGTAGAGGCAGTTGAGCTTGTTGAGCTACTAGTTGAAGTAGTTGTACTTTGTGTAGAGGCAGTTGAACTACTTGAGCTACTACTTGAGCTACTGCTTGAAGTCGTTGTACTCTGAGTAGAGGCAGTTGAACTTGTAGAGGAACTAGAGCTACTACTTGAAGTACTAGTAGTAGTAGATGAACATGTACAAGTAGTAGACGTTGTAGAACTAGATGTACTTGTGCTAGAACTTGTTGTAGTGTATGAACTAGTGGTTGTATAAGAACTTGTAGTTGTAGAACTTGAACTTGTAGTTGTTGTTGATGACAAGGTATGGTAAAACATATCTTCTGAATTATGAATTATACCCCCACGTATATCTGCAAGATATGGTTTCATTTCAAGATATATTGGAAAATGCACGCTTCTTATTATTGCGTCAAGCATATTACCATAAGTTAATGCTTTTGTTCCTAAATTAAAACTAAGAAGACCACCTATAGATAATTTTGTTAAGTTACCTGATGTTAAATCTGCTGTTATTGGCGGCCTATTTGCCAGACCTCTATGAACCACTTGATAAGCTAAAGCAACCTGCATTCTTTTTACAGCAATTGGTATTATTTCAACATTTAATTGAGCATCTCTTGGATAGCACAATGCTTGTAATTCATATGCTTTTCTCCCCCGATTGGGTAACATCCCAACTAAATTAGCAGCTAATTTTAACCTATATTCTTTTTCATCGTCAGTTAAAGCATCCCATTCTGTAGTAGCATCAGGCAAAGTTTGAATTATAGTATTGGCTTCCGATAAAGAAACAAAACTATCTGTATATGATCTTCCTATTAATGTATTTAGAGCCATTATTATTTATATAAAATTTGCAAACGTTTACAATTAATTTAAACTATAATTTTTGGTAGGTCTTTTATAGAAAATAGAGGAGACCCATCAGGTCCCCTCATTTTCCTTACAGAAAGGGCAACCGCAACAGAAACCCGTTTTGATTGCCCTAATTTAAAACTTTTGCTATATTTTCCAACACGTATTGTAGTGTCAGAAGCATTGCCTACATAAGTAATTAAGGGTTTCATTTTCCCGCCTCAATTTAAGTAGTAGTTGTAGGCGCATCATCATCAACATTTAAGCCGATGCATTTAACAACAGAATCTTCCTCTTCATATTTAATATCAAGACGAATAGTAACAACAACTATTAAGACCCTTGCTCGTATATCCCTGTCGGTTTCTATCATAACCTGTCTTTGTACACCAAGTATGACATTTTTTGGGTGAGTAAAGATATACTTATCGCTAGACATTAATGCTACTGGAACGACAGGAACGCCATATGCAAAATTAGGAGTCCATTTAGTTACCTTGGAATCGCCAAGCATAGTTTCCCTATTTGCCAGAGAATCAGCATATTCAGTCTCAGCATCTGGACTTACCCAAAATTTTAAAGCAGACCTGTTTCTAAGATACTTATTAGGCATTGCTTTTATACCATGCTTAAAGATTTCTTTACGTATTGATCTATCAGTACTATCAGAAAAATCGACAACATGAGATGTAGCTTGTTTAAGTATCCCGTCTTTTGTTGCAAGATAGGCATCACCAGACAAAGTATCACCATCAATAACCAATTCCTCTAAATCTAAAGATACTCTCTGTGAGATCAAAGTCATAATTGTATCTTCTAATTTACCCTTTTCTACATTATCCTCTAAAACATCATAAGGAATGTGAACCTCGGCAATATACTCAGTAGTTGACAAATCAACCTTATCGGTTACGGGTGCGCTTCTGTCGTTTGCAATTAATGCTGTTCCAGAAGCCGGAGCAACCTTCATTATCCTAGATGTAAAACCTATTTTATTAATTTTCATCGTCGGTGCAGGCATTGGCACAAAACGAATAACATTAACAATAGTAGGCTGATCTATTAACATTCTAAGAAATGCATTAGACTGCGTAGGATTTAGATAGCCACCATTGGATACTAAATCACTAACCGCAAGATCAGCTTTGTCAATTATATTTTTTGTTGATTTCATATTTCCCTCCAATCTCCTTTATAAAATATTCACTAATTTAAAATTCCACTAAATACAGAAACAGATTTTGTATCTTTCTTTTCTACAGGTTTTTCTTCTGCACCATTAGTAGCAGGAATTGTAGTTAACTGGTTGCCAATCTTATCTTGTTTTTCGGTCAGTTCTTTAACTTTACTAGAAATAGTTGTTAACTGTTCTGTTAAAGTGGCTAAAGTCTCTTTTTCTTTGCTGACCTTAGTTTCTGCATCAGTTTTAGCCTTAAGTTCTGCCTCTTCTTTAGCCTTAGCATCTTCTTTAGCCTTAGCCTCTTCTACAACCTTGGCCTCTGCATCAGTTTTAGCCTTAAGTTCTGCCTCTTCTTTAGCCTTAGCATCTTCTTTGGCCTTAGCCTCTGTTTCTCGCTTTTCTAAATATGTAGAAACAGCCTTTTCAAACTCTTCGTTATCTTTAAATAACATAGTATCGCCTCCCTTTTCTAATGTTTTCAAAATTTCTGTAATTTGAGAAATTTTTTCATCTAATTTATTTAATTCTTTATCCTCTTTATTAGTATTCTCTTTGCTGGCTATAGTATCTAAACCCATTAATGTAAAATCCCTAAAGGCATTAAATGCCCCTAAAATACCCTTTCTGCGTTGTTTGTGTGTAGCGCTAGATTGTGATAAAGTTCCACGAACTACGTCCAAAAAACTATATAATTCTTTTTCAAAAACTTCATTAAACGTAATTGGCATTGGATCATATTTAACTTCAGCAACAATCGCATTACCAGGAGCAACGGGAATTTGCATATATTTTGCAAGTTCTTTTTTTCCTAAAGTAAGAGCATTTTCTACCTTATGTGTTTTGTCGATCTTGCCAACAACTGCCCAAACACCAGAATCGTGCAACTTTACCATACCTAAAGAATTTTGATCAAATTTTTCTATAGGTACTTGCACATATTTCCCATATTCTTCATATTCCTCAAAATTTTCTTTTTTTGCATCTACTAACCAATTTAAATTACTATTTGCTACTAAAGCATCAAAATTCTGCTCTTTTGGAATTAGAATACTTTGTATTACCATAGTGTCTAAAACACCTCCTATATTATCTGATTTTACAATTTTAAAAGGAGTTCTATTCGCGCCATGTTTAACCAAAGAAACAAATTTAACACTAACATCAGTTAAAAACGAAACGTCCTTTTGCACAGTATCTGTTATTATTTCTACAACTTTTTTACCCATTACTGTTTACCAAGACTACTCTATGATTATGATCTAAAAATTTTTCAGTAGAAGATATCTTATTAATACTATGTGTGTGCCCAAAAGCTTCATTAACCACACCACTTAGCACTCGCCCCTGCTCATCTAATATTAGTGCTATTTCATGAGAATGGATGGGAACTAAATTAGTATTTAAAGATTCTTCAGTTTCACCAGCAGCTCTTTTTGCCACATTTACAATAGCTTTAGTAGGAACAGCAAAAGCTTCCCCACCAAAAGAAAAACCATTAAAATCGCCTTTTTTAACACCTTCCCAATGTTCATCTGGAATAATATTGGCACCTATAACCCACGCACCTTTAACAAAATTATCTGGATCATTATCGCCTCGAACTAAAAAAGATTCAACCACAACACAACCACTTTCTTCATAATTATGATTAATATCAATTTTATTAATATTTCCAGACTTTAAAAAATTATGTGCCATTTTTTTAATCTCATCAGCAGTCATTGCCTCTTCATCAGAATCAAGATGATATGGGACATACACCTCACCATAAACAAGGCGTTCCTCTTCTGACTTAACGACTATTTTTTTCTTAAAATCATATTTTAATGTGTACATAACGTAAAAAAGCCCACTAGCTAAATAGAATAATATTTCCTATTTAATCAGTGGGCTTCGTCTTAATACGGTGGTCCCTTATTAAATTATTTTACTAATAACTCTTTTATCTCTTTATGATATTTGTTACTTATACTCCCCTCAAAAAAATAAAAAGTAACGGAACCTGTAAATTTATTATTGCAAAGATCATTAATTACAGTCAAAATTTGTGAAATTTTTTGTGAAAACTTTGTCAAATTACATACTCCTCTAGTCATATCATAGCATAAAATTGACAAAAAATCATCCAATATTTCACCACAAAATAAAAAAGCCTCCAAGGATTTCTCCAAGGAGGCTAAATAATACAACAGTTAAAACTAGAAAAGATCAGAACCACTCCAAAAACTTTCAGGAATATCATAAGAAATAAGATGAGAATGTGCATCACCTGGAAGTAAAGAACGATTTAATTGATGTGTGGCCTTCACAAAAGAAGATGCAATGCCTATGCTATCTAAAATACGTATTTCTTTTGTACTATTATAGATACAAAGCGTATGGTTGCAACATCTAGTACCTTCTGGTATTACAATAATATGGCAACTCACCTCCATCGCAAACTTATTGCCATCCTTATAATAAAGAGTAATTCGCATAGTTTCGCTATGATCCGCAGTAATACTTCTTTTAACATAACTAGACTCCAATACAGTTCCGAACTTCATAAACTCTCTTTCAACTTTTTTGTTTTTCTTTCCTCAAAATTTCATTATTCTTTCCCCCGATTTTACTATTTAAAGATAACTCTAGCAGCACTACTTCATGTTCTTTTTTAAACAACTCTTCTAGAAGTTTTCTTATTTCTTCTTGTTGCTCGGCCATACTTCTTATTGGCTCATTAAACATTTAATTTAATCATCTCCTTTCTTATTTTTTCTTTTTTATTGAAATTGATGCATATTCGTTCTTTGTAACATCACTAATCTTAAGCAGATCGTCTTCCGGTACATATTTTTTAGCTTCTGAATTAAGAACCTTAAGAGTAGTCGAAACCATTTTCATCTTCCCCAACTTTTTTAACAACTTAAGAAATTCCATGATTTTAACTACTTGTGTATTCTTAGGAGATACTTTAGCTTTGGACTCATGTCCTAAAAGTTCGATAACTTTATGCTTTTTAGCATAGTTTATACATATCTTCTTTATCTGATCTACTTTCTCTTTCATTTCTTTCTGCTCTGTATCTAATTTTAACCCCAAATCTAATAAATCAGATACTTCTTGTTTGTTTAGTTTCTCGCCGACTAAAGAATTTGCCAATAATTTAGTATAAATACTATCCTCAGTCTTACTTAATATCTCTATAGCTTTATTTTTCCCCATGAATCTTATTTGTCTCATTTATTATCCCTTCCTTTTTGAAATGCTATAATTTCATCATCTGTATACACGCGTAAATTATTATACATTTCTTTTAAGTGTTCAATAGCTTTTTTATCGCCTTTGTGTGCTTTTTCCATCACCTCCTTTTCAGTAGCACTTGTAGCAAATAATAAGTCAAAACAATTTGGAAATCTTGCAATTTTATTACCTTTGTTTACACTTAATTGTATTTTTATTTGCTGTGCTAATATATCTATTATTTCACCATTCTGTCTAAGCGTTTCTATATCTGCATAATCTAAACACAAATTAATCACCCCCAATCGTTTATTTTATCATATTTTTATTTATAAAAGTTTGCAAATATTTTTTCGACAGTGCTTTTAATATTTTTAATTTTTTTACTCGAAATTTACCGTCAGAATTATATGGAATCGCAATAATATCTTTTGGATTAACTTCAACCATAACATACTTCATATTAACAATATTAAAATTTGTATCTTTTAAGCACCATTCTAATGTAGCCACGTTTAAACCCCCCCCACAACAATTTCGCTCATCAACATCAAAACTATCTGCAATATATACTTTACCCACTTCATATTTAAAACCCTTATAAGGAGAGCGCATATTGTTCAGTAAATATTTATATACAATTAAATTAAATTTCTGATGTCTTAAAATAGTTAGTGTAGAATTTAACAATATTTTATTAACCCGGGATAAATTGGCCTTGGATAAATCGGCCTTGGATAAATTGGCCTCAGATAAATCGGCCCCAGCTAAATCGGCCTCGAATAAATTAGCCTTGGATAAATCGGCCCAGGATAAATCGGCCTTGGATAAATCGGCCGCAAATAAATTAGCCTTGGATAAATCGGCCCAGGATAAATCGGCCCCTGATAAATCGGCCTTGGATAAATTAGCCTTGGATAAATCGGCTCCAGATAAATTGGCCTCAGATAAATTAATACTATTTTTCTCTATCGCTTCTTTAATAGATACCTCATTGCCGCTATAAATAATTTCACCGTCTAAATTTTTAAGTATAAGCATACATAACCTCCTATTTACAAATTAAAAATTCACACCCACAAATATTTTTTTCTTTTTGAGTATGCTTAATTTCTATAATATACGAATTATGAAAATCAGCACTCAAACCTTTTCTTAAGCAAAATCCAAAATCTATTGTTATGTTTAATTTGTCGCCCACATTAAATCGAGTAAACAATTGAAACTTCTCTGTTGTAAACGCTATTCCAGCTTTTGATATGTCTATCAAACTACCAGTAAAAGATTGCCTACTGTCTAATAACTTAAATGTTAGCGATATTACCTCCGCGGGCCTGCTTCTTCTATACTTTCTTCTACGATCAAAATGAATAACTCCACCCATTTTTTATTCACCTCCTTTTGGTTTATATATACAAAAATTATTCTTTCCTTTTTTCTTAACTTGGTACATTGCCTCATCGGCGTGCATAAGAAGGGTTTCCAAATTAGTGCCGTCTTTTGGATATTGGGCAATACCTAGACTAGCAGATATTGTAATTTTATGTTTTTCTTTTTTAGTATCAATAATGGTAAACTTATTTGCAAACATACGTAAAATCCTTTGTAAAACCACAATTATCTCATTATTACTTTTAAGATGCTTCAATTCTACTATAAACTCATCGCCCCCAAAACGAGCCAAATGCGCATCATTTTTTCTAAGCCCGTGTTTTAGTCTATTAGCAACCGCAAATAATAACTTATCTCCGGCATCGTGCGATAAAGAATCATTAATATGTTTAAATCCGTCTAAATCAATAAATAATATATAAAAACGGGCATTCTTTTTAATATTAATATTTATTATCTTCTTAAATGCTTGTCTAGTAAGTATATGGGTTAAGGGATCATAATTTACTAAAATTTCTAATTGTTGTTGCTGTTTAATATGTACTATGGTGTTGGCCATATAAATATCTAATATATATTTATGAAGCGGTTTTTGTATAAAGCCACAAACTGTCACACGCTTTAAAGTATCTATTAAATTATTGTCAATCTTTTCTTTTGAAGTAAGTACTGTCCTTATGGTTTTTGGATATTGGCATTTAAGATATACGCAAAAATCTGCGCCTGTTCCATCAGGTAGACGATAATCAATAAAAGCCAGATCAATAACAACTGTCTGCATAATATTTTTTGCTGTTTTAATATCTAACGCTTGATATATATTATATTTTCTCAGCCAAGAAGATAATAAACACTGAGTAAGACAACAATCGTCTAAAATAAGGATATTAAGCATTATTCCTCCTTTGCTGATAAGTTAGATAAAAGAAATTTAACTAAATCAAAAACAGTGATACTCGTTGGAGAACAAGAAGAATGTTCTTCCAGATAAAAATTAAAAACTGTGGACAAAATATGATACATTTCCTCAACGTCTTCTTTAGTATATGATTTTATATCCATCTTAAAATCCACCTTTCTTTTTTATTTGTCTCATTAATACCATCTCCCCCACCCAATCATTTTTAGTATTACGAAGTTCTGGTCTAATATAGTTCATACCAAGGGCGTTTAATACTTGTACCTCTGTTCTTCCGGCAATTATATTTTCACCATGAAATAACCCTCTTGCTGTTAGGCGCATTCCCGATGCTTTAGCTTTGCACGCTAAAACCTTGTTAAATCTCATTGACCCCGTGCAATATAATAATAAGGTCCCCCAGCATTTCTCATCACCACTATAAAAAATATATTGTATGTCATCAATAAGGCAACCAAGCTTATGTTTAGATGTGCACGGGTTATTTAAAAAGCGAATCGTACTATCGTATTCGCAGAGTATTTTAACAATATTTAAAATAGAGGACTCTACAACAATAATAATATTCACAACCCATTTTCGCTTTCTACGAATTGGGCCACAAATCTCGCATCGCACCCCCGCACTTATAAATAAACTTTTAATAATCTTTATTTTGGGTAAAATAGCTTTTACCCATCTTGATTTTTTAAATGTTTTCATCTTTTCATATAAGCGTTTGAAAGAATTTAATTTAATACTTTTATTTTCTTATAACAAATAGTTCCTTGTGGAATAAGACTAGTTGTCATAGTAGTATCATTACTTGCATAAAAAAATTTTACTGGAATAAGACAACCTCTCCTCTTTGGTACTTTTCCTCTGCATAATGTTTCAATACGTATAATCTTAAGGCATGCACAAAGCCAACGTACGCGCCTAAATTTTTCTGCGGCTTTTTTAGTTTTAAAGCAAAAGAACCCCATCCCTTGCTTGTCTTCAAGAATAGCACCTTTTAGATACGTAGTATAAAATAACTTGTCTAAATTTCGACATAGCGAAATTGATCCCCTAGAGCGCCCCACTAGTTTATACCTAATCATACAATTACCTCCTTTCGTGCCCAACGTTTGCAAATTTTTTAAACTGCGGTTTCTTTAAAATATTCATTAAATACTCTTCCCACTGCCTCCACCCGATGTGCAACCCTACAAAAATCAATGTAAGACAATAAAATAGACGAGTCTGATACAATACTGTCCGCAATACGCACACCATTCTTTTTTTCATATCTTGGGCCAATTTCTACAAATACCTTCCCCTTATTTTCTACTACAGATAATTTTAATATTTCTTCGCCTGATTTAATATCAAATGTTTTCAAATATTTCATATATTTAACCCCCTTTAAAAAAATTAAAGTTCTATTGTCATGTCTTTTGGTTGATTGTAGTAGCTACCATATATACGCTGTACTTGCCACAATACTTTAACAAGACGCGCATAAACTTTTGTTGTTAAAGCACCCCAATCACCAGCAATAATTTCCGAATTTTTAATAGGTAAATGGTGGTCTGTATATACTATTGTTGCCATACATGAATCTAGATTTAAGTCTTTATACGTTACTTTTATTTTCAAAATTCACACCCCCTTTTAGTCTAATACGCTAATTTTTTTACAGCATACAAGACCTTCTGTAATTACCTGCACAGGTTTAGAATCAAAGTTCTAATCCATGACAGAGCCTATAAATCTGGGCGCACAACAACTACTCCAACAAAGAACTCTTATAACCAGCAGGTTAGCATCCCTACTAAAACCAACATGACACACAAAACACTCGGCTTGTTTCCTTGTTGTAAATAAAAAATACCTCATTCCTATTTCATCAGTAAGAGTTGCACCTTTTTCATACTTTGTATAATGCTTACTCTCTTTGTCTACGAATATAGACCCCCATTTTTCACTACTTTGTATCTGATCATTTTGTTCTCCCGCCGCGCAAACGTTTGCAAATTTTTCTAAGTTACTATTAATTAAGTATAACACAGTTAAATTATTTGTCAAGTATAAATTTTTTATACCTATTATTATAATCAATACACACATCTAAACAATTGTTTTTACAAATTTTATCTTTATAACAATCATGCTTAAGAAACCAATTATGGCGATCTATTCGAGTATTTTTATCTAACTTACCTATTGCTTTCTCGCGCATATAAATTATACACGGATAATGATACTCCTTCATAACGGCCATATCATCTAAAACTAAGCCACATTTATTATAATCGGTTTTTTGTAAACCACGAACATGTCTACGCAAAGGTGAGCCGGTGCTCGTATTTTTAACTCTGTGATCATTTAATGTATAAAATCCAATAGCTTCTAATTTCATTTGCCTGGTCCTTTTTTTAATATGACTAACGTTAGGCACGAATTTTTTACCAAAACAAATCGAATATTGAGCCTGTTTCTGTGTGTATAATATCCAGCAAATTATTTAAACAACTCGATTCTTTCCACAGCATTGCAATTTCCTTATGCACGTCAACTGTTGAATCGTCATGCATAGCTACAGCACACTCCTTGGGTCGTATTTCATATATTTGACAACGTTCCTCTTTAAAAAATACACATTGTCCTGTTGGATTGCGTGGATATTGTATACCACTATTACCAACAATATTAGGCGCCAAAACTAAAATATCCTTTTCAGCAACAAACCAATCAATTGCAAACATATTCTTTCCTAAAATAGCTTCAAT
>Ga0114922_10006442_pt1 | contig 10781 bp, 9 predicted proteins | sample AartaG_FD_100975 | JGI IMG/M metagenome (GOLD analysis project Ga0114922, IMG submission 100975) | Deep subsurface microbial communities from Aarhus Bay to uncover new lineages of life (NeLLi) - Aarhus_00045 metaG | ecosystem: Environmental > Aquatic > Marine > Oceanic > Sediment | place: Aarhus...
GCGTATCAACACCTGACGAGATTGGATGACGCTATCTGGCACGCCAACAAAGCCCTGACCCTGGAACCCGGCAACGCCATCGCCATGAAGATTATAGCGAATCTGAACATACGGAAAGGCTACAGGGCTCTTCAAGCCAAGGATTACGATCAAGCTCTGGAATATTACAGCAAGGTGCCTGACGAATTGATGCCGCCGGTGCTTCACAACAACATCGGTTACGTATACATCATGAAAGGTATGTATCTGGAAGCTGCCAGCGAGTTCGATAAGGTTTTGAAAGCGGAGCCTGAAAACGAAACTGCGTATCAGAATCTGCTCAAGCTTGAAAGCAGCCTCAGCCGGGCCCTTTCCCGCGACCCCGGTTCACAGAAGGCCAAAGACAAACTGGCGAGGTTACGTCTGAGCCTTGCCATGTCTCATATAAGGCGCGGGGATCTTGGCAAATCTAAGGACATTCTGAAAACGGCTTTGGACCTAAAACCCCGGGACAAAGACTTGCGATATTCGCTCGCTGAGGGATGTATGATGCTGGCAGAAGCGTTCCAGAAAGAGAAATCTTATAAAGATGTAAAGGAAATTATGGACTGGGCGAATCAGTTAAAATTCGGTCAGTAGAATTTGCTGATTGGTTTCGGGCAGGTTTGCCAAAAGGACATAACTTTTGTAGATAGCCTTAAGAAAACTATTACCCCGATAGGCGGGACATTCCTGTCCCGCCAGAATATGAAAAGGCTGAAATTCACTACTGAAGATTGCACAAGTACATTATAGCTCTTCAGGAGGCGGGACAGGAATGTCCCGCCTATCGGGGTAACTGCTTTTTTCGGTCTGTTGGCAAACTTGCTGAAGTATGACGAACAAGGAGGTTCCCAAGTGAAACCTATAACAGGTATAAAGAATGGAAGAATTATGACGCCTCAAGGCATAACAGAGGATGGTTCAGTCCTCGTGGAAGGGGCAAAAATCAAGTCTATCGGAAAAACAGGCGATGTGGAGTTTCCAGAAGATGGCCAGGTTGTCAATGCTGCTGGAAAATGGGTGCTGCCTGGATTCATCGATCTGCACTGTCATGGTGCCAAAGGCTGCGACACTATGGATGGCACGTTGTCGGACATCGAGACCATCGCCAGGTATCATGCTGGTGGAGGGACGACGGCATTTTTGCCCACCACGGCTTCCAGCTCAATCGAGGCTATTCTCCAGGCTCTGGAAGCCGTTCGCGAAGCCAGATCTGTGGGCGTGGAAGGTGCTGCTGTACTCGGCGCACATCTGGAAGGGCCTTTCTTCGCTCATGCCAAACGGGGCTGTCATCTGCCTGTATACGTGAGAAATCCCAGATCCGTAGAGTATGACAGGATGCTGGAATATGCCGACGATATAGTCTCTATGACTCTGGCGCCGGAACTGGACGGAGCGGAGGCTCTTATAAAGGCTCTGGTTGGTAACAATATAGTGGCTTCCATAGGCCATTCGGAGGCCACATACAGCCAGGTTATCAAGGCGGTGGATTGGGGTGCCAGTCACGTCACACACATGTATTGCGCCATGTCCAGCATTGTAAAGAATGGGCCGGCCAGAACAATCGGCGTAGTTGAAACAACGCTTCTTCTGGACGAACTCACCACGGAAGTTATAGCTGATGGAAAGCATCTGCCGCCTGAGTTGATAAAAATGGTGCTCAAAGCCAAGGGGTCGGATAGGGTATGTGTGGTCACGGACGCGATGCGCGGCGCTGGAATGCCGCCGGGTGTATATACCTTCGGGCCAAAAGACGGCCAGGAAGCTGTTGTCCAGGACGGTATGGCAGTTATGCCGGACAGAACAGGATATGCCAGCAGCGTCGTCAGAATGAATGATCTGATAAAAGTCTTAATCAGTCAGGTGGGTCTGTCGCTATCTGATGCTGTCAATATGGCCACTATTACCCCTGCGAGGATCATAGGTGTTGACAGCAAAATGGGAAGTCTGGAAGCAGAAAAAGATGCTAACATAGTCATTGCCGATGACAATGTGGATGTTTACATGACAATAGTCGAGGGGGAAAAAGCCTTCCAGACAGATCTGGGGTAAATAGAGTTAGGGGGCGAATGTAAAATTCGCCCCTATAATGGACTTACTAGGTGATGCCCAGAAGTTCCTTAGCTTTATCTGCTGCGCTGGCCGCGTCTCTTGCGTACCCATCAGCGCCGATCTCATCGGCGTAATTCTGGGTCACCGGAGCGCCTCCGATAAGGGTTTTGATCTTACCTTTCACCCCGGCTTCCTCGAGGGCTTCCAGCGTGGTTTTCATTTGAGTCATAGTAGTGGTCAGGAGGGCGGACATGGCAATTACGTCGCCTCCCTGTTCGTTCACTGCCTGGACAAACTTCTCTGGCGGAACGTCAATACCCAGATCGATAACTTCAAAACCTGCGCCTTCCAGCATCATAGCGACCAGATTTTTGCCAATGTCGTGAAGATCGCCCTTAACTGTTCCAAGGAGCACTGTCCCTATGGGTTCGACCCCTGATTCTGCCAGTTTTGGCTTGAGGATATCCATGCCAGCGTGCATTGCTCTAGCGGCTATAAGCACCTCTGGAACGTAGAACTCGTTGTTTTTGAATCTCTCGCCTACAACATTCATCCCCTTTATCAGACCCTCATTAAGGATCTCACCGGAGGGAACACCCTCATCCAGTGCCTTTTGAGTTAGTTCCTTGACCTCTTGGGCTTTGCCATTTATCAGGTTTTCCGCAAGTGCCGATAGATCTGCCATTCAAATACCTCCTGCATCGTGTTTTGCGGTAGCTGGTTTTGCTTCTGTAACTTGGTAGTGAGAACTCAATCGGTGAGTTCGATCAATCGATTTTGTTTAAGGCCTTAGCTGTCTCGTTCTTCAACAGCGGGTTAGTAGCTTCGTTATACACCTTCTCCAGCGGCTTGATCGCGCGTTTGTCCCCTATATCTCCGAGGGTCTGGGCTATCCTGATAACGATCTCCATATCTTTCGTGCCTTCCAGTTCCTTTATGAGTGGCTCAACTGCTGGAGTACCAATCAGATGCAGAGCCTTAGCTGCTGAATCTCTCACCCGATCGTCTTCATCATCTTTAAGTGCTTTTATCAGCGGCTCAATAGCTTCTGGATTGCGCGTTTTGCCAGCGGACATGGTGGCGTAATTCCTCACATCAGGATCAACGTCCTTCATGGCCTTTAGTAACAAACTCAGGGGCGGATCATCTATAATCTCCCAGACAGCTTTGGCAGCTACGCGCCTGGTTGCAGCGTCAATGTCTGTCAGAGCATTGATTATTATATTCCTGGGATTCCCCTTGCCCATCTTGTGCAAGGCTGCGGCCGCTGTCACCTGTACGAGCTTACTAGGATCCTCCATTTGTTTTTCCAGAGCGCTAATGGCTCTCTGATCGCCTATTCCACTCAGAGCTTCAATCGCCAGGCTGCGTACATAAATATCAGGATCATTTAAGACTTTAATAAGGGCTTCAACAGCCGGCGCGCCCATCTCTATAAGCGTTTCCTGAGCATTTCGCTTAAGCCGCCAGTTGTTCCCCCTCAGATGTGCAATCAGGGGATTCACTGACAATTGGCCACCCGCCACCAGTATATCGCGTATGGTACTCCCAAGCCGAGTCGCTGTTGTAAGATTTTCCACCATTTCGAGAACAACAGACATACCAGGCTCACCAATCTTTTTAAGCGTGTTTACTTCAGCTTCGTAGTATCTTTGCCTTGTTTCGTCATCGTGATATATAACAGCAAGCATGGCATGGGCTTCGGTGTTTTGTGGACTACCGGGATTTCGCTGCACCCATTTCTCAAATCGGATCATGGCTTTGGGGTAGTCACTTGCAAGGAAGTATTCTTTTCCCAGCTCAAAATCGGTTTTGGGCTTCTCTCTACCGCATCCAAAAACTAGAAACAATACTACTAGCATTAAGGCTATACTGGCCCCTCTCCTGACAATCATTTTATATCTCTCCTCTATTTCCAGGGATCTATCTCATTCGTTTTCGGATTTGTCGCTGTAACAGCGATAGTTTACATTATCCTGGCTCTGCTGTCAAGCCAAAATTGAAACTATTCTCGTCTAACCTTGAGTTGACCACATGCAGCCAGGATGTCTGCTCCTCTGCTGGCCCGCACAGGCGCAACAAAACGGGAGTCAGCTAATCTCTGCCGGAACTTCTCCACCTGCTCCGGATCCGGTCGATGAAAAGGTATACCTTCAACAGGATTGTAAGCAATCAGATTCACCTTACTGGGAATGCCGTGCAGAAGCTTACATAGACGTTTGGCGTCGGCTAGACTATCATTTATATCCTTAATAAGTATATACTCAACTGTAAGCCATCTTTTGATAGCTAACGCCCACTCTTTGCAGGCAAGGAGGTTTTCCCTGATGGGATACCGTTTATTAACTGGCATCAACTGGCTGCGTACTTCATCAGTGGTTGCATTAAGTGAGATAGCTAAACCCACCTGCGTACCTTCACGCGTGAATTGGCGAATCTGCGGCACCAGACCGGACGTGGAAACGGTGATTTTTCTGGCGGCGATCATGAGGCCTTCAGGAGCGTTCATAAGTCGGACGGCTTTCATAGCTTCCTCGTAATTCGCGAACGGTTCGCCCATACCCATGAGGACTACGTTAGTAATGCTTTTTACACTATGAGATCCGGCGGCGAGTTCAACACTTATGTCGGCTTCGATGGCCATGATCTGATTAATGATCTCGGAGGCGGTGAGGTTTCTGACAAAGCCACCGGCCCCAGTGGCGCAAAAGGCACATCCCTGCGCACAGCCGATCTGTGTAGATACGCAACAGGTCACACGACCGCGATCATACATCAGAACGCTTTCCACCTTCTCGCCGTCTTCCAGTTCGAAGAGGTATTTTGTCGTATCATCAAGCGGAGACTTCTCCTTAGCGAGTATTCTGGGATGACTGATATAGGCGAGATCGCTCAATTTGCTTCGGAACGCTTTCGATATATCAGTCATTTCCTCAAAAGAGACGCTCCGCTTATGATAAAGCCATAGCATTAGCTGCCTGGCCCGGTAACGCTTCTCTCCCCATGACAGCATTATCTCTTCCAGCTCTGGCAGCAAGCGGCCCTTCAAGTCTATTCTGCTATGATTTTGCAGGCAGGATGCCTGCGCTCCCGGATGCGATCTTATCACAGTTTTTCCCCGAATATCTTATTGACCAATTGAGGGTTGGCCTTGCCTTTGGTGGCTTTCATAACCTGACCGATGAGAAACCCCATAGCCTTTTTCTTACCGTCCCGATAGTCCTGAACGGGCCCTGGATTCTCGGCCATCACCTGTTCCACTATCCTTGCGATCTCCGCCTCATCGGCTATTTGCAGCAGTCCCTTCTCCTTGACGATGACGTCAGCCATCTTAGCCGTGTTGAACATCTCCTCGTAAACCGTCTTCGCTATCTTGCCGCTGATGGTGCCATCATCAACAAGCTTCATCATTCCTGCAAAGTGCTCCGGCGTTATCTTACATTCATCTATGTTCTGCCTGGCGTTACTCAACAGCGCCAGAAGCTCATTTAACACCCAGTTGCTCACTGTCTTGGGATTACTGTATGACTTCACACAACTCTCGTAATAATCAGCCAGTTTCTTATCAGAAACGAGGAGAGTAGCGTCGTGCTCCGGCAGGTCGTATTCATCCATAAACCTCTGGCGGCGGGCGTCAGGCAATTCGGGCAGGTTGCGTCGTATCTCCTCGACCCAATCCCTGTCAGGTTCTACCGGAACCAGGTCCGGTTCGGGAAAGTATCGGTAGTCATGCGCTTCTTCCTTACTGCGCATGGCTCTGGTCACACCTTTATTGACGTCAAAAAGCCGCGTCTCCATAGTCAGCGTCCTACCGGATTCCAGAGCCTTCGTATGCCGCTTAATCTCATATTCCACCGCCCGCGTGGCATATCTGATGGAGTTGAGGTTCTTTATCTCAGTTCTCTCCGTGGTGATCTCCGGGTTATCTACGGCCCGGAGGCTCACGTTGGCCTCAATCCTGAATTGTCCCTTTTCCATGTCGCAATCGCTCACTTCTATGTATTGCATTATACTCTTTACGGTCTCATAATAGGCCCTCATCTCCTCGACCGAGCGCATATCAGGGTAGGTCACGATCTCGATAAGTGGCATGCACGATCGGTTGAAATCGACAAAGCTTGTAAGAGATTCGTCGATCTCGCCCTCGCCGGTGTGCAACAACCTGGCGGTGTCTCCTTCAATATGGGCGCGGTGGATACGGATCCTTTTCTTGCCTCCATTCGTGTTGATCTCCACGTATCCATCGTGTGATAATGGTTGGTGCAGTTGAGAGTCCTGAAATCCCTTCGGCAGATCGGGATAGAAATAGTTCTTTCGCTCGAATATGCTGCGCTCGCTGATCTGGCAGTTCAATGCCAGGCCAGCCCTGATGCCATACTCCAGAGCTTTAGCGTTCAGTACTGGCAGTGTGCCCGGCATAGCCAGGCAGACAGGGCAAGTCCGCGTATTCGGCTTTGCTTCAAAGTCCACAGCGCAACTGCAAAATAGTTTCGTCTTTGTAGTCAATTCCACGTGTATTTCCACACCAATCACTGTTTGATATTTGCCCGACATTCTATCGCTCACCTTCCATGTTTAGTAATCAGTAATGCTAGACCCATCACTGATCACTCGTTACTCATCACTGATTTTTGGTCTTTTCAGATGATGCTCAGTGTTCTGCTCAAAGGTATAAGCCACTCTGAAGATCATCTCCTCAGCAAAGGGCTTCGCCATGATCTGCAAACCGATGGGCAGGCCAGCCGAACTGAATCCACAAGGTATGGACATCCCCGGTACTCCAGCCATGTTACAGTTAACAGTAAAAATGTCCGACAGGTACATTGTAAGCGGGTCATCCATCTTCTCGCCGATCTTGAACGCCGGCGTGGGCGATGTTGGAGTCACCAGAACATCGAACCTTTTGAACGCCTGGTCGAAATCGTTTTTGATAAGCGTTCTCACCTTCTGCGCCTTCAGATAATATGCGTCATAAAAACCGGCACTCAGCACATAGGTGCCCAGCATGATCCGCCGCTTGACTTCTGCACCGAAACCCTCACTACGCGTCCTCTTATAAAGCTGCGTCACCGAGTCCGCATCTTCAGCTTTGTAGCCGTACCGTGTTCCATCGAACCGGGCAAGGTTGGCGCTGGCCTCCGCCGCCGATATGATTTGATAATCGGCTATTCCGTAGTCCGTATGTGGCAGTGATACTTCTTCGCATATCGCTCCCAGTTTCTCTAACACTTTCACTGCATTCCTCACCTTCTCCGTAACCTCGGGGTCCGTGCCCTCCTCGACGAAATATTCTTTGGGGACGCCGATCCGGATCCCCTTCACGTCGTTGATGAGGCTCTTAGTGTAATCCGGAACAGGTATATCCACGGACGTAGAGTCCATTTCATCTTTACCGCCGATGGCATTCAACATCAGGGCGCAGTCAGCCACATCCTTTGTGAATGTTCCTACCTGATCCAGCGATGAGGCGAAAGCCACTATCCCATTACGAGAGACCCTACCGTAAGTCGGCTTCAGCCCAACTACGCCGCACAACGATGCTGGTTGGCGTATCGAGCCGCCGGTATCCGACCCCAACGCGCAGATAGCTTCCCCCGCGATGGTCGCTGTCGCTGGCCCGCCGCTGGAGCCGCCCGGCACGGCGCTGGTATCCCACGGGTTGCGCGTTACGCCGTAATGGGATGTTTCTGTGGATGCCCCCATAGCAAACTCGTCCATATTGGCTTTCCCAACGATGACAGCGTCCTGTTCCTTCAGCTTTCGCACCACAGTAGCGTCATAAGGCGGGACGTAATTGCATAATATCTTTGAGCCGCAGGTGGTAAGCACGCCATTGGTGCACATATTATCCTTTATAGCAATCGGTACACCCGCCAGAGGTGGTATTTCCTCACCCGCTTTGATCTTACTATCAACCTCTGCCGCTTTAGCCAGCGCATCCTCCCTCGTTAAGGTGATATACGAGTGGATCTTCTCCTCCACATTATCAATCTGCTGGAAGACCGATTCCGCAACTTCCACCGCGCTCACCTCGCGCTTAACCAGCAGATCGTGTATCTCATGAGCCGTAAGATGACATAAATCCATTGTGCTTCCTTTCCAGTCAGGTGCATTCTAGTGTAGGGGTAGGTTAATGACCTTTTACAAGAACAGTGTATTATCCAACCAACGATCGAGATAAAGCTAGACATTGCCAAATACTGAACCAGTGTCATTAACCTATGCTACAAGTAGCGAGGCACTGTCGAATACCCTTTTTTCTGCCGTTAACAGCTTCTAGGTAATTACTGCTTGTCTATATACTGAATGTCTTCGATGTCTCTAAAGTGAGAATCTTGAGTCCATAGCGTAGCATCATACGCCCGCGCTGTTGCGAGTATTATACTATCGGCCATCGGCAATTTCAGGTCCAGTGAAATTCTGGCTGCGATAAGAGCAATTGACACATTGAGATCGACAACCAAGCCCTGATGCATAACCGCAACTGTCTGAAGAGCTTTGTCTTCCCCGCGCTCCTGAAATACCTTCTTGAATACTTCGTAGATGCTAATTGAGGGAACAATCAATTCGCCTGTATTCTCAAGCGCAGGAGCAAAGAAATCTGCATTGGAACCATATCCAAAATATTCAAGCCAACCTGAAGAATCAACTACGTTCATAACCGATCCGACTCACGTTCGATTGTTGTGTCTATGCCCTTGAGGAAACCGCGCATCTCGCGAATGGGTCTTACTGGGACCAATTCAATACGGTTTCCATATTGAATGGCCTGGAACTTCTGGCCAGGTCTAAGCCCCAGAGACTCCCGAATAGAACGCGGAATAACTATCTGGAATTTTGATGATATAGTAACAGTTTCCATAGCATCCTCCCCATTTCTAGCTTTCACCTGGCATTAGATTCCCGCTTTACAATATTACCTTTCTCGATCTTGCCGGTCTTCTCGATCACTTCAGCTATAGACAGATGATCAGCTTCCACTTTAGACACTCTGAGCGCGCCCACTTTCTCCTCAGCGAACTTGCCCAGTTCTTCTCCAGTGTCGGGACCTGTAAGCTGCAGACCTTCCAAATATATTCCCAGCTTATGGCCTGCCCTTATTCCATCTCCTGCTCCCAGATCGATATAAACCTCATTTTCCTTGAGCCGCTGTCCAGTCCCGACGTACAGGATCTTCCCCTTAACATCCATCAACTTCGCCGGTTCCAGGTACTCCTCGACTTTACCCACGACCTGATCCATTACATCCATGGTCGCCATGCCGAAAAGAGTCCTGGTTTTGAATTCATCAGAGCCGAATTTCGTGGCATCCAGTTTTTTGTAGTCAACTATGGGGTTCTGCTTCTGTGAGCCTTCCGTTTCCTCTTTAGTGTCGCCTTTATGGTACGTCATTGGGCCCACGCCCATGTAGAAGTCCTGGAGGTTCTTCTTGGATCTTATCTCAGCGCGCTCCAGTTCGTCGCCGGAGTTGTCATAGAGGCTTACATCAGTTCTGACAGTCGAGGAATAGTAGAATCCGCCCACTCCACCCATGGCAACCATCCTCATATCTCCAGTGCTAGCCAGTTCGGTGGGACCCTGGGAACTGGCGCGGGTGCGGTGCTGCTCGAATTTCCGAATGTCGCCTATGATCATAACATCCGCATCCAGGTCACCGGCCAACGCTGCCAGATTTTCGTTACCTTTCTTTTGCAGGGCTTTGTCAACGTCATCTGTACCGACTACGTTGTAGCCGGCTTCGCTTAGCCGCTCGTTCAGCATATCCCGGAAGCCTGACTTAAGCTCCCATTTTTCACGTTTCTGACCCGAGCCGAATATAACATTCAGGGGCCAGATGGACAGACATCCACCCCCTGAGTCGAACCGGCTGTGGTCAGTGAAGTAAAGAACCGCGACCTTCGTCCCATCCTGAGCCGGTGATGGAGAATGGAGGATAATTGATAGGAGCATTGCGAGAAATACATATATAAATAATCTACAATGCGATAACATAGCTGTACCTCCGCTATTATATATTTCCGGTAAGTCCATAATATGGCAAGAGATCATACAAAATTTTAGCCGCAATCGGAGGGATTGTCAAGTGTGATTCCACAGGATAGTGGCTGTATCAGTTTAGTCGGTACGGGAGGGCGAAGCTCCTGCTGAGCCGGGATTCGTGTCCAATAGAAACAATGCTAGACTCATCACCCGTCACTCTTCACTCGTCGCTGATTGCGCTTTACGGCTCAGCAGGAGCTTCGCCCTCCCGTACCGACCTGCTACCGGAGCACAGCGCCCTCGTTGGCTCCGCTGACCAGTTTTCTGTAGAGTTCGAGGAATCCTCCACCTGCCCTCGGCGGCTTTGGCTTCCACCTAATCCTGCGCTCTTCCAGTTCCGACTGGGACACACGAACGTCAAGACGTCTGTTCGGAATATCAATATCCACAATATCGCCATCCTGTATCAAGGCGATGGGGCCGCCTTCAGCGGCTTCCGGGCAAACGTGTCCGATGCACGGGCCCCGCGATGCCCCGGAGTACCTGCCGTCTGTGACCATAGCGACGGAGTTCCCTAATCCCATCCCGATAAGCATGGCTGCCGGGATTGACATCTCCCGCATTCCAGGCCCTCCTTTGGGCCCCTCGTATCTTATGATCAGAACATCCCCGGGCTGGACACGCCTCGATGACATATAGTCTCTAACGTCTTCCTCGCTATCGAACAC
>Ga0114922_10006443_pt1 | contig 10780 bp, 8 predicted proteins | sample AartaG_FD_100975 | JGI IMG/M metagenome (GOLD analysis project Ga0114922, IMG submission 100975) | Deep subsurface microbial communities from Aarhus Bay to uncover new lineages of life (NeLLi) - Aarhus_00045 metaG | ecosystem: Environmental > Aquatic > Marine > Oceanic > Sediment | place: Aarhus...
AAATGGGTTGAAGTTGGAGATCCTTTATTCACAATCCATGCCGGTGATCGTGGAGTTATGGAAGAAGCCCGGTTGAGATTGTTGGACGCCCATTCATGGAGCGATGATCCAATCGAACCGCTGCCGTTGTTCTATGGGGTTGTTGAATGACCAGTTGATCAGGTAATCGGGTAATCAGGGATTAGGATTTTAGTAATTGGGAATAAGGCAATTAGTAGTCAGGTTTATTGAATAAGATGAAAATTCATTCGGAACAGTAACTTGTACTTAATGGAGTGAAGTGAAGAATCTTGTCATTGCGGATTTATGTGAGAAACATCAGGATAACCTTAACTCAATATTTGTAAATTTGTGGTTACGAGAAGAGAGAAGCTAAAAGTTCTATTCTTGGTTCAAATGGGGGTGGTTATTGAATGACATCACGCGCCAAACACGAGTGTCCGGCTCGTAGGTCAATTCTGCAAAACCTGTATTCTTGAAGTGAAAGATTGGTCCTCGAACATAGTTATGTGGGCTAAGACCTAACATTGAATACATAGCCATGTTGAGAAGCGCACCATGGGATACAATCAGGTAAGAACTTGGTGGATTATTGAGTAAGTTCTGAACAGCTTTACTGGCCCGTAGGTACAAGTCCATTAAACATTCGCCGCTTTCTCCGATCTGATCATAAGGATGGTAGAAATCAGGAGGTGGATCCTGTTCGAGCATTTCAGAATAAGGTAAACCTTCTAGAATTCCAAAAGCGCGTTCCATCCAGGCGGGGTCAAATTGGAGTGCTGTACTCAGAGTTTTAGCGATGATTTGAGCTGTACTACGCGCCCTCTCCTGGGGGCTTGAAATAATCTGATCGAACTTATCCCTATGAGTTTTCCAGTATTCGGCAAGGGTTTTAGCTTGTCTTTCTCCTTTTTTGGTGAGGGGCGCGTTATTCTGACCCTGGAGGCACTCTGCTGCGTTGCCCGTAGATTCGGCGTGGCGGAGGAGTGTGATATTGAATTTATCCATTTGAGATTATTCCGCCCACCCTCTAGCTCCTTGAAGAAAAGCTTTGCCTGACATGGTTTTTTTACCTGAAGGCTGGACTTGATCTAATACTAATAACCCTTCACTCGTTCCAAATGCCGGCAAATTATGATAAATTGTACGGGTGCCTGGTGAAGTGCTAAAGTCAATGATTTCGTCTAATGGAGGTACATGTGCCATGCGTATTTTAAGCACCTGCTCCTGCCAGTAAGTGAATGAACCGGGCCAGGGGTAAAAAGCACGCACCTGGCGAGCCAAATACTCGGCTGGATGTGTGAAATCTAATTGCCCATCCTTTTTCTTGAGTATCGGAGCGTAAGTCGCCAGAGCATTATCCTGGGGTATGGGAGTGAGTTCTCCTTTTAATAATGGCGTCAGTGTATCCATAAGCAGTTCGGCGCCCAGGATGGATAAACTCTCACTGAGCGTTCCACTGTTATCATCAGGCTGGATAGGTATTATGCGTTGGCTGATGATAGGACCAGTGTCCATACCAATATCCATATCCATGATTGTGATACCGGTTTCTTGATCACCGTGTAGAATAGCGGCTTGAATGGGGGATGCGCCGCGCCAGCGAGGCAGTAGTGAGGCGTGGACGTTTACGCACCCATACAGTGATAAGTCAAGCACTCCTGGTTTGAGGATTTGCCCGTATGCCGCGACGACGATCAGGTCTGGTTTCCAATCCCGAAGTTGTTCCACTGTGTCAGGGTCACTCAATTTTTGTGGTTGGATTATAGGTAGATCCAGCTCTTGCGCTAGAGTTTTGATAGGGGGTGGTTTCAACGATCTCCCGCGCCCGGCCTGGCGGTCAGGCTGCGTTACCACACCAACGACTGAATAACCCTTAACGAGCGCTTTTAGGGTGTTCAGAGAAAATTCGGGTGAACCCATGAACACGATACGTGCTACCATGATCTGAAATTCTAACACGAACCGATGGAATGTTATCGGTGCGAAATTTATCCTTACAAGAAAAAACCCGCTGGTCTACAGGTTTTCAATCTTATAATTTATTATATAGGGCGGGTGGGAATCGAACCCACACAGTATCTCTACCGGCGGATTTTAAGTCCGCTGCGTCTGCCAATTCCGCCACCGCCCCTTTCTGAAAATATTTTACACGGTCTTGGCATATGGTCAAGTGTCAGAAACCTTCTTATATATTCTTGTCTCGAGTTATTTTCTTTCGCCACACCGCATATCGTGATGTAAAGTGTACCCACGGTAGCGATAGCGAGCAGCGAAGTTCAGCGCCTACTAAGGCTTCCTTGAAAGAGTCTCTATCATGAAAATCAGGAATGAGCATTGTTGCTTTCCCAATTTCAAAAGCCGCGTGGGCGTCAGAGCCGATAGTCCCGGTTAAGTTGTGCTTTTGAGCAAAGTCTTGAGCGTCTTTATTGAATCCCGACCACATGCAGCGAGCATTGAAGGTCTCGATCGCATCAATAGATGGGATGATATTTTTAAGGTCGCCTTCTTCCCAATGACCGCTTCGCATGTGATCGAAGGGGTGCGACACACTGATGAATGCACCCTGCTCGCGCAAGTGAGTGATTGCTTCCAAAGGTTCTAAGTTTGCGGGTATATTATCTTTCACAAAAAATGCTAAAAGCTCACCTTTAGTTGTCATTATCTCCTCGCCGATGATCACTCGTTCGGGATCCAGTTGCTGAGCGTGCAACGCGCCATCAGTGGTGTTGTGATCTGTGATGGCAATCCGGTCGATACCTTTTCGTTCACAAACTTCCAGGAGTTTTTCTGGCGTCGTGAGGCTGTCTTTTGAGTAGATCGTGTGGCAGTGCAGTTCGGTCAGGAGCATTATGATTGGGTGATAAAGGGTAGTGGAATAGGATAAAAAGGTATCAGGAAGTTTTCTTTTGTCGCAGGAAATACATAAGACCGAATGCGGTAGCAGTCAGGATTGTCAAGCCTGCGACTGCTTGAGCTACAGTTTTAGGTTCCATACCGGGCATTACAACGTCTCCATCATCATAAGATTGGAATAATCTCCCCCATTTCGTATCCAGAGCTGCTTCCACTCGTTTGCGTCCTACAAATGGGTACCAATAAACGTTGTGATAAAAGTTGCTGGCGAAGTAGGACCAGGGTACTATTGGGCTTTGCAGCAGGGGTTTCTCTAAGGGTTTAAGCGGACCGTGGTAGATCAATTTTTGACCGCGACTGGCGAGGGTGTCTTCTTGCAAGAAACCCCAGGGTTCTTCAGCCTCAATGTCGTATCCAACGATCTTTATCTGTTTCGGGTCACCGGTTCCAAGACTCATCTCATGGGCGCGGCGAATGAAGCGGATCTCCATTGGATCGAATCCTTGTAGCTTGGCAGATACAGCGTCGATCGCTACATGGTCTGAAGAAGCCAACAAGATATCTTTTTCGTGCCAGCGCATTGCTCTCGGACCGGGACCATCTCCTGCGAATGTTCCGTCCATGACGGCGAAAATCCCTGGATGAATGTCCTGCTGGATCATCAACAAATCTACTAATGTGTCATGAATCACGGAATGAGTCCAATGTCTGTTGCGGTGTAATAAACCACCGAAGGCATTTTTCATCGCTCCGGTGATGGTGGTGAACACGTGAGTCTTGATTGTAGGAAGTTGGATTATGTTCATCCCTACCAGTGCTTTAGGAATGAAGATGCCACCAGGGTACACTTGATCCAATACCAAGAGTGGTCGTTTTGGGATATATTCAACCCACTCGAAGTCTTCGTTATAGAGATAGAGGCAGGGGATATCATATTTGTCTGTGACGTACTTGTGCTTATTATTGCGTTCGCCGTCGGAGGTATCGACGACTACCGTATCGTTATGCACACCGACGATATCTTTATAGCCAGCGTCCTGCAGGGTGCGGATGACGCCTTCAATCTGCCATGGTGTGGATGAACAGGCAGGATACCAGGTTTGCCAGGAAATGTTGATTTTCAAGCCAGTTTGCACATCTTTAGGAAGTGCCTTTTCGAAACCACCCAATTCCATAACGCAGGTTATGTCTTCTAATACCGTTTCTGGCGTAGTTTTTAAGACCGCCACAGTTCCTTTTCCGGGGAAATCAGTCATTATTTACCTCGTCTTTATTATGAAAGAATCAAGCAGAGATATCATTGGGTTACAGTAATGAATTAACATGGGTGTGTTATCATTTTACCTCGTATTCAGGAATAATATTTTTTGATAATTTCATGTTTTAGTGGAGGATTTGTTTTGAAACAAGAGCTCTCCCCATTCTTCCAACAATCTAATGAAGTAGCGCATGCACTGGAATCATCTCTTCCAGTTGTTGCTTTGGAATCTACTGTCATCACACATGGTTTGCCATATCCACAGAATCTCAATATTGCTCTCGAAATGGAGAGCGAAGTTCGAATGCAAGGGGTGATACCGGCGACGATAGCTGTTCTGGACGGCAAAATCCGGATTGGCTTGGGCAAAGAGGAATTTGAGCGACTATCTCAAGCCAGGGAGATGCATAAATTGAGCGTGGGCGATTTATCGACGGCAGTCACAAAACGGTGGAGCGGAGGCACGACGGTAGCCGGGTCGATTTTTGCGGCAACTAGAGTAGGAATACGAGTTTTCGCAACCGGTGGTATTGGGGGAGTGCACCGGGGAGAGGATTATGATATTTCTGCAGACATGTCCCAACTGGCGAAAACTCCTATCATCGTAGTTTGTGCAGGAGCGAAAGCGATTTTAGATTTACCCGCAACACTTGAGTATTTAGAAACGAATTCTGTGCCTATAGTCGGGTATCAAACGGATGAGTTTCCTGCCTTTTTCTCACGCAACAGCGGATTGAAGATAAATGCAAGTGCTGTATCGGTGCAGGAAATTGTTGAAATTGCTAATGTGCATTGGAAATTAGGATTGAGCAGTTCAGTTCTGATCGTCAATCCACCTCCGCAGGATTATTGTATGAATTATGAGCAGGTTGAAAAGGTTGTTGATACGGCGATAGTGGATGCTAGGAGATTGGGTATTAAAGGCAAACATGTGACTCCGTATTTATTGGAAAGGGTATCTGAACTGACATCGGGAGCCAGTCTAAAGGTTAATTTAGAATTACTGTGCAGCAATGCCAGCTTGGCAGCCCAAATAGCCAAGGAATTGGAATAACATCCGAATTGGATTAATAACCAATTGTGGGGGGTATTGATGGTGTAGGTGTTCGAGTTCTGGTTGGCCAGGGTGTAATTGAAGGTATTACAGGTGATGGGGTTCTGGAAGGCCAGGGTGTTGGGGAACGGGTGGGAGTGGGCGAGAGATAGCGTGTCGCTGTTGGGCGAGTAGTACTGGTAGGTCTTGGCGTAAAAGTAGGTATTTGGGTCCAGGTTGGTATTGGCGTTGCTGAAGGCCAGGGAGTGCGAGTTGGGGTATTCGTCTTAGTAGGGGTCATAGTGGGAGTTGGCGTTAGACTCGGTATTGCAGTGGGAGGATCTCCCTGGACAGTAAAGCGTCCGCTGCGCTTCCACGTCATCCCTGCGAAAATTTGGACCTCATATTCACCGGACAGCCATTCATGCGGTCCGGGTTCCCAATCTGTGAAACCTATACCCCCAGAACCTCCGTTCCACGGTATCGTCTCGTAGTGAACGAGTTCGTCGCCCCGGTACCATAAAGCCGACCACTGTGAGCCTACGATCATGCTATCATAGCTAAATAAACCGTACATATGATCGATGGGATTCTGAAATACTTCACCGGGCTTTAATGGACGGTATTGTTCGTCTAATCCATCAGTGAAAGTTAATTTGCTGAATACAGCTTCTGGATTTGGGGTTGTCGTACTTTCAAATTCAAGTTCGATTGCAAGAGGAATGTGAGGGGTAGGCGAAGTGGTGGGTGTATATGAAATCGCTGGGGAGGGCGTTATTGAGGGGGTCAAAGTGATTGTTGGAGAGACAGTAAGCGTTGGTGTGAGTGTGATTGTTGGCGTCAGGGTAAATGTCGGAGTTGGAGGAAAAACACGATATATCAGAGGTTCCGCTTGAGTGGGGAGTAAAAAAGCTAAAACTGCCAGGAATAATGCAATAAAAAGCAGCCTCCAGCCGCGTGTCATTTGTACACGACGCATGCGGAAGAATGGTAAGGTGCGTGCTCTTCGTATTAACCTTGTCCCCTGCCAGATACTTAATATCAGGGCTACAATGGTGATGAAAAGCGCAGTTTGGATTGCGGTGTGAATATCAAGGGACATTTGTTTACGCTAGTGTTTATTTACAGGATCATTAAATATTTGCACATTCAAGGTGGATTATAACAAATCCGAGCTTGAATCAAAAAGGAAAACCCATTTTACTTATCTCTAATAATTATGAGTGGATTCAAGCATTGTTGAATTTCGCAAAGTCCCAATACCTTCTATGGTCGTCTCCATCAAATCACCATTTAATAGAGGTCCAACGCCTGCTGGAGTTCCAGTCAATAAGATATCACCGATTTCCAGTGTCATGACAGAGGACACATACGCGATAAGTTGGCGCACACTGAAGACCATGTCTCTAGTGGATGCCATCTGGCGCATTTCACCGTTTACATAACATGTGATCAATGCGTCAGACGGATCAAAATCTGTCTCAATCCAGGGACCGATTGGGCAGAACGTATCAAAACCTTTAGCGCGTGTCCATTGACCATCGCGTCTCTGTAGATCTCGTGCGGTTATGTCATTTCCAACCGTATAGCCAAGTAAATAATCTAAAGCTTCTTCGGGAGATATCCAGCGTCCGCGTTTGGCGATCACAGCGACTAATTCGGCTTCGTGCTCTACCTGTTGGGATTGAGGGGGTAGAATTATGGAATCATCTGGACCGATCACGGATGAAGGCGGTTTAAGGAACAGCAGAGGTACCTCAGGCACTTTGCTGTCATGTTCCCTTGCATGGGCAACAAAGTTGCGTCCGATACAAATAATCTTGGGTGGCTGTACTGGCGCCAAGAGGCGTATGGAGTCCTTTGGTAAGTTTGCTTCAAGCCGCCGGAATTCGCCAAATGGTGTCCCTTCTATAGGTCCAATAAGAGTATCGTCCGAATCGACTAGCGCCCAGCCATATTGTGGCTCTTCATTTTTTATCTGAAAGCGAACTAAGCGCATCTTATGAATATGAATCGGTAAAAAGTTTTAAGATATTTGACCTCTGGATAATTTCCACAATCAAATGCAGTGTTGTCATAATGTCGTTTTACTTGAGCGGAGATTGGATTTGTTTTACATAATTATTAACCGCCTGTTCCGAACCAGTATAACGATCAGCAAATCTCCAGCGAAGGACTTGTGAAAGGGCATAGACAACGGATTCAAGAGAAACGATACCTATACCAATACCGGGATTTGCTTGAGCGGACAAAGTGATATCAGCAAATCGTGCTGAAGCCAATGATGCCGCTCCCACGATTGCTGCCGTAGGAATATTTTTTTGCTGTGCTTCCTTCAAAGCCCGGGCGATATAAGGTGCCTGTCCTGCTACTTCCATGGCTAAGAGCAAATCCTGGGGTGTGCTTATGTTGACCGTGCGTGCTAAATCGGCTATTCCGGAACGAGCAATATAGACTGGGAAGCCTCCTTGCTCGAGATATAGGACAAAACTGTATGCAGTTGGTTGGGTTGGACCTTCAGCCAGGACGACGATTCGTCGCGCGGCACCTATTTTTTCTACTAAGCCGACTAATGCGTCTATATCTAATGAATTACGGGTGCGCTCCAAGGCAAGTGATACTTCATTCATGGCATCGAAGGCAATCCCTGTTACAGATTGTGGATCACTAGCTTCCTGAGGGCGAATAAGTAACTCTGCTTTAACTCGTGCTCTAATTTCGCGCTGCAAATCTGGGTATCCAGAGTAGTTTAGGGACTGCGAAAATCGAACTACAGTGGCTGCATCTAGGTCCAAAGTGTACGCTAATTCGCTGGCGGTCATGAAAGCCGCCTGAACGTATGAATCGAGCAGGAAGTCAGCAAGTTTGGCAAAGCTTTTTGACATGTTTGAGCGGGCCGTTCGAATTCGTTCTTCATAGCTCATGGTAATTCTCCTTTTTCCCTCGGGGTGGTCGTCCCCATTCGATTAGATGAGTGTACTTAGAATCTGATTTTCCATTATTTTTAGTTTACCATAAATCAGTCTAAGATGCAATGCAAAGTGAAAAATACCAGATCAAGTGCAAAGGCAATATGCATATTCAATAAAATTATAAAATGTAAGATGAATACAATAAAAATTACTTTGTTGGTCTCCATTGACAAAACATCTAAATCACAATATAAAAAGGCATATTCAAAGGGGCGGATAGCTCAGCTGGTTAGAGCGCTTCCCTTACAAGGAAGAGGTCGCAGGTTCGAGTCCTGTTCCGCCCATTGGTGTTTTGGGTGCATAAAGAAATTTGATAACATGGGGGAGTACTATTCTTATCTAACTAAATTTTATTTAGACATGTCTTTTCGTTGTCATGCAGGCTATTTTTAACTAATTAAAGGTGTAAAATTAGGATTGGATGGCGAATATACCCATAAAATATATTTCTAAATTTCTTTTTAGGAGAGTTTCATGAGCGATTTTCTCTTTCGTGGTTCACTAGCCGATCTAGATCCGGATGTCTTTCAATTAAACAAAATTGAAGCCGAAAGACAGGTGTGTAAACTTATCCTTATTCCATCTGAAAGTCAAGCACCATTAGCAGTCCGTGAAGCACTTTCGTCGGCTTTCCAGAATATGTATGCTGAGGGCTATCCCTCTGAATACACCCGTAGATTGAGCGAAAAGGAGATTCTGGATTACCCTGCTCGCTTGGCGCATTTTCGTCGTTATTCAGACCAGCGATACTACAAGGGTGTTGAATACGCTGATATCGCAGAAGCACTTGCCAGACGTAGATGCGCAGAAGCATTTGCGGCAAATGGTGTTACTGCGGATGAGATCTTCGTCAATGTACAGGCGCTTTCTGGTGGTCCTGCTAATAACGCTGTGTTTCATGCGCTTGCCAATCCCGGTGATACTATTATGGGCTTGGATTTACTACATGGGGGACACCTATCGCATGGTTCTCCGGTTAACCGGTCAGGTAAATATTACACCGCTGTTCCATACTCTGTTGATCCTGCAACCGAGCGGATCAATTATGAACAGATTGCAGAATTAGCTCTGGAGAATAAACCAAAATTTATAATCGCAGGGTATTCGTCGTATCCCTGGACTGTAGATTGGGCTCGTTTCAAGGAGATAGCCGAATCCGCTGGTGCACTGCTTTTTGCCGATATTGCCCACGTAGCGGGATTGGTAACAGCCGGAATATATCCATCCCCGGTGGGCTACGCTGATGTGATAACTTTCACTACCCACAAGTCGTTATGTGGACCTCGTGGGGCGAGTATTTTGACCACGGATAGAGTATTGGCTCGCAAAATCGACCGGGCTGTTTTCCCTGGAGAACAAGGAGGACCGCATGTGAATATCTTCCTTGCAATGGCATTAGCCTTCAAGATAGCACGCAGCGATCAATTTCGTAAGCTGCAGGAACAGGTCGTTAAGAACTGTGCCATTCTCACCGAACGACTTCAAGAAAATGGATTCCGGATACCATTTGGCGGAACCGACACTCACCTGACGAATCTGGATTGTAGTTCTGTCGTAGGACCGGATGGGACCACACTCTCCGGAGACATGGCATCTCGCATACTCGATATAGCCGGTATTGTGGTCAATCGCAATACAATCCCTGGAGATGAATCGGCACTGGATCCATCTGGTATTCGGTTGGGTACTCCTTGGGTGACACAGCGTGGGCTCAAGGAAGAGCATATGAGGCAGATTGCGGACATCATCGCGGATGTTCTTAATTCAACCATTCCATATAGCTTGGAAGGTCGGAAAAAGAAGCTGCGCCGTGCTAAGGTGGACTTTACAACTCTGGAAGTATCTAAACTTCACGTCCACGACTTAGCTCAAGGAGCTGGGATGGATTTCGAGCCGACCGCTCATGGTTATCCACACTTCTATTATTTGGATGACAAGCCTTCCGGAAGATGGGTCGCTTTTGATATCCGAGGGGAAAAAGTGCGCGAGTTCCTCAACTTTGCCCTGATAAGCGATGTAGAAGCGCTCCAGATAGCCGAAAAACAACGAACAGGTATGCGAACACCTGTGGGCGAAATAAATGCGATTTTGACCTGTTTAGAGCCTTATGCTTTTCGATTGAGTTTACCGGCTGGAAAATCAGGCTTGGCTGCTGCCTGGTTGCGAGACCTTTCGGATGGATATGTGGCTTTTGATGATGAACCCATCCGTAAACTACCTGGACCAGTTGTTGTAATAGCAGCATCAGATGAGCCGGTGTCAGCTCTTGAGGGAGAGATGCAAGCAGCGGATAAACCCTATTACATTGGAATAGAGAAAGCTGTGGGAGATTCTTTACCGGAGTTTATGTGGCAGACGGAAGAAAGTGAGCTGCTTAAGACCCCTATTTTTGATACGCACTCTGCCCTGGGAGCAAAATTGATCCCCTTCGCTGGTTGGAAAATGCCGGTTTGGTATACATCCGTTTTGGAAGAACACCTGGCAGTGCGAGAGGCTGCTGGCTTGTTTGACGTATCTCATATGGGAGTTTTTCAAGCTGAGGGACCGGATGCGAACGTTTTCCTTGATAGTGTGGTTGGAAACGATATTGCATCATTGGATGTAGGTGAATCATGTTATACACACTTATTAGATCCAGGAGCTAACGTTATCGATGACTTA
>Ga0114922_10006444_pt1 | contig 10778 bp, 6 predicted proteins | sample AartaG_FD_100975 | JGI IMG/M metagenome (GOLD analysis project Ga0114922, IMG submission 100975) | Deep subsurface microbial communities from Aarhus Bay to uncover new lineages of life (NeLLi) - Aarhus_00045 metaG | ecosystem: Environmental > Aquatic > Marine > Oceanic > Sediment | place: Aarhus...
CAGGAATGACACCATTAGGGCTGCTCCGCGCATGTTCAAGACCTCCTGGGCGTCTGTTGGCGGACAGTTCGTGCATCACAGATGCGACTCCTCTTGCGCCTGCCCGCGGGCTGAGCCGCGGGGGCAGTACGCCCTCGCCGGTCGAAGGGGCCTGTGGGCGGCCAGTCATGCGGGCACTACCTGGGCTGGCAGAAGGTGCGCAGACTGAACAGGAGCCGAGCGGCTCTCGCTGCGCCGCACATTGACGTGTCCCGCGAAAACGGGTGCAGGTGTTATGCTAGAATCTGAGGCATCCGGACGCAACCGAGAGGGGCAGTTCCATGAGCAGGAAGCGGCATACGCGGGAGCAGATCATCAACAAGCTGCGGGAGGCGGAGGTCGAGCTGGCCAACAGCGCCACGGTGGCGCAGGTGCTGTGGGGACGATGGCGGAAGCACTACAACACGGTGCGGCCCCACAACTCCCTGGGCTACTGCCCACCTGCCCCGGAGGCGCGGCAGAGCTGGGCGCGAGCGCGATCCCGGGCACTCGGATTGGCTTGAGGATGGCGGACTACCGGGCGAAGGAAGAGATCCTGTTGTGGCCGAGGTTGGGGCCAGATGAGGGCGGGAGATACTACGCAAGGCAGACGCCGGAGCCTTTGGGGTATGCGGCGGTCGTGCTGGCGTAATGTGAGCGACGGGGATGGCAGAGCCGGTTGGGGCCTGCCCGCGGATTCTGTGAGCGTGATTGCGGGCAACAGTTGAGAGGGTGACGTGGATGTGGCGTTGGCGGACGGTATCGGCTTCTCTGCTGCTGGCGGCGCTGGCAGCGACGGCGTGGGCCCAGGAAGATGGCGCGAATCTTCCCGTGGGCTACGACCGCCCGGGTGCCTACCAGGGCGGCCCCAGTCTCGCGGGGGGACTGCGCTGGATCCAGGAGGTCTGGCCGCGGACGATCACCTTCGCCGAACAGTTCGCGGGCGGCACGCCGACAGTGATGTTCATGACCAACTACGGCGGCGTGGACACCGTGCAGGAGCTTGCGCGGCGATTCCCCATGGACGTCGTGCACCTGTACCCCTCGAGCAACAACAAGTTCACATCGCGCGAGCACTTCGATCAGCTCCTGAGGAGCCGCGAGCGAATCGGCTGCTTCGTAATCAGCCGCTTTCACCACGGTACCATCCCCGCCGATGTGCAGTACGAGATGCTCAGGCGCGTGCGTGACGGCGCCGGGCTGGTGGTGGTGGACTGCTACGACCAGTCGCCCACGCTCACGCCCCGGTTCCTGGAGCTTGAAGCCGCCGAGCAAGGCGCGCGGCTCATCCAGGGCATCCCCTACGCCGGGCTGCGCAAGTGGGAGAACACCGAGCGGCGGGAGTATGTGACCTTCAACTACTGGAACACCGGCGGGCACCTGGACTTCGAGCCCGGCGAGAGGCCCTATCAATACGACAGCGTCACGGTTTACCCATTTGGCGAGGGCCGGATCGTGTGGGTGAACACCGGCACGCACTGGGCGCGGGCCAGGCGCTCGGGGCGCACGCTGCTGCCGCACATCCAGCAGAACCGCTCCATGTACGTTGAGACCGACTACTACTACAGCCACACCGCAAAGGTGATCCTCAAGGCCATCGGGTACGCACCGGCGGTATGCGTAGCCAGGGAAGAGGGCGAGATCGAGTTCGGGTCCGCGCGCCTGGCCAACATGACCAACGCGCCCTTCGAAGGTCGGCTGCGCTATCAGGTGCGGGATACGTGGGGCATCGTGACGGCCTCGGGCGAGGAGGCGCTGACCGTGGCCGCCGGGGCGAGCATGGGGCTGCCGGACGCGATCCAGGTCACAGACGCCGGGCGGCAGTTCGTGGACCTGTGGGTGCTGGATGGCGACGGACGGGTGGTGGACTGGGGGAGCGCGTTCGCGGACGTGGACCGGGGCGTCCCCGCGCCGGAGATAGCCCCCGATCACCCGGAGGGCACGCCGCGCGGCGAGCCGCTGCGGGCAACGATCGGCGCGCAGGGCGCGCCCGCTGGGGCGGTGGTGCGGGCGACGCTGGTGGACCGCTACTGGCGGGAGGTGGGGCGTCTCGAGCAGGCGGCGGGCGTGGCGGTGACCTGCGAGTTCGGGGCCGATGGGCTGGACGGGCAGATATGGACGCTGAAGGCGGACGTGATGGCGGCGGACGGGAGCATCCTGGCGCGGTCGTGGGCGAACCTGACCAGCCCGCACACGCGCGCCACCCGCGGGGGCTTCCATCCACTGATGACCTGCGCGGGCATGGCGTGCCCCGAGGAGGCTGGGCGGCGCGAGTATCTCCGGAGGCTGGGCTTCCTGGCTAACCGGCCCTACTCGCCGGGCAACCGGCTGATGGCCGAGGCGCACGCGTGGAATGACGTCCAGATGCACACCTTCCCCTTCAACCTGCGCGGGGCGACCAACGACTACAAGAGTGATCACATCAACGACTGGGAGGAGCCGCGGGTGCGGGCCGACGTGGAGGAGGCCCTGCGGCTGGTGACCGAGGAGTTCAAGCCCTACGGGCACCGGGGCTTCAACTTCACCGATGACTCCCCGCCGGCCAAGGAGCTGCCGGCCGGCGCCTACACCACTGCCAAGTTCCACGAGTGGCTCAAGCGCGAGTACGGCGACATCGCGGCGGTGGGGCGCGCGTGGGGGATGAACCAGCGCAGCTTCCACAGCTTCGGGCGGGTGCACCGCGAGATGGTGCGGGCCGAGTACGAGGCCGGCAACACCGCGCCGTGGATAGACGCGCAGCGCTTCCTGCAGGAGTTGTGGGTGCAGCGGCTGGCACAACTGCGGGACGTCGTACGCGAGGTCAACCCGGAGGTGATCGTGGGGTCGGACGCGGGCTACTACGGGTCGGCGCGCTCGCCCATGTTCGGGCGGCTGGACTACCTGGCGCCGTACTACCGCGACGGGCGGGGCACCAAGATCGCGGTGGCGCGCGGGCGCATGCGGCGGCCCGGCGACTACGGGGCGTGCTTGGGCAGCTACGGCGACAAGCCCGCGGAGATGTCCGGCCGCCGCGGGCAGATATGGGACGTGCTGTTCGCGGGCGGGACGGGCTTCTACTACTGGACCATGGGCGTGGGGATGAGCGAGGGGATGGAGCTTTCCGACAAGCACGCGCTCTACCAGTGCGAGGTCATCGAAGAGATCACGTCCGGGATCGGTGAGCTGTTCACCGGCGCCGAGCGGATCTTCGACCCCATCGCGATCCTGGACAGCCAGACCTCGGGCATCTGCGACCAGCTCGAGAAGGAGGGCGAGCCGGTCACCATCCAGGAGAACAGCCTGGCCGCCGCGCAGTGGGTGCTGGAGGACCTGGGCCTGAACTCGTGGACGATCACCACCCCCGAACTGGTGGCCGGCTGGCTGGCGGACGCCGGCATCCGCGCGCTCCTCCTGCCGGGGGTGACCTGCCTGAGCGACACGGAGGCGGAGGCGATACGGGCGTTCGTCGAGGGCAGGGGCACGGTCATCGCGGATGTGCTGCCCGGGCGGCGGCTACCCAACGGGAACCTGCGCAAGGCCCCGCCGCTGCTGGATGTCTTCGGCGTAGGCTTCGACGCCAAGGCCGAGGTCACACGCGCGCGGGGGACGCTCGCCGGCAGTGCGGCGGACGGCGGACCCATGCTGGATTTCGGGCCGGCGCTGGCGGACCCGAGAGTGACCGCCGACAGCGCGACCGCCCTGGGCGAGCTGACCCCCGAGGAGGGCGAGAAGGTGGCGGCGCTGTTCGTCAACGAGGCGGGATCGGGGCGGGCCCTGTGCCTCAACGCGTCCTTCTCAAGCTATGTGACCTACCGCAGCGAGACCGGGGAGCTGTGGCGGGCGTGGCCGGAGGTGGTGCGTGAGGCAATGCGCGCGGCGGGCGTCGAACCGGCGTTCACCTACGAGGCCGGGGGCGAGATGCGCGGCATGGAGATCAGCCCCTTCCGCAACGGCGCGGGGTACCTGGTGGGCATGGCGGACCTGGGCTTTGGCACCAGCGAGGGTGGGCGGCGGAGCTTCCGGGTGACCTGCCCGGCGCGGATGCACATCCATGAGGGACGCAGCGGGCGCTACCTGGGCGAGAGCGAGACCATCGAGGACGAGATCCCCGACCGCGGGCACCGCGCCTACGTGCTGCTGCCCTACCGGGTGAGGACGGTCAGCCTGAGCGCAGACACCGCGACGGTGCAGCCGGGCGGGACGATCACGCTGACCGCGGACGTGGCGACCGAGCCCGGGGGTCGCAGCGCGCTGCATGTGCTGCGCATTGAGGCGCGGGCGCCCGACGGTGAGAGCTTCTTCCCATTCCGGCGGGTGCTGCGCATGGCGGAGGACGGGGCGCTGCGGGTGCCGCTGACCACGGCGCTCAACGATGCGGTGGGCGAGTGGACCTTCACCGCCACCGACATCGGCAGCGGGCTGTCGGCAACCGCAACGGTCACGCTCGGGGGTGGTGGGGCGTGAGGCGCGCGCTGGTCGTGGCGCTGCTGGTCGTGCCGGTGCTCGCGGGCGCGCAGGAGCCCGAGCGCTTCCTGGTCTACAAGGTCGAGCGCATCGCGCCGGGGCAGGCGCCGAGCATTGACGGGCGGCTGGATGAGGCGGTCTGGGGGGACCGCCAGGCGCTGAGCAGCATGCGCAACTTCCTGGGGCCGCTGACCGGCGAGTTGGCCACCCAGCCATCGGAGTTCGTCCTCCTGAGCGACGGGCCGAAGCTCTACCTCGGGATCACGTTTTTCGACGAGGACATGGACGCGATCCTGTTCAACCCGTCCAGGCCCGCTTACTGGAACGACTGCACGGAGCTGTACTTCGACCCGGCGCATGACGGCACGCGCTCGATCCAGCTCAGCATTGACTGCGGCGGGCAGCGCTACTGGCACCGGCACTTCAACGATGGCTACGGGTGGATCAACGACACCGCCTGGTTCATGATGGCCGACTGGCGCTGCGCGGTCGCGCGCGGCAAGGACAGGTGGACCGTCGAGGTGGCCATCGGTGCGCGCAGCTTCGGCATCGAGACCGCGCCGGGCTCGGTGTGTGGCTTCAACCCCTGCCGGTTCCGGCTGGGGGCCGCGGACCAGGAGTTCTCCGCCTGGGGCTTCGCTGGTGGTAAACGGCAGAAGAACATGGCCGCATGGGGCCACCTGGTCTTCCTGGCCGAGGGCGAGCAGGCGGGCGGTGAGGTCACGGCCACCGACGTGGCGCTGGTCTACCCGGACCTGACGGGCCGCGTGGTGCGCGTGCCGGTGGCGGACGGGTTCGCGGTGTTCACCGGAGACGGCGAGGCGACCGCCGGCTTCGGGGAGCTGCTACGCGAGCAGGCCGGTGCGCTGCAGGCGAGGCTGGATGAGGCGACTGCCGCCCTGGAGGCGCTGCCCCCTGACGAGCCGCGCGCGGGGAAGCTGCGTGAGGCGCTCGATCCCGCGCGGCAAGAGGCGGTGTCGCTGCTCGGGCAGGCCCGCGCGGACGACTTGACGCTCGGAGCCTTCGACCGGTTGGGCGACGCCATGACCAGAACCGAGGCCGAGCTGCGCGAGATCGCGGGCCGGGCGAGGATCGTCGAGTTGGCGCTGGCGGCCAAGGAGGGGCGATGAGGGCATGAGGTGGGTGTGTGTCTGCGTGATGATGGTGGCTTCACTGGCGGCAGCCGAGGTGTACGTGCCGCCGCTGGAGTTCGATGCCAGTGACTCCTTCTTCCTGCCGGGCGAGAGCCACTCCGTCACCGAGGTCAAGGAGGCGGCGCGGAAGGGCTGGCAGGAACATGTGGACAGCGTGCGCTTCGGGGCCTACGGGATGGCGGTGACGCAGCGCATCAACCCCGACACGGATATGCCCGAGCGCGACAAGCGGCGCTGGGGCGACAGCTTCGTCGGGATCAGGGGCAAGAAGCCGCGCGTCTACATGGCCGCGAACTGGAGCCCGTGGTACTTCGTGAACGCCGAGATTACGCTGGACGGAGGCGAGCCCGTGCCCTCGCCCACCATGATCGGCCGCCTGGTGTACGCGGGCCTGCGCGAGGTGACCAGCGACCGCATCTCGGCGGACGTGATCTGGCGCGACGTGGCAGGCGGATATCTTCGGGCCCGGTGCAGCGGGTGGCGAGGATCGGATACCTTCGGCCTAGCGCTTCGCTACTGGCCCCCCGAGGGCCGGACGGTCGGGGAGCTTACCTGGGTGCTGACCTGCCAGCCGTACGACTACTCCGACCGGGGGCACTGGGAGCGCCGGCGATGGATCTGGACGCCCGTTCGTGACGAGCCATTGCCCGAGAACTCGCCGGTCGTGCTGGATGTGGCGAGCGAGTGGCAGGCGGTCCTGCACAACCGCTTCGCACAGAACGACGCCGGCGTGATGCTGGCCGCCGACCGCGAGAGCATCGCGGGGATGTCCGCCCTTGCCGACGGCAGCTACGTGCGCATCCGCGTTCGGCCGGTCTCCGCGGAAGCCGGTGCAACCCTCGTGCTGGGTGACTGGATATCGGAGCCATACAGCCGCGTGCGCGCGCGGTGGTTTGGCGAGGACGCCCAAGCGGTGTCCGCCCGACTCGATGAGGTCCGCGCTGTGCGCCCTCGCGCGCCAGAGACCATTGGCGAAGGCGACCTGGATGCGGCTGACCTGAGGGCCGTCGAGGCTGAGTTGGCCGAAGCCCGAGCGGCGTTGCAGGCTGCCGAGCCCGACACGCGGCAGGCCGTGACAGCCTTCGTGCGAGTGACGAGACTGTCGGATAAGCAGGAGGTCATCGTTCGGCAGATCCGCTCAGCTTGGGTGACCGACATGCTGTGGGTCGAGTGACAGACTCTCTCACCGTGAGACACGTACACTGACCCGGCGCGGGTGGTGGCGAAGGCACTACAACGTGGTGAGGCTGTCCTTCCCGAAAACTCACGTCAGCTGCATTCATCGGCCCTGGGGTCGCGTCGCCTCGAGACCGCATGTTGGCCATATGTGCCTTGGTTCCGCTGTCTGACGGTCAGAACCTCGTCCGGACACGGGTCTTCTGGAAGGACACCCGAGGAAGGAGTACCGAACTCAGGTGGCGAAAAGGGCCTGCGCTAGGGGCAAGCAGGGCAGTAAGCCCACTGTACCAGAACGCACGGCTAGGTGCACGTTCGTTGGCAGGGAGTTCACGCAATATCAGCAGATTCGACCCCAGAGTGTGTGCACAACTCGGCTTATAGATGCACTCTCCGCCCCCGATTGTGTCAGATCGGCACAAACGTGCAAACGCCGCTCGCAGAGCGGGGTGGGGAGCGTCCGGGAAGTGAGCTACGCATTGCCGCCGGAACCCGCAGTAGGGCCGACGCGGCGCGTGCCTTCGGGCCCGTGGCACACAGAACGCGGCGGGGGCCCAGTTCCGCGGGCAGGCAGAATACATCGTAGTTTGATGGACTTGACCTGGGTGTGACCACCACTGTAGCCCTCCTCCCGGATGCGCTCCAAGATCCGCTTGGCCGTGTGACGCTGCTTCTTCGGAAGAGCCTTGTCCTCCTCAACGATCTGTCGGATGCGGCCCAGATACGGCCCCAGCTTCGGCTTGGGCCGAGGCCTCCTCATCCGATACCCCGGTGGCTCAGGATGCTCCAGGATCTTCTCCAGCGTGCTCCAATGGATCCCCGTCTCCCGCAGGATCTCCCGCTTGCTCACCCCCTGATTGCGAACCCGTTGTCGAATCTCTTCCCACCATTCCATGTCGGTGTACACCCCTCACCTCCGGGCCCAGATCGCCTTGTCCACCCCCGCTCAGCCGTCCCCCTCTCGTGACCTGCAGCCCGGGTGACGATACAGGGTGCCGCGCTTTTCATCCGCCCCGCCACCCGCCGCGCTTTTCCACCGGCGTTTACAGTGGCTCGCCTTCATAACCTTCCTCTACCCGCGCCGACCTCAGTGAGTGCAAAGGAGGAGCCCTGTGGACTTGATAGTCGTCGAGCCGATGCGCCCAAAGCAGGAGAACCTGCCCGTCGAAATCGTCGAGCGAAAGGGCCACGGTCACGCAGACACCCTGGCTGACCGAGCCGCGGAGGAACTCTCCATCGCTCTGTCGGAATGGTATGTAGCGCAGCATGGTCAAGTGCTGCATCACAACGTGGATAAGTGCCTGCTGGTCGGAGGCAAGAGTCATCCCCGTTTCGGCGGCGGCGAAATCATCGAGCCCATCTATCTCCTGCTATCGGGGAGACCCACTGGTAACCTGGGTCAAGTCCCGGATCTGCTGCAGAAGTGAGTGAGCAAAGGTCATCCTTTCAGGCAGCATCTTTCATCCGTTCAGCGCCATGCTGATCGGGTGTCGGGTGTGGTTGCAGTTGGCTGCGCAACAGCTCCAGCTGTCGTCTCTCAAACTCGGTGATGCGCACCCGTTGCCAACGTCTCGCCGCCCGCCGCACCGCTGCAAAGGCCAGCTTCAGACAACAGTTCCGAAGTCCGCTCCTGCGCCTGCTCGATCCCCTGGGAAAGAAACTCCCCCACGGCTTGGCGGATTTGCTCACTTGGTGGTACGCTCTTGGTGGGCATGGGGCTCATCTCTTCTGCTTTTTCGAGTTTGGTCTTTTTGCGCCCAAAGGATAACCCATGCCCCTTCCTTGCTTGCAGCATTATAGGGACATCACCAGCCCAGATCGGCTTCCGCCGCTTGGTCCTCAGATTGCAGAGCAACTGGCCTGCCCCTTGTATGAGAAAGACCGCAGGACCGCTTTGACCTGCCGTGCGTTTCTCCGCATGCACCTCAAGGAATGAGTGTATTCATTCCAGGCAAAGAGCTACCAGGAAATCCAGCGCAGTGCCGCAGTATCCATCATCATAGCAATAGCACGGGTGCATGACAACTGAGCCGCGCCAGACTACTGAGTGTTGGTAATTCTCTGGAAATTACCCAAGGTGCGGAGCAGCTGTAGGTTGTCCGCCCTCAATCCTCACCCGGCGTCGTTCGGCCTGCGAACCGTGCTTCGCGCGGCCATAGAGGCGGGCGGACGCACATGGCCCTGCTCCAGTATCGTGATCTCCTGGGCAAGAAGTGAGGAGTGAGCGTATTATGTTGACATCGCAGGAAGCTCTGGCTACACTATTTATCGGACGTGCGTGTAAGACACAACTGGACCTCGTACTAGCCAGGGGCGCAGTGCGGCATCGTGTCCAGGGAGCAAACGGATGGGGCGAGCCCCGAGAACGGCATAGCGGCCGGAAGCCCCGCTTGTCAACTACTGATGAGTCCGCCCTGTCAGGGCGCCACCAGCGCCGGCGGTAGGGACGGACAATCGCCTCGGTCGGCAGCGCCGCGGACCGCGATCCCTCGGGCGGTGGTGAGGTGGTGTGATGGCTAAGTGGAACGCGCGCAGGGTCAGGCACAAGCTTGCCGCCGCGGCTGGCCTATGCGTGTGTGCTGTGGCCCTCGCCCGCAGCGCCGACGGTCAGCCGGTTGAAGACGCCTCGGGTCGCATCGGCGTGCAATCCCGCGGCCTCGGCATACTGCCCGGTGACGTGCGCATACTCTCCGATCACCTCTACGACTACACCTTCAGCGACCCGCCCACCGACTGGGTGGCCGGTCCCGGTCACTGGGAGGTGACCGCTCGCTGGACGTGCAGTCCGCAGTGGTCGTGGCTCGGCGGATACGCCCATGAGGGTCCCGCCTGCATATGGAACAAGCGACAGTTTGAGGGCGACGTAACCGTCGAGGTCTACGCTGCCTTCATGATGATGGGCACCGACAGGAGAGTGCAGAGGTACTGGGGCCCCAATGACCTCAATATCACCATCTGCGGCGATGGCGCCAACCTCGCCAGCGGCTACAGCTTCATCTACGCGGGCGAGTTCAACCATGTGACGCGCATCGTCAAAGGCACCCAGACGCTGGCGGAGACACGCGAGCCCGAGGCCCTCTTGACGAAGCTCGAGCACGGCTGGCCCCCGGGTAACAACTTCCACCAGAAGTGGTGGTCGCTGCGCGCCCGCAAGCGCGGCGACCTGTTGCAGCTCTACGTGGATGAGAGACTGATCTGCGAGGCGCACGACCCAGAGCCGCTGGATTCGGGGCGGATCGCGGTCTGGACGCGCGACAATGGGATCGTCCTGTCGCGGGTGAAGATCTACTACGAGCGAGAGAAGCTCCCGTCCGATCCCTCACCCACGGCTCACCTGCGCGCCAGGTCGGCGGCAGTGGTCGAGCGGCCGCACATCGCTCTGAGTATACCGAGCCATCCGGCCATTGAACACGACTTCGAGAGCAATCTGTGCGGGTGGCAGAGCCGCGGCGGCGCCCAGGGGGCAATGCTCACCCTGGACTCTCCCGGGGCCCGCGGCAGCCGCCACTGTCTGAGGGTTGTGAACGCTTACGGGGGCGGAAGCTTCGACGCCGCGATCCTGCACAAGCCTTTCGACCTTCGTGAAATGCCACGGCTCTCATTCGATTACCAGTTGTCGCCGGATGCCAAAATCAATCTCTACCTGACCGTGGCCGGTCGGCTGTACGAGATCGGGTTCTCGGGGCCGACCGAGGGCGCGCCGCGGTCGGAGATGCTGGGCAGGATCGAGGACGTTGTGGCCGACGGCAGGTGGCGCCAGGCATGCTTCGACCTGCTCGGGCACCTGGAGGCGCGGCTGAGGAACGGCACAGAGCTGATCGCGAAGGACCTCTTCATCGGCAACCTGTGCAGAGCGGACTACCTGGACGGCGGATTCGGCGGCAACCCGGCGGGCAGCAGTGTCTGCATAGACAATCTCATACTGGACGCCCCGGGCGGCCGGGAGATAGAGTGCCAGGCACGGTCGGCCCCCGGCGTTGGCTGCAC
>Ga0114922_10006445_pt1 | contig 10776 bp, 11 predicted proteins | sample AartaG_FD_100975 | JGI IMG/M metagenome (GOLD analysis project Ga0114922, IMG submission 100975) | Deep subsurface microbial communities from Aarhus Bay to uncover new lineages of life (NeLLi) - Aarhus_00045 metaG | ecosystem: Environmental > Aquatic > Marine > Oceanic > Sediment | place...
AGCTGGGCGCAGCGGGGACAGTGGCCGCTGCGGGTGAGCTCGGTGGTGGGGAGGTTGCGTCCGCACTCCTGGCACAGGACGAGCGGTGCGGTGGCGTTGTCCACGGCGCGGTGCATGGCGGCAATCGAATCTGCGTCGTCCTGCGGGCCCCAGCCGAACTCCCAGTTGCCGCCGCCGATCGCCCACGCGCCGAGACCCACCCGGGTGATGTCGAGCCCGCTCGAGCCGAGCGGGCGGGTGGGAAGCGACATCTCGCCTCGCCTCGTCACCCGGCAAATCCCATCGAGCTGAACAGGAAGTAGAACACGAGAGCCGTCCCGATCACCAGGATTCCGCCGACTTTCGCGATGCTCGATGTTTCCAGAGCGATTTCCGTGTTCTTCTCGAATACGATCGGCTCGTCCAGCGGCTTGATGAGCGTGATCGCGGCCATCACCAGCAAGCAGAGACCGAAGCACACCGCCATGCGGTTGAGGAACTGCAGGTCCGGCACCATCAGCTTCAGCGCCCCGTAGGCCACGATGTTGGTCAGCAGTCCTGCCGTCCCGCACACGGCCGGCCCCTTCCGGATGAGGAGCCCGAAGGCGAACACCGCCAGGATTCCCGGTGAGATGAACCCCTGCCCCTCCTGGATGATCGTGAAGATGCTGTTGCTGATCGCCGGGTTCCCGAGCTGCGGTGCGAGGAAGATTGCCACGAGCCCGAACGCCACGACCGCGAAGCGGCCGACGCGCACCGTCATCTCCTGGCTCGCTTTCGGCCGGATGAACTTCTTGAACACGTCGATCGAGAAGATCGTCGACGCCGCGTTGAGCATGGCGGCGAGGGAGCTGACGACCGCGCCGAGCAGTGCGGCGAGCACGAATCCGACGACCCCCACGCCCTGCGGCAGGACGTTGCCGAGCAGCTGCGCCAGTGCCGTATCGTATTTGAAGGCGATCATCTTCTCGGAGGTCGTCGAACGTCCGGCGGTCACGGCAGCTTCTCTCACCTGCCCGTTGAACGCCTCGATCTCTTCGGCCAGTCCGGGATTCACCGCGGCCCACGACTGGTCCTCCGTCACGAACACCGTGAATTCGCCGGCTCGCGTGGCATCGAACTCCGGCCGGGTGATCGGCAACACATACGGACTCGCAGCCTCGAGTGCCCCGATCGCCGCGTCGTCCGGAAAAATTGCCAGCAGATACCTGCCGCTCGGCCAGCCAGCGATCTCCGCATCAGACGGCGCGTCGGCAGTCTCGACGAACTGCGTCTCCGGGTTGGCATCCAGGTACAGGGCCATGCTGCCTGAAGTGTCGCCGCGAGCTTCGAGCCGCATATCGTTCGAGTACAGATTGAAGGCGATGATTCCCGGAACGACGATCAGGAACGGAATCAGCAGCTTCATGAACGCCGCGAACACGATTCCCTTCTGCCCCTCGGCCAGCGAGGCCGAGCCCAGGGTCCGCTGCGTGATATACTGGTTCAGACCCCAGTAGTAGAAGTTCGGAATCCACAGCCCCAGCATCAACGCCGTCCACGGCAGCACCGTGTCTGTGGCCGGGAGGAACATGTTCATCCGGGGCCGGTTGAGATCCCAGAACCGCTCCATCGCGCCCGCGTCGGGCGACAGGGCCTGGATGCTGACAGCGCCGGTCTCCACGCTGATCACCGAAGCCGCCTCGGTCGCCATTCCAAGCTTCTGGAAGGCGAACCAGATGATCACGGCTCCGCCGAGAATCAGGGCGCTGCCCTGGATCAGGTCGGCCCAGGCGCAGGCCTTGAGACCGCCGGCTGTGACGTAGGCCATCGCGATTACGCCGATGATCAGCGACCCCGTCGCGAGGCTGACCGACACGCCGGCCTTTCCGGCCAGCGTACTGATCACCAGTGCTCCCGAGTAGGTGACCGAGCCCAGCAGGAGCAGGTAGATCATGATGGTGGCCACGGCCATGATCGTGCGCGCCGTGCCGTCGTACCGGACTTCCAGGAATTCCGGCATCGTGTAGATGCCGGTACGCAGGAAGTACGGCAGGAATGCGAACGCTACGATGACCAGGGTGATCGCCGCCATCCACTCGTAGCTGGCGATCGCGAGCCCGACGTGGCTCGCCGCGTTCCCGCTCATTCCGACGAACTGCTCTGTCGAGATGTTGGAGGCGATCAGCGAAAAGCCGATCAGCCACCATTTCAGGTCACGCCCGGCGAGGAAGTAGTCCTCGCTTCCCTTCTCGCTCCGGCTCTGGTACAGGCCGACGCTGACCACGGTCACCACGAAGGCCACGAAGATCAGGATGTCCCAGATCGAGAGCTGGAAGGACTCGGGATTCATGACTGTTCCTGTCGGTCAGTGATTCGTTCGCACCCACACCAGGAATGCTCCCCCTGGGACGCGCAGATCACGTGGTCCTGCCGGCAGCAGCCCATACTCGCCCTCGACGCCTGCGAGGTCCACCCGCACCGGGTCCGCGACCTGTCGCCACTCGCCTTCCGGGAGCTCGAACTGGAAGCTGCCGTCTTGCGCCCCGCTGTTCGCCAACACCAGCACCCGCTCGCCGACCACGTAGCCGAGCAGTGTCTACTCGTTGATCTGTAGCGCAAAGCCGAATTGAATGCGTAGGACACCGAAGCTCATGTTCCAGATTTCCCAGAACGACAGCCGCGGCTCGGCGTGGACTTCGACCGAGCTACCTGCGGAAGGTAATTCCATTCAGGACCTGGTCCTCGCTTGAGAATCGCGTGCGGATTCCTGGTGATTCGTCAGTGTTATCCGTGACCGTTCAATCGCTGCGTCGAGCTCGCTCCAGCCGACGGGTAAGCGAGTCGATCTCAGCATCATCTAAGACATCGTCCAGCAGCCGGGACATCGGGCGCTGCCAGTTGGGGCGCTCAGACGACCCCGTGCCGGGGAGATTGACTCCCTCCTCCTCCAGCCAGAAATCCTCGAGCCAGGAAACGACCAGCGGACTGTCGGATCGACCGAGCCAGTCGAGCAGCTCGGCCAGAAGTACCCTGGGCTCATCCGATGAGCACCCCAGCTCGTCGGCGAGCCACTCAACCGAGCTTGCTCGTCTCTCCCGCTCGCTCGGGACGGCATCCGCGGCCAACAGACCGCACAGGACGCGTTCGTCGATGTCCACGCCGGCGAGCCAGCCGGCGAACGTGGGTGTGTCGTGCGTTCCCACCAGCGCCATGTCCGCCGCGGAGGGCGGTCCGGGTTCCGTGGCCGCTATGGCGGGGGTGTCGAACGGCGCAGGCAGCGGATCCGCCTCGCTCTTCGGGGGGGCGGTCGCCCGCCAGGCCTCGAACTGCGCCAGGTACATGCCCCAGATCCGATGCCGTGGAAGCGCTTCGTCGATCTGCGGCGGCACGGTTCCGAGATTCTCACCGGCCACCTCGCACTCGTGACGCACAGATTCCAGCGTGAGGATCGCGAACAGCTCTTCGTCCGGGTAAGAGACATACGTGCCTTCCCGCACCTCGAGGCCGTACGGAATCCAGAACAGCCGGGTCCAGGCCATGACGTGATCGACCCTGAGCACTCCCGCGAGGCTTGCCTGGTGGGCAATGGAGGCCGCCCGATATCGGTGTCCCTCGAGCCGCGATGCTTCGGGGAGAACGGGCGGAAAGCCCCAGTCCTGTCCACTCGGAAATCCCGCGTCGGGCGGAGCGCCCACCGACATTCCCGCGGCGAACAGTGCCTGCCTGGACCAAATATCGTACCCGTCGGGATGGACACCGACCGCCAGGTCCAGTCCCAGCCTGAAGCCCCCATCGTGCAGCCGATATCTGAACTCGCCCAGCTGACGGCGCGCCAGGGCCTGGGCCAGCAGGTGGAACCGCTCTTCCGCCGCGTCGATGTGTTCGGGTCGGAGCGATCCGGCGCGGGCCGCGGCGGGCCAGACCCGCCAGTTCCGGCCAAGTCGAGCCTGGGCTCCCCGGAATCGGGCATACTGGACCAGCTCCTCATCCAGATCTGTCGGATCGGGAGCCGGGATCCCGGCCAGCGCGGCCCTGACCTCGGAATCCGCCCCGATCACGTCGAGCGTGGAAGGGGCCTCCGTCGGAACGTGCGCGTCTCCGAGGTCGAGAATGAGTTCGGACCAGAACAGCCGGCTCACCGGCGAGTACGGGCTCGGCTCCGCCGGATCCGAGTTGAAGGTGGGAAGCAGCGGGAGAACCATGACCAGGTCGGCCCCCCGGTCGCCGGCCCAGCCACAGGTGGACTCGAGGTCCCGGAGATCTCCCACCGAACGGCTGCGGTCCGAACGGAGGGCAGCAAGCTGCGCGCCCACCCCCCAGCTGCGGTGCGACCCGGGCCTCCGCCACGCCTGTTCCGGCGCGGAGATGACATGGCTGGTCGCGATCTCACCAGCGGTCTCGATCGAGAGGACGTGGTAGCCGAGCGGCAGGGGGGAACCCGATCGAATCTCGCCAGCGGCGATCTCGAGCGGGTGCACATCACCAGTCTCGAGTCGAATCTCGGCGTGAGCGGCCGTTGACCCGGAGAGCGCTACACGAGGCAGGACCCCATCCCAGGCCACGAGCACCGGCGGAACCGGCCCGGCGTCCCTCGCCTTCCAGGCCCGGAGCGCCCCGGCCGCTTCGGCCGGCTTCGTGATGGGCGCGCCGAGCGAGGCACAGACGCGGACGAGCGTTTCCGGGCCTACCGTGACCGCCCGGTCCAGGCCATCCACGTAGTGGGTGTACACACCCATCTGTTCCGCGAGGAGGCTGAGAGATTCGAGCTCGTTCATGCGCACATTGAGGAGGCTCTCCGTCGATCGGGCCGATGATTCTGGCCGGGGATTATATCCGCGCGGCGGCCTGAAACGCGAGAATCAGGGCGACGGCGCGGATAGTCGCCGGCCCCGGAGAACTTCGACTGACTCCATAAGATGTCTTCCAGCTATCAGAACCTCGATGGGGCAGGCGGCCGTTGTGGACCCAAATCCGCCAGGAGCTTGCCAGATCGTCCCGGCGCCATGGCTGGCGAATGCCCGGTCTGGCCGGGTGTACGCCGGGGCCGAGCAAATGCGTCCTGACCGCGGGCCGAGAGGACAACCACGATGATGTTAATGTCCGCCGTCCATGCGTGTTAGCCTTGCGACCCGCGGATATCTCGGGGCCTGAGGTTCCAATCGGTCTCGCGTTCCGGGACTGTGCGAGGGCCGCTGCACACTACCCCTCCTGCCACCAAGGTCTCGGGTGTAGGTTGCGTGACTCGGGACAGTCCCGGGCGATGACGGGACGATGTGACCCGACGAATCCGGTACGCATTCAGGGAGTGGAAATGAAGGTCGCAATCCTCGGAGCGGGACTCGTCGGCGGGCCGATGGCGATCGACCTCGCGAGGGATCGGGAATTCGATGTCACTGTGGCAGACATCGATGAGCAGGCGCTGAACCGGCTGAGTGCAGCCAAACCTGAGATCGAAACCGTCAGGGCCGACCTGTCAGACCCTGGTGAGGTCAAGAAGGTGGCTAGCGAGCACGACTTCGTTCTCAACGCCGTCCCTGGATTCATGGGCTACAGCACGCTGCAATCCATCATCGAGGCCGGACGGGACGTGGTGGATATCGCGTTCTTCCCCGAGGATCCGTTCGGCCTGGATTCGCTGGCGAAGGAGCACGGCGTCACGGCGATCGTCGACTGCGGAGTCGCCCCCGGAATGAGCAACCTGCTGGCCGGCCACGTGGACCGGCTCCTGGACAGAACCGACACGATCCTGATCTACGTCGGGGGACTGCCGGAGGTGAGGGAGTGGCCGTTCGAGTACAAGGCCGTCTTCTCACCGATCGATGTAATCGAGGAATACACGCGGCCCGCCCGGTACGTCGAGAACGGACATCTCGTGGTCCGGGAAGCCCTTTCTGACGCGGAATTGCTGACGTTTCCTGGAATCGGAACCCTCGAGGCGTTCAACAGCGACGGCCTTCGGAGCCTGGCCGATACGCTCGACGCGCCGAACATGAAAGAGAAGACGCTGCGCTACCAGGGCCACATCGAGAAGATGTCCGTGATGCGCGCCACCGGCCTGTTCAGCCAGGATCCGATCGAGATCAACGGAGTGCAGATTCGTCCTCTCGACTTCACGGCGAAGCTGCTGTTCCCGAAGTGGAAGCTGAAGCCGGGTGAGGCCGATCTCACGGTCATGCAGGTCATTGTCGAAGGGGAGAAGGCTGGAGCGAGTTTGCGCTACGTGTACGACCTGCTCGACCGGTACGACCCGGCGACAGACACGCACTCGATGGCCCGCACGACCGGCTACACCGCCACTGTGGCGATCCGCATGCTCGCCGCGGGCATGTATGACCGGAAGGGAATCTCGCCGCCTGAGTTCATCGGCCGCGACGAGGCGTGCGTGGACTTCATGCTGAAAGGGCTTGAGGAGCGGGGAGTGGTGTACCGGCAATCGGTCGAGGAGATCTGACGCGGGACGCCTGGTGCCGGAGCGCAGACGAGGACTATTCAACCTGGAACTGATGGAGACACCATGCCGAGACTTGCGCCGCGAGGGTGCGGGAGAGGGATTCGTAGTGCTGCGATCTTCAGGGTGATCGTACCGGCGGCTGCCTGGGTCGGGCTCTGTGGCTGCAGCCCCGGTGACGCGACGATCGCCGATGCACCCGTGGCACGGGCCGAGATCCACAGCTGCAGCGATGCTGAAATCACGGGCACCGCCATCTTCCGCGAGCGACCGTCTGCGGAGGGGATCAAGCTCGTGGATATCTCACTCGAGGTGAGCGGGCTGTCGGACGGCCGACACGCCGTGCACGTGCACGAGACTGCCGCGTGCGAACCGTGCGGCGCGGCGGGTGGGCACCACGATCCAGGACCGTTCGGCGAGTCCGCTCCCGACGCTCCCGACTTCAACCACCCGTTCCACGGTGGCGACCTCCTGAATATCGAGGTCATTGACGGCACCGGCCGGTTGAGCACGACGAGCACCCGGTTCACGCTGTCTCCCGGTCGAATGAGCGTGTTCGACGCGGACGGCAGTTCCCTGGTCATTCACTCGGGCACGGACACCTACTGCGACCAGGAGAACGAACTCGAACCCGGCTGTGCGGGCGGAGCCAGGGATGCCTGCGGGGTGCTGGTCCGGATCGAGCAGTAGCCTGCCCGAAACGCGAAGGCGCCTGGCGGCGGATCAGTGTCCGGTCGCCAGGCGCCGAGGCGTGAAAGTTGTGGCCTCAGGGCCACGCGTCGTCCTCAGGGTCTGCTACAGGGCGTCGCATACCTCTTTCGGCAGCAGTACCTCATCGATCACGTGAATGACACCGTTGCTCGCGAGAATGTCGAACGTCTCGCCCGGAACGTCGGTGATGATGTTGGCGTTGTTACCGCAGCTCGTGTCCAGGCTGGCTCCATTCGGATACAGAAAGTCGCCGATCTGGGTGGTCAGCTGCTTCGCCGAGAGAACGCTGTTCGAATATCGCCGTCCGTTCACTACGTGGTACAGCACTGTCGTGACCACGAAGTCAGGGCAGCCCGTGGCCTCGGGACAGGCGTTGTCAGCCTGCTCTTCGGGCGTGGCGCCCGGAACCCCGAGTAAGGTGAACAGGTCACCAAAAGCCGCATCGGTCGGAGCGAACACGGTGAACGGTCGGTTCCCCGACAGAACGCCGGCCAGGCCGGAGCGAATTACGACCGTCTGCAGGACGTCGAACTCGCCGTCGTCCGTCACGACGATGTCAACGATCGTCGGGAGGCTGTTCTGAGCATTTCCGCCTTTCACGAACGTCGGATCCGAATCCGGACCGGTGGCGTCATCGCTGCAGGCGGCCGCGCTGAGCGCGATCGCGAATACGAGTGTGAGCGCTTTGAACGAGGTCTTCATGTGTCATCTCCAGTGTCTGTTGATCCCGAGCTGGTCGAATACTCCCCTGCTCCCACCGCGAGAATAACCATGGCCTCGCTAGTTGTCAAGTATCTGTCTAATACTAAATCTCGACAATACCCGACAACGCTCGCGGGCGGTGGTCAGCTGCCTGCATAATTCGTTCGAATCCTCAATCAAGACCCTGCGGCAGGCTCTCGATGACTTGCTCGGCCGCGAGCAATCCAGATTGAATCGCACCTTCGATTGAGCCGTGCACCCGATGATCTCCGCAAACGTGCAGCCCGGCTTCGGTCAGAAGGGAGCGTGCATTCACACCCCCCTGGCCCGGAGACTGGTCCGGAAGAGCCGCGTCTATGGCGTAGGATTCGATCTCGCGCCACCCGTCGACCTGCCCGCCGAACCACTCCCGCATCTGCGACCGCACTCTGCCGAGGAGCTCCATGCCGGGCTGAGCGGCTCCGAGGATGGTCGCGGAAATAAGCTGGCGCCCGGATGGAGCATAGGTATCGGCAACCTGGCTCATCACAGCCAGATTCGTCACCGGCCCGCGGCCTTCGCCGTCAAGGATGAGGATTCCTTCATCCACCGGGGGCTCAGTCGCTTCGAAGTACCAGCACAGCACAGGGCGGAACGGCGGAATGTCCCGCGGATTGGCGAGGCGCCTGGCGGTGCGTCCGTCCGTCGCGACGACCACCGCTTCACTGTTCAGGCGCTCTCCTGATTCCAGCGTCACGCTGTCTCGAGTAACGGACGCAACCGGCGCGCCCGTGCGTATCCTGCCCGATCCGAGATCACCTGCCAACTGGCCGGATATGGCTCCCATGCCGGCTGCCGGCACGGCCACTGGCCCGGCACCGAACATCTTGAACACGAACTCGAACATGCGGCTCGACGTCGTGAGGTCCGCGTCGAGAAACACGCCACCGAGAAATGGACGGAAGAAGACTTCGATCATCTTCGGACTGAAACCGAGTGCCTGGAGCCGGTCGCGGGTTGTGGACTCGTCGCGGGCGAGAATCTCTTCCACGGAGTCCCGGCGGAGTGAAAGTGCGAGGCGAGCGACACGCAGCTTGTCGCCGAATGTCCCGACAGGAGCACTGAGAGTCTCCAGGACCGCGCCCGGTCGCCGAAACGGGTCCGCAATTCTGTGGAATCCACTGTCCATACGGAGCAGGGCACCGGGTTCGAACGGGCGGAGATCCAGTCGGTCGTAATCGAGGACTTGCTGCGTCGTAGGGTAAGCAGTGAGCAGGACCTGGAACCCCCGATCCAGCTGGAATCCGTCGACTACGTCGGTCCGAACCCGGCCGCCCGGTTCGTCCGACGCCTCGAGAACGAGCGGTTCGAGTCCCGCACGAATCAGCTGGCGAGCGCAGACCAGGCCCGCCAGTCCGGCGCCTGCGATCAGTACGTCTGCATCGCGCTCGGCCATTCTTCGGCTACCAGCCCTGCGTCGTCGGACCGCCCTTGAACGGCCCCGTCAGGTCGCTCGTGATCCAGCCCCCGTAGAAGGCCCCGGGCTGTGCACGGACCTTCTCTCCGTCAACGGTGCACTCGTCCAGCGGACCAGCATAGAACGCCAGGTGGTCTTTCAGCGCGGAGAAGGCAGTCGTCGGATCGGGGTACGACCAGGCTGCCCGCGCGATTCGCTGGGCACCGATCACCAGGTCCCAGTACTCGGCCATACCCTTCCATTCGCAGAAGCTGCCCCCGTCCGCCGACTGGATGACCGAAGTGTCGATATCGGCAGGTGGCAGATAGTAGACAGGCGGATGGCTCGTCTCGAGAACTCGGAAAGCGGATCGGGTGTCGGCCACAACGTGGCCCGCGTGCCGGATTACGATGTGCCTTCCCGTCGGCTCCAGGCGGGGCGGCCTGGGGTAGTCCCACACCGATTCCACGCTAGTCCCCAGCCTGAATCCACTCGACATCGAGTTGGAACGGGCCCTCGATTCCGTCGGCGACCATCAGTCCGATCTGCTGCACCTGTCCGGCCTCCATCGGCGGTGTTCCGGGTGGCCGGCGCCCTCGCCAGGTCGGCTCGAATTGACTGAATGGAATGGTAATCGTCTGCCATTCTCCCGACGTTGTCTCGAAGTCGGCACGATACGCGATTCCATCGAAATTGAGATCCGTCCGCAGGCGAACCTGGTACGATCGTCCGTCGCCACGAATGCGTAGCGCCAGGCCTGACTGACCGGCGAGCACACCCGACGCAATCCGATTCCTGACAGAAGCGAAACCACCATTGTTCTCGAGCGACATGACGCCCTGGAACGAAGCGTATCCGGATTCCGAGTCAACGAAGGCACTCCGCGATACTCCACCCATCACACCGTCATTCACGACGATCCACTCCTCGGCGGACTCCTGTCCGAAATCGAACAGTCGGATCGTATCACCGTGGGTTCCGGCCGCCAGCAGCGTGAGTGCGGCGGGAAAGATCAGATTCATTGCGGGACTCCTGATAGAAACTGGCTTCAGACTTCCTGGTCTCGGCTCGCGAACAGCATCATTCCAGCGATGAACACGAGCGTGAACACAACGATCCCAACTCCTCCGATCCAGATCTCGATGCTCATCATGACCCTCTCAAAGCCGCGGCCAGCGACAGGATCGAAGGAACCCAGATGCCGACGAACAGGCCGGCGTCCTTGTCCACGAAGAACCAGAGAAAGACCGAAAAGAGAAACGAGATGAAGGCCGCGAGAAGCAGCAGGTTCAGTGGAAGGTGCTTCTTGTTCATAATCGATCCTCTCCGCGGTAGCGGCTGTCTTGTGACGTTGTTTCTCTGCGTAGTGTGCCTGCGACCGACCGGAAAACCGGGTCACCGCTTCGAATCGGCTGTCACAACCGGCGCGACCCGCTCACCGTGTCTATATATTGTCGAGAGCATAGACCGACTGAACGGAAATAGCAAGTCTGCCTATTGGACAATAGTTAGACAAACA
>Ga0114922_10006447_pt1 | contig 10774 bp, 15 predicted proteins | sample AartaG_FD_100975 | JGI IMG/M metagenome (GOLD analysis project Ga0114922, IMG submission 100975) | Deep subsurface microbial communities from Aarhus Bay to uncover new lineages of life (NeLLi) - Aarhus_00045 metaG | ecosystem: Environmental > Aquatic > Marine > Oceanic > Sediment | place...
CAGCATGGTGGAGACCGCCTGCGATATTAAAGGCAATGCGGGCCATGCCGCCGGAAACCAGTTCAGCACATTGAAGGGATGCTCCCGTATGAAGCTGGGACCACTCCCACAGCCCCGGAAAGACGGGGTTGTCCCCTGGCCCGAGGCCGTATGAAAAATCGGCGGTGATCCGGCCGCAACCGGCTCTTTTCAAGGCTTCAACATATTCGGGTGTGTGAAAGCGAAGGATATGCGATTCGGACGCAGGTCTGGTTTCAATCAGGCCTGTATCAGGAAGGCTAAAAAGGTCGTATGCCTTGCAAAGGTCACAGGTGAGACGCAACCGTTCAATCTTAAGGGGATGACTCGCCCCGTAGTCATATGCAAAGTATTTTTCGGTATAAAGAAAGGCGGTCTTCATGAGGAGTCCGCGTTGTACCTTTGGATGTTTTCGCATACCATAATCGTAAACATTTGGCAAGATTGAGCGCTTACCCGAAACAATTCATATCGCAACAGACCCTTGACATTTGACACAATATTTCATTTAAGAAGAGTCTACTTGAGATTGCTTTGGCTACGCCTCGCAGCCGCTGTCGCTCCTCGCAATGACATTACGAAAATGGTTTTGTCATTGCGAGCGAAGCGAAACAATCTCAATGGGCGAACTGAGGGGTCACAGAGAAAGGAGAATTTACTACAGATAAAGCGAATTAGGTAAAGCATTGCAAATTCGAACGAATTCTGATAGGTTTCGTACCATTATTCTATTGACCCGCCCGTTGGATCCTTACTATGGGATGAAACAGAACCGCAACGCTGCGTGCAATCCTCATAAGGTGATAGCGATCTTTTTAAACCGGAAAAACGTCAGGAGAACAGACCGTGCCCATTTATGAGTTCTATTGCGAAGACTGCAATACCATATTTAACTTTTTCTCACGGTCCGTGAACACCACTAAACGGCCTCTCTGCCCCAGGTGCAAACAAAAAAAACTGAAAAGGCAGATGTCTACTTTTGCCAGACTCACCGGAGCAAAGGAGGAGGGAGATCTGGATGATTTGCCCATGGATGAGGCCAAGATGGAAAAAGCCATGAATCTATTGGCCCGGGATGCCGATACAATCAACGAGGATGATCCGCGCCAGGCTGCCAGTTTGATGCGCAAGCTCTCAGATGTAGCAGGTGTTGGTCTTGGGCCGGGCATGGAAGAAGCCCTCAAACGCATGGAGGCAGGTGAGGACCCGGACCAGATTGAGGCTGAGATGGGAGACCTGCTTGAAGAGGAGGAACCTTTCGTAATGGGGGAGAAAAAGGGACGGAGGGTGAAACGGGCTACACCACACCGTGATGAGACCCTCTACGAGCTTTGAACGAGTTACGAGTTGGGGCTTTTTTAACCCGCAACGCGCAACCCGTAACTCGTAACAGTTTCTTTGTATGATCTCGTAGAAACTCCGAAAGGTTCCATCGAGGATACTTGCCATGACAAGAGAACAGGTCATCTTGAAAGGCCCCAATAGTGACCGGATCTTGACACGAATGGCCCACGAGGTCTTGGAGAAGCACAGAGGGGCGGAGAATCTGGTGCTGATCGGCATCCGGACGGGCGGGGTGTTTTTGGCCGATCGGATAAAGGGAAAAATTCTTGCCATTGAAGGTGCGGATATTCCCAGAGGAGATCTGGACATCACACTTTACAGGGACGATTGGACCCGTATAGGCCACCAGCCCATTGTGCAGAAGACGGAGCTCCCCTTCTCTCTGGACGGGAAACAGGTGATCCTGGTGGACGATGTCCTTTTTACCGGCCGTACAGTCCGGGCAGCCATGGATGCTTTGATCGATTTCGGCCGTCCGGACCGGATCGAACTGGCCGTTTTGGTGGACCGGGGTCACCGCGAACTGCCCATTCAGGCCAACTACGTAGGTAAACACATCGAGACGATCCATGACACCATGGTCAACGTCTATTTGAAAGAAAAGGCGGGACGGGACGAAGTGGCTGTCAGTGTGCAATAAGGTCCAAGGGGAGGGCGGGATGCAATGCCGTGGAACTAATGCAGGTTTTTCGGGCGGGCATAAAGCCCGCCCGGCCCCTTTCTTGCCCTGCCCCCGGAAATTTGCCTGCATCTACCTCATAGGAGCTGCGCTGAAGCTGGGTCAGATACGAATTTATGCTTTTTCGTGTTGACAAATGGCGTTTTTTCGTATAATAAATTACACGTTTAAGGTGTGAATTAGGTTAACTAGGCAATAATGCTAAACATTAGTTAAGGAAAGGAGGGTATTGGCATGCCAACTGTTGAGTATGGAGGGAAAACATTTAGCGTGGACGAAGATGGTTTCATCGATGATTACGCGAACTGGTGTGAGGAATGGGTCGGATATGTGAAGTCGACTGAGGGGATTGAAGAACTAAACGATGAGCATAAGAAATGCGTGGCGTTCTTGCGGGATTACTACGAGAAGAACGCGATCGCACCCATGGTCAGGATCTTTTCCAAGGTGACCGGCTACAAGCTGAAGCACATCTATGAACTGTTCCCATCTGGCCCGGGCAAAGGCGCATGCAAGATGGCCGGTCTTCCCAAGCCGACCGGATGCGTCTAAGGCACGAAGTTTGATTTTGTGAAAGAAGTCGGACGTCCGAAAAAGAGGCTTTACTATGCAGTAAAGTCTCTTTTTTTTGTCTGGAGAGGCCATGAAGAGGACGCTTACGGTCAAGACCGGCTCTAAGACCGAATTCATAGACATTACCACAAATATCGAAGAAGCACTCCGATCAGAAGGGGTCGATGACGGGGTTTGCATGCTCTTTGTTCCGCATACCACGGCAGCTATTACCATCAATGAGAGTGCTGACCCGAGCGTCAAATCGGACATCCTGATGGTTTTGAACAAGATCGTTCCCTGGAAGGAAGCATATCGCCATCTGGAAGGGAATTCGCCGGCCCACATCAAGTCGAGCATTATCGGGACCTCAGAAATCATTGGGGTGGAGGGTGGCCGCTTGAAGTTAGGGACGTGGCAGGGGGTGTTTTTCTGCGAGTTTGATGGCCCTCGTAGCAGAAAGGTTCACGTCCGATTGACATGAAAGGTCCAAAGGCTGGTGGTACTCACTAGGAGACCTGTTAGATGGTCTGGCGAGTCGTACGGTCAAAAAAAGTGGTAGATTTGCTTGACATGAGAACGCGTGAGATGATAAAAAAATTGGAGTTAGTTCGCTTTGCTCACAATTGGCCCGCCCTGGCGCGACAGAAGTTGGACAATGCTTCCGAAAGAAAAACCCGGTCTGGGCCAGGGAATGTTGGGATACTGGCCAACATTCCAATATTCCTTGTGTGAGGCAAGAATTCAAGCCTTAAAAAACCTTTTATTTTCCATGGGTTGTAGGATTTCCGAGACGTTATAGTGTGCATCAGTTTCATCGTTTTTGAGCCTCACACCTTCGGGTGGGGCAAAGTATTGGTTTGGGGTAGGAGTTTTGTGCAGTATATAAGATGCCATCAAGGCCCAGAGACCTTGGTGGCTTTTTTTCTGTCAGACCCATATCCCAGCTAAATCATATTTGGAAAGGGGGGATATGGTTATGGCAGAGGGCATTGTAAAGTGGTTTAACGAGAAAAAGGGCTATGGTTTCATCTCCACGGATGAAGGCCAGGATGTCTTTGTCCACTATAGCTCAATTCTCGGCACTGGTTTCAAGTCTCTATACGAAGGCCAGCGAGTTCGCTTTGAAGTCGAACAGGGACAAAAGGGCCCGCAGGCGGTAAACGTTGAAACCGCATGAAGTGTGAGGTTACTTGAAAACCAAGTCAAGAACCCCGTCCCCTTGATGACGGGGTTTCTTGATTTGAGCCCTTTGTCATGTAATTCGTGTTTTTTGTGGTAGAAAATTCTTGACGAGTTGCGGAGCGAATGTCTGATACTGGATACTGGTTGCTTGATATTTGAATTACATTGGAAGTGATCTCAAACTCAAATCCGCATTCCGAAATCGTATAGCATGGTCAAAGCCGATCATACGATGCCTGCTATGGAAGAGGCATCCCGCACCCACTGTATTCGCTGCGGGACCTGTTGTATGAAAGGGGGACCTACCCTGCATGAGGAGGACGCTGTTCTGTTTTCGAAAGGGATCTTGAAAAGGACCGATGTCTATACGCTAAGAAAGGGTGAAGTCGTTCGCAATACTGATGACACCTTGATGACCCTTGAGAAGGAAATTATCAAGATTAAGGGGCAAGGTAAAGCCTGGACATGCATGTTTTACGATGATGAGGGCAGAGGATGCAGGATTTATGAGCGCAGACCGGTTGAGTGCCGTGCCTTAAAATGCTGGGACCTGCGGGGATTTAGGCAAGTCATGGCAAGTCCGTGTCTTCAAAGAGCCGATCTCATCAAGCCGGATGATGGAATCCTTAAGATCATAGGCGCCCATGATCGAAGATGTTCTTATGAGGCCTTGGGGTCAGCTATAAAGGGACTCCAGGGGCCTGATTCAGACAAGGCAGTGGAAAAGATTCTGGACCTTCTGCGGTACGACCACCACATGAGGCCCTTTTTAACAGAAAAGCTCAAAATCGACCCGAACGCCATGGATTTCTTCTTCGGCAGACCTTTTACCACCACCATCCGCATGTTTGGGCTTTGCGTGAAGCAAGAAGGCGATACCTTCCTTCTGGCGCCAATGGAATCTCATACATCTTGAGCGGAACAAGCCAGAATCAAACAGGTAGTGCACCAATTTGATGGGGTGTTTTCGTAATATTCTTCAAAGTCTCTGTAACGAGGAATCTTTCTGCTTTAGCAGCTTTTTTAACCTCCTTTTGTAAAGCTCTCGCCTGAGCTTGCTAATATGGTCAATAAAGAGAATGCCGTTCAGATGATCAATCTCGTGCTGCAGTACTATGGCATCAAGCCCTTCCTTTTTAAGAGTGATCGGATTTCCCTCTCTGTCTATACCCTTCACGGTTACACATTCAGCCCGCTTAACGTCGGCCCTATAGTCAATAATGCTCAGACACCCTTCTTCGTTGACGATTAGCCCATCGGCCTCAATGATTTCCGGGTTAATGAGCACCACAAGGTCGTTCGGTTCGTCCTTGGCTGAGGTGTCGAACATAATGATGCGACACGGTTCTCCCACCTGATTGCTTGCCAGCCCAATGCCGTTAGGTGTGTGGTATATGGTCTCGGCCATATCATCAATGAGCTGCTGGGTCTTTCCGTCGATATTGGTGACGGGCTCAGCTCGCTCACGTAAGACCGTATCAGGATAAGTGAGTATTCTTCTTACGGCCATTCTTGTGATTGCTCCTGGCGCAAAAAGATTGCCAGAGAAAAATCATTCCTTCAATGGTCACACACATTCTCTCCCGCGACCAGGGTATTGGTGAGGTACTGGTGAACCAACTCCTCAGGGGCTAAGTTTGGGGCGCCCGTGGCGACCTTGATGCCGTTTTCTCCAAAAAGGCTCAAGGCCCTTTGGCCCATGCCCCCTGCAATGATAACCTCCACGCCCAGTTCATGAAGCCATCGAGGGAGCACGCCTGGCTCGTGGGGCGGCGGGGTCAGGAGTTCCTTTTCTTTTATTTCCTGGTTTTCCACGTGGACTATGGCAAATTCCGCCGCATGACCAAAATGGGCCGTCAGTCGCCCTTCAGCCACGGGGATTGCAATCTTCACAACTGTTGCCTCCTTTCTATCTTTCTCATCCCTTTGGGTAGATTTAGTCACAGGCGCTCTAGTCTGTTCCCCTTCCATGATTTTGGCAACGATTTCGTTGTAGGCTTTTGTTCCCTCCGATTCCGGATATTTTTCCAGATATGATTCCCCTGCATCAGCACACTCCACCATCTTGGGGTCAAAGGGGATGCGTCCCAAGAAGGGGACATTCATGGCAAGGGCCGTTCTGAAACCGCCTCCCGTGCCGAATAGCTCCACGGGCTTGCCGCAGTGGGGACATACAAAGCCGCTCATGTTTTCTATCAATCCCAAGGTTGGCATTTTGACAGTTCTGCAAAAATTGATCGATTTCCTGATGTCGGCTAAAGAGATCTCCTGAGGCGTGGTCACGATAATCGCCTTGGCACCAGGGATTGTTTGCGCCACAGAAAGCGGTTCATCTCCCGTTCCAGGGGGTGAATCGAGAATCAGGTAATCGAGTGGTCCCCAATGTACGTCCGAGATGAACTGGCGGATGACATGCATCTTCAAGGGCCCCCGCCAGATCACGGCCTCGTCCGTATCCTGGGTCAAGGATTCGATGGAGATCACTTTAAGGTTATCTGAGTAAGGCTTGGGTATCATTCGGTTATCTGCGCTGATGTCAAGAAGCCCCTTGATGCCGAGCATTCTGGGAATGTCGGGGCCGTGAAGGTCCACATCCATCAGCCCAACTTTGGCTCCCTTTTTTGAAAGGGCCACGGCCACGTTAACGGCAACGCTTGTTTTACCCACACCGCCTTTGCCGCTCATGACAAGGAGCTTGTTCTTGATTAAAGCCAGGGATTCCTGGATTGCCTGATCTTGTGCAGCCACGCCCGTGTCCGGTTGATGACCACAGTCTTGTTTAGAATCACAATTGCACTTGTCGGAATGACTCATACTAAAACCTCCTGTATTATGATTTCGTAATTTCGTAACACGTTACGTGTTTGAAAAAGAGTCGTTTGGCAAACGACATTGAGCCATTTTGGAAAAAGATTCATGAATCCCAAAATTGCTCACAGAAGTGAGCAAAATGGCTCTTTTTTCAAAAGGCCAAATTCTTACCATTAAACAAAATCGCGCAGTGATGTTATCAGTTGTGAAGCAAACTATAAGCACTTGCGGACCTGATTGCAACCCCTGACTCTTTATTTCAGTTAAACCCAGTGCCCTTCCACATTCGGTCCCCCTACGATCTGCAACTGCCCGCTCTTATACTGAGTGACGGCGTCTATTACACGTCCTTTGGCACCTGTTACGACTTTGATACCAGCAGCATTCAAAACTTGAAATGCCTTCGGGCCGCAGTTGCCGGAGATCAATACATCAGCCTTTTGATCCACAACAGTCTTTGCTGCCTGTATACCTGCCCCTTGCGGCAAATTGAGGTTCTGCTTGTTTTCCACAACCTCGTAATCCAGCGTTGCTGAGTCTACGATAATAAAGTATTTGGCCCTCCCAAAACGGGGATCCATGTCAGAAATCATATCATCTCCGGTAGATGTAACAGCTATCTTCATTGGCTATGCCTCTCTATTCAGAATCGCGCAGCAATTTCATAACTTGATACTATGGGAATCTCCTTTTTCGCTTTGAGCTTTCAGCTTTGAGCTTTTAGCAATTCATTATTTCCCGCAACAGCGTTTCGGGTTCTCGCAGGGTGAGGCTTGTCCGCAGCACGGGCCGCCGTCCTGTGCCCAGCGTCCACCACCTGAATTCTTGGCTCCCTTCATGATGTAACCCACAGAGGCACTCATTACCTTTTCGGCAGCCTTTCCACATTCTGGACAGGTTGCTGCCGGACTTTCTTGAAGGGACTGCAATTTTTCAAAGGTGCAGCCACAGTTCAAGCATCGGTATTCATAGATGGGCATAATGGAACCTCCTGTTATTGATTCCTATCCTGTTTCAATACCTCCATGAGCTCATCGGCTCTGTTGTATCCTGCAACCTTTACCTCGACCCCCTTAACACCTTCTGTTTGTTGAACTGCCTTCTTAATGTCGTAGGCGAGTTTGAACGCCATGGGACAGACCGGAGAAGAGGGACGAAATGTAAGGTTGACCCTGCCATCCCGATCGATAGAAAGGTCTCTGACCAGTCTCATGCGCATGATGTCAAGATTGGTGCCGGGGTCGATGACCCGCGTTAAGGCCTCTTCCACTTTTTCTTTTAGTTTCATTGGAGGTTCTTAGGTTGATAATAGACCCCAGAGTTCTTTTTCACCATGTCAATCCTATGGCTTTTAACTAAAGGCTCAATGTATTTCAAAATTTCATTCCTATGCACGCTCAGCCCGGAAGCGATGTCGTCCAGGGTACAGGGGCGCCTTGCAAGGAGGTTTAAGAGGTCTTCCTCAACGTCGGCTTTCCTCTCATGCCTTTCCAATTCCTTATACGGGGTAATCACCTCGGCCTTTTCGCCCAGGATTTTGCAAAACCTGGCCATCTCTTCCGGGGCGACTTGCCGTGCGTAGATCTCTGCTGAAGGGCGAACCGCCGTATTGATGTGAACCTTCTCAGGGTTCACCCTTTCAATCCAGTATTTGAACTGCATCGCGTCGGCTTCCCTCGCATTGATACCCTCCAGGATGAAGACTTCAAGCCATATCTCACCCGAATATTCCTTCCGGAAGGCAATGAGTCCCTCCACCATGGTTTCAAACTCGATCTCAGAATGTGGACGATTGATGGCTTCAAATCCCTCTTGATCGTGGGCGTCAAGAGAGGGCAGTACCACATTAGCCTCCATTATCGATTCACGGACTTGACTGTCCCCCAAAAGGGAGCCATTGGTCAGCACAGCCACCGGAATCTTCGCGTTTTTCTTGATTTCGTGAATCAGCGACCCTATTTGGGTATTCAAGGTCGGTTCCCCCGAACCTGCCACTGTAATGTAATCTGCACTGACTCCCTGTTTCAGCTTCTGATATAGCTGGTCCAGGATTCTCCCCGCCGGTATATAGGGCTTTCGCTCGATCGTTTTTTCTTTGGTTCGCCCGAGCTGACAATAGATGCAATCGTACGAACAGACCTTGTAGGGCACCAGATCGACACCCAAGGACCGGCCTAATCTTCGTGAGGGCACAGGCCCGTAAACGAAATGCTCCATTGTTATTACCTCAGTCCTTCGATTCATAAATTCGATGACGAATTTATTTAAACTTCGGCTGAGCTCAGTCGAAGCCCTCAGGACTTAGTGCTGCCTGCGACGAGCTCAGCCGAGCCGAGTGAGCATTTCTTCCAGTCTCATTGTTTTTTCAGAGGTTAGAGATTGCTTCGCTTCGCTCGCAATGACCTTGTCGATCGCGAAGTTATTTAGGAAACGCACTACTAGTCTTTTAGAAAGTGCTCAAGCCTGTGCCATATTTCTTTGATGGCACCAGAGACCTTGCCGTCCGAAAACTCGACGATACTCTTGCCGGCTACCATGGCATAGGTGACTGCGGTATCATAAGGGATACGACCCACCAACTCGATGTGGTTTCTTGCACAGAAGTTTGCAATCTGGTCCGATATCTCCTCGTTCAGGTCAAATTTGTTGACACAGGCGAGCGTCGGTATCTTAAAGTGGGCAGCCAGTCCTCCAACGCGCTCAAGGTCGTGCAGACCTGACAAGGTCGGTTCGGTCACAACCAGGACCGCACTAGCGCCGGTTATGGAGGCGATGACCGGACATCCTATCCCCGGGGGACCGTCTACAATAATGGTATCAAACCCTCGGTCTTCGGCCAACACCCTGGCCTGGTTTCTGACCAAGCTGACCAGCAGGCCCGAGTTTTCCTCTGCTATGCCTAACTTGGCATGCACCATGGGCCCGAGCCGTGTTTCCGAGATATACCACTTGCCGCATATGTTCTGAGCAAAGTCGATAGCCTCAACCGGACAAAAATGCACGCACACGCCACAACCTTCACAGTCGATTCTGTTCACCACAAAGTCCGGACTTATGGCGTCGAACTGACAGCGCTCCAAACATTCCCCGCATTCAGTGCAGGCTTCCAGGTTTATCCGGGCGGTTCGCCCCCCCATGAAATCTTCTTCATGCCTTATTTCAGGGGCGAGTATCAAATGGAGGTCAGCCGCATCCACATCAGCATCAGCCAAAACCTTATTTTTGGCAAGGGCCGCAAAAGAGGCCACCACACTCGTCTTTCCGGTGCCGCCCTTGCCACTTATGATCGTCAGCTCTTTCATCCAACCAATTCCGTTATTCTTTCATAGAGAGCTCGAAACCGACCCCTCATTTCAGGCTTGACATCCACCACCATGATGCCGCGGGAATAGGCCTCGGCTATCTTCCGGTCATCCGGAATCTCCATCAAGATCGGTATTCCTTCTTGTTCAGCATATCTGGCAACCCGATCGTCTCCCACGTCGCAACGGTTGATAATGATACCAAGAGGAATCTCCAGAGTACGCACAGCTCCAACGGCAAGCTTCAAGTCGTTTAACCCAAAAGGGGTAGGCTCCGTCACCAGGATCGAAAAGTGCGAGCCTTTCAGGGCCACAATGACCGGGCACGATGTCCCGGGAGGCGCATCGATGATGCTTGTCTTTTTCGGATCGATGTGCTCCTTAACCCGGGTGATCAGGGGTGGAGACATGGCCTCGCCGATTCGCAAACGGCCATGAATAAACTCCACCGAGCCGGAGGTGCCTCTTTCCAAAACGCCAAGCGCCCGGCCCTTCTCGCTTATGGCTTCCCTCGGGCAGACCATCATGCACCCCTTGCAACTGTGGCAGAGTTCGGGGAAGGTCAGGACCTTTTCACCAATGACGGTGATGGCGCTGAACTGACAGATCTCGCCGCACTTCCCGCAGAAATCGCACTTGCCCAAATCGACTTCGGGGACCGGTGTTGTCACTGTCTCAGTGTGGTCGATTTCAGGTTTCATAAAAAGGTGGGCATTGGGTTCTTCCACATCACAATCCAATAGTTGCACATTTCCGTTCAGTGAAACAGCCAGGTTGGTAGCTATCGTAGTCTTGCCCGTGCCCCCTTTGCCGCTGGCAATGCAAATAATCATACGACCTATTCCCGCGTCATCGCCGTACCGCACTTAGGGCATTTTTGCTC
>Ga0114922_10006448_pt1 | contig 10774 bp, 11 predicted proteins | sample AartaG_FD_100975 | JGI IMG/M metagenome (GOLD analysis project Ga0114922, IMG submission 100975) | Deep subsurface microbial communities from Aarhus Bay to uncover new lineages of life (NeLLi) - Aarhus_00045 metaG | ecosystem: Environmental > Aquatic > Marine > Oceanic > Sediment | place...
CGTTATCGAGGTTGAAATCGAAGGCATAGGGATACTGAAGAATAAAATTGTCGCCCCAAAGTAAGCGCGATTAAGATTAATTGCTACACAAAGGTCAGGAGCCTTCTCGGGTTTGCCATGATGATGGCATCGATTTGCTCCTGGGTTATGCCTCGCTGGCGCATCATCGGGACCACATAATTCAATATGTGGGCATAGCCCCACCCGCCGTATCGCGCCCGTCTGGTCTTGGCGCAGATATCATGTGATATGACAATCTGGTTCAGGTATCCCTCCTCGATGTGCCGGCGGATTTCGTGGATACGCTGCGTGTCGTTGGGCAGGTCCATGTAGCCGTCCGCTGTCCAGTAGCTGGGGAAATGGCCCTCCCATCCCCAGAGGTCATATTCCAGGACGCAGCCTTTTTGCAGCATCTGCGTGCGTCCCTCATGGTCGCGAATTCGGGCGTCAATGTGGCAGATAATAACCCGGCTGACGTCTGCCCCGGCCTGCTCGAGGATGTCAACCACGTCAAACGGTGCTTGCCGATTTCGTCCCGGGTGCACGCTCAGGCAGGTGCCGGTCTTCTGCTGGGCCACAGCTGCTGCCTTTAGAGTTTTACGCTCATAATCGTGCAGGGGCCAGGAGCAGCCAATCTCACCGATGAGTCCGGCGCGGATTCCGGTGCCGCCAACTCCAACGGTGATATCACTGATTATCTCTGCGGAAATCTCCTCCTCGGTCTTGGCGGCCATCTCCACACCGAGGCTATTTGCGGTGTAATATCCTGAACCCATGACCACATTCAGGCCGGTTGCCCGCGAAACACGGGCGATGCCTTTCGGGTCGCGGCCAATGCCGGTGATGGTGGCATCGACGATGGTACCGCCGCCGGCCTTTTTGAAGAGCATGGCCTCGTCGATGGCTTCCTGCTCGTCCAGCAGGCGCATGTTATCCAGATTCTCGTAGGGATGGTAGCGGAGCCAGCTGAGATTATGCCAGTCCACTGGCTCATAGGCCAAAGCCCGCTCGCTGGCGCCTTCAGGCTCGGTGAAAAGGCATTTGCCGTCAATAAAAAGGTGCTCATGGATAAGGGTGGCGCCGAGGTCTTCGCCCTCAATCACCCCCAGTACGGTCTGTACCTTTCCCGCAATCTCAGATATCGCCATAACGCTCACTCCTTCCCGGGTATGTAGCAGTAAGTTCTTAAACCTTTAAACTAAAGAACTCCGTACTTGTTGTACGCGTCGCGCAGCAGTGTCCCCTTGAGCAGTTCTTCACGCACCTGGTCTTCCTTGCTTACCTTTTCCAGGGCCAGCGGTATGACCTCTTTTTCCATTTCTTTGGGGATGACTATCACGCCGTCGATGTCGCCGAATACGATATCGCCGGGGTTTACCAGCACCCCGCCGCAGTCCACCGGGCAGTTGTGGTCGATGACGATGCTCCTGCCTGCCGAATCAACCATGTATATTCCGGTGGCAAAGGTGGGGAATTTCATCCTGGTGATCTGGGCAACGTCTCTGACGGTGCCGTCAACGACGATGCCGCGGGCGCCGCGGGCCCGGGCGGCGGTGGAGAGCAGTTCCCCCCAGAAGCAGGTGCGGGTGGAGCGCTGCGTGCAGACCACCATCACATCGTTGGGCTTTAAAGAGTCGACGGCGTCAATCTCGGGGCCGTAGGGGTCGTCGATATACTTATAGACATCTGCCGTGAGTACGGGATAGGCACGACCCACCACCGTGGCGCCTTCATATATGGGGCGGACGTCAGGTCTCATACCCTGATAGTGGGCGCCAAGGCTGTCTACGACGTCGGAAATAACGGACGTGTAGAGCTTATCACGCATGGTATCAAACATCTCGGTTTCGCTGGCAAAGTTAACCATTGTGGAAACTCCTTTTCCAGATTTTCAGGGTAGTTTTAACGGGCGGTGTTACTTGACCATCTGTGCCGGCAGCCAGAGGATTAATTGAGGGAAAGCTATGCACAGGCTAAGGCCAACCATAATGAGGAAAACATAAGGTATGACGCCGCGGATGATATCAGCCGTAGTGACTCCTAGCTCAGGGGGCGCCGCACCGCGCAGGAAAAATATGGCGTAAGCGAAAGGAGGCGTCAGGAAGGACATCTGAAGGTTAACGCAAATCATCATGGCAAGCCAGAGCGTGTCAAAACCCAGAACCGGACCGATGGGGGTAATGATGGGAATCATGATGAAAATGATGCCGAGCCAGTCGATAAACATACCCAGGATGAAGACGACAAACATGATAAGGGCAAAGGCACCCCATTTCCCGCCGGGGGCGCTCAGAATAATATCCTCTACTACATTGCCGCCGCCCAGGCCCAGGAAAACACCAACGAACATGAAGGCACATACCGCGACGAAGATTACCTTGCTGGTGACTGCCAGTGTAGCGAACGCCGTCTCCCTGAGGGCTCTAAAGCTAAGCCGGCGGTAGGCAAGAGCCAGAAGCATGGCGGCAAAGGCACCCACTGCGGCGGCTTCTGTGGGCGGCGCTACCCCGAAGAAGATGCTGCCCAGTACCGACAGGACAAGTATCACCGGCGGTACCAGAGAGGTAAGCAGCATGTACGTTTTCTTGAGAAAGGAGACCTTTCTTTCTTCAGCAGGCACTGCCGGCGCTTTATGTGGCCGGAATAGACAGTAAATGGCGATGTAGGTGCAGTATAAACCGGAGAGGACCAGGCCGGGGATAAATGCGGCCATGAACAGCTTGCCCACCGAAATCTCCGCCATTGGCCCGTAAAGAACCAGCATAATACTGGGAGGAATAAGTATACCCAGAGTGCCGCCAGCACACACCGAACCACTGGCCAGGGCTTTATCGTAGCCCCGCTTCACCATAGCGGGAAGGGCGATAAGGGCCAGCATGGTAACCGAGGCACCGATTATGCCCACGCAGGCAGCCAGGACGGTGCCGATTAACACGGTGGTTACCGCCAGGCCGCCCCGGAAACCGCCAAGCCAGAGGTATAATGCCTCATACAAACGTTCAGCGATTCCCGAACGTTCCAGCATGATACCCATGAAAATAAACAGGGGAGCCGCCAGAATGACATAGTTTCGTATCAGGCCCCACATGCGCGAGTAGAACAGGTCGGTTACCTGCGGTCCGCCCCAGGTCAGGTAGCCTACGACCAGGGCGATGCCACCAATAACCGGGGCCAGCGGGAACCCGCTTATCACCCCGACCAGTACGCCCAGCAGCATTATGATAGCAATCGTCTCTTGTGGGATATCAATCATAGGCTTTATTCCTGACCAGCCGGTAGAAATCGCGAATCAGGTGAGCTACGGTTTGAAAAGCCAGCAGAAACAATGCGAGCACCACCACGGTTCGGAATGGTCCGGCCGGCGGGTACCAGAAAGTCTCTGCCAGTACCTCGTCAATCTTCCAGGCGCGCAGCATGTAATAAATTGAGGTATCTATAAGTACATAGAGCAGCGGAAGTAAAAGTAATACGGTACCGACAACGTCGATAATGAGCTGGGCCCTGGGCGAAAGGTGCACGTAAATAACATCGACTCGGATATGGTCACGCATTCGGGTTACATATGCCCAACCCATAACATAGATGGTGGCGCCGAGCATAGTGGCGGTTTCGTAGGCCCATATCGTGGCGCCGCCAAAAACGTATCTCTCGACGACGTCAAAGACAAGCACCAGAACCAGGGTAACGGTAAGCCAGCTTACCGCCTTTGCCGTCCACACGCTGGTGGCGTCAATGACCCGCAGCGTTGCTCTCATAACTCACGCGACCTTTGGATAATTATAGATAATATATAGGAAAAACGCCCTCTTTGCAATACATGGCGTGTCCAATTTTGCCAGTAAAACTGCATATCAAGATAATTGTGCATTTGCAACCATCTTTCAGGGCGTGGCCCCCGCTCCGAAAACGGTCCCGGAGCGGGGGCCAACCAGATGTCTATCTGTAGTATGGAAATTGAAGTGTGTTTGTCTCACCCAGAGCTGTCTTGTACGCATTTACTGAATTGTAGACCCTGCCAAAGAATTCATCTTCCGCTGCCCGCGTGCCATAGAAATCCGCAGCAGCTTCTTCTATCTCCTTCTGGACATCCTCGGACAGGGATATAATTTCCATGCCCATCTCTCTATGCTGTTCCACGCCCCAGCTATCCTGGTCCGATTCAACCAGATGGTTTCTGAGGCACTCGGCCAAGATGGCATCTTTAAGTATAACTTTAAAGCCATCGGGGAGTTCGTTATAGGCATCCTTGTTGACGAGGGCGGGCATGAGTACGCCCGGGGCATGGATGCCCGGGAACACGGCATATTTGGCGATTTCGTTGAAACCGAAGGGGACATTTACTGACGGCGAGCTGAACTCAAAGGCGTCAATCACTCCCCTTTGCATGGCCTCATAGATTTCCCCACCGGGCAGGAAAATCACGGAGGCACCGAAGTACTTGGTGAGGACCTCCCCCCAGTCACCGGCGGTGCGGAACTTCAGGCCCTTGAAGTCGGCCATTGTTTCCAGCGGTGAGTTACTGTAGCCGAACATTTCCGCGCGGCCTATGGTCATTACGGAGAGTCCCATTACATTGTAATCCGCGAACATCTCCTGGATGAGGTCCTCGCCTCCTCCCTCAAGGTACCAGGTGATATATGCCATAGGCGTCGGACCGGCTACAATGATGTTATAGAGACCGCCACAGGAGAACTTGTCCATGTTATAGTGCATGCCGGTTTGCACCATCTCAATGATACCCCGGTCCAGGGCGTCGAACTCTTTGGTCGCAGGCGCTACCGCGCCGCCCGGGAAGAACTCAATGACAAAATTCCCACCGCTCATGGCTTCAACGCTCTTCGTCATGCGTATTGCTGATTCACCCCAGGGATTTGTCTCTGGCAGATATGATGCCAACCGCCAGTACACTTCCTCGGCCGGCTGTGCCGGGGCAGGCGCTGGTGCTGGAGCAGGCGCTGGTGCCGGGGCAGGTGCTGGAGCCGGGGCAGGTGCTGGAGCCGGGGCAGGTGCTGGAGCCGGGGCAGGCGCTGGAGCCGGGGCAGGTGCTGGAGCCGGAGCAGGTGCGGCACATCCGGCCGCCACCAAACCGGTCACCATGACGAATGCAATAACGAGCGATAATACTTTTCTCCTCATTTCTACCTCCTTTGATAAAATGAAATTTTATTTGTTACCTGTCAGTTAAAAGCAATCACCTCCCTTTTTGAAAATACTTTATTTTCACAATATAAAAATCACTACGTTAATTTATTGCTGTTATTCTAACACATATTGTCAAGTATATGGTGTTTATCGGTAAAAATATTTGTGACTTGCTTTATGACCGAAATCATAAAGCAGGGGCCAAGGTAATGCTTAAAATGTAGTAGATGGTGATGGCTGGGCCATTTCAAAAGTTATATATTTGTTAGCTAAGAGGTGAGGAGACATGATTGAGGTGCACCTGTATGGCAAGCTGCGGCGCTTTACCGACAACCTGGACCCGTCACGTGATTCAATAACCTGTGTTGCAACCAAAAAAGGGGATTCAATTGCCGATATTATCCGGCGCATTGGCATATCAAGTAATGAAGTTGGCCCCAATATATTCCTAAATGGCAGACACTCGTCGCAAAGCGGGAAGGTAAATAATGGCGACCGACTGGGCATTTTCCCTGATGACATGCCAATGATAATAGTCTGACTCTTTTCAAGTGGTGTTCGGCGGTGATTTATGACTGCGTTTTCCTTTGCCTGAATCCGAGATATCTGGTTCCCTAATATGGTTAAAGGTATCAGCGATTTCCGGGTCAAACTGAGTCCCTTTGTGGCGTGCTATTTCATCACGCGCTGCGTCAGCACTCATTGACTTGCGATATGGGCGCTCTGAGGTCATTGCGTCATAAGCGTCTGATACCGCCAGAATCCGGGCGTCGAGCGATATATCATCTTTTTGCAGTCCATCCGGGTATCCCTTGCCGTTGTAGTGCTCATGATGGTTGCGGACCGCCTCAAGAATCTCTGCGGCGTCGACTATTGGGCTCAGGATGTGCTCTCCGATTACCGGATGGCGTTTAACCTGCTCGAATTCTGTATCGGTCAGGCGACCGGGCTTGTTCAGCACCGATTCCTGAACGCCTATCTTGCCGATGTCATGAAGCAGCCCTGCAAGCCTGAGTTTATCAATCTGACTCCGGGGCAGATTCAGGGCTCTGGCGATGGTCGCTGAGAGGTCGGCCACCTTTCGGGAATGGCCGCTGGTATAGGCATCCTTAGCTTCAAGGGCGTATACCAGAGCGGTGATGGCGTTGAGGAATGAGGCCCGGATTTTGTTCGCCTGCTCAGAGACTTTCTCCTCCAGGCACTGCTGGTATTCCTTGTTCTCCAGTATCAGCCTTCTTTGCTCCAACGCCCGCCCCACCCCGATGGTTATTACATCCAGTTCGAAAGGCTTGATTACGTAATCGTATGCACCCTGCTTCATACACTGAATGGCTGTCTGCATGTCAGCCGTCGCGGTTATCATGATAACTGAGGTGGCAGGGTAGCCAGATTTTATTTCGGGTAGCAGCTCAACCCCCGATTTCCCCGGCATTTTGATGTCCAGCATAACCAGGCTGATTTTTTTGCGGCGCAGCTCATCCAGCGCCTGTGAGGCATTAGCTGCTTCAAGGCACTGATATCCCTCGTTGGTCAGCCTGTTATTGAGGAGCCGCCTTACTGACTCCTCATCATCAACGATTAATATTCCTTCCAATTTCGCTGCCATTTTATCAACGCATTGTTTCTTGAGTTATGCCGATAAGTTCATCAATTGAGAACGGTTTACGTAATAGTGGGCGACCGCTTTTTTCCAGGAATTTTTTAATGCTTTCGTCCATTGCCGAGCCGGTACAGAAAATCACCCTGGTCGCCAGCTTTGGGTGTGTTTCCAGCAGCCATTGATATAACTGCCTTCCGCTCATTTCCGGCATGAAAATATCTATCAGGCAGAGGTCATAGTCAATGTGATTTATCAGTTTCTGTGCCGTAAGGCAATCGGCGGCGATATATACGCCAAAACCTTCCGTTTCAAGTACCACGCGGCAGATAGTGCAAATGACTGCTTCGTCCTCAACGACCAGTATTTTTTTCTTGCCGCTGCCAGCGCCAGACATGTTTACGCCTCTGTCTCTGCCTTTTACTTAACGGGCAGCTCCAAAATAAACGTTGCTCCTTTTTTCAGTGCGCTTTCCGCGTAAATCTTGCCGCCATGTTCGGTGACTATGCCATGGCAGATGCTCAGGCCAAGACCGGTGCCTTTACCCACTTCTTTTGTGGTGAAAAACGGGTCGAACAGGTGTCTCAGATTCTCCTTCCGGATGCCCGGGCCGTCATCGGCAAAGGAAGCCCGGATAATATCGCCATCACTCTCGGTAGTAATAGTGAGAGTACCTCTGCCGTGGGTTTCAGTCATAAAGTGCTCCGCGTTGATGATGATATTAACAAAGACCTGCTGCAGCCGGAAAAGGTCGGCGGTGATTTTGGGCAGATTGGGGTCAAAGCTGGCAACGACTTCAATATCGTGCACCTTTTGCTCGTAGGCGCGCAGGTCAAGAACCGACAGTATTGCCTGATTGATGTCCACAGGTTCCTTGGTGGTCTCATGTCTGCGGGCAAAGGTGAGCAGGTTTCTCACTATCTGAGCGGTTCGCTGCGCCTCCCGGTTAATAACCTCCAGGTCCTCCTTTATTTCTTCAGAGATGTTCTTTTTCAGCAGCAGTTCGGAGAAGCCGATAATGCCGGTTAGCGGGTTATTAAGTTCGTGGGCAACACCTGAAGCCAGTTCGCCAATTGAAGCCAGCCTGTCGGTAACGATGAGCTGCTCCTCCATTTTCCTGCGCTCGCTTATGTCCCGGATATATCCCACATTGGCCGGCTTCCCTTTGTAACTGGAGTAGGCATAGGTAACTTCAACTGGCACCTCGGCACCGTCCTTCCGCATAATAGTTATCTCGTAGAGTCCTGGGAGGACCTCACCACGTATCCTCTTTTTATGCCTTTTTATAGCCTCTTTACGGTCATCGAAGTGGATAAGTTCGGCCATGGGCATATTGAGCAGCTCATCAATGGAGTAGCCGGTGATTTGCGACCACTCGTCGCTGGCGTAGACGTGCATGCCGATTCCGCGCTCATCATCCTGAAGCATCACCACCGCTTCCCCGATTCTTTCCCCCAGCTCTAGTAGAGCGCGATAACGTTCTTCAGACTCTCGCAACGCCTCTTCCACTTGCCTGCGCTTGGTGATATCTCTAATCACGAATAGGACAATCGGCCTGTCTTCCGTGTTTATGGCGCGGGCGGTTATTTCAACGGGGAAGGTGCTGCCATCATTGCGGAGGTGCTCCGATTCCAGAACGATGGGCCCTTCTTCTTTTATTTTCCTGAGCCTTTCCTCAATCGCGCCGTCCATTTCCGGCGGCACCAGCTGCTTCAGGTTCATGTTGAGCATCTCCTCTTTTGAGTAGCCCCCGGTCCGGCAGGTCGCCTCGTTCATGTAGATGAGATTACCGTCCAGGTCGGTGGCGATTATGGAGTCGGCGGCTTCATTCAGAAGGTGCGCTCTGAGATGCAAGGCTTTCTCTGCCTTTTTTCGTTCTGTAATGTCCACCCAGCTTGCCAGGTAATATTTAAACTCGCCACCGGTCGTTATCGGCGTCACTGTAATTACCACCCAGAACCGTTCCCCGCTCTTCTTTTTAAAAAGCTGTTCAAAAGCCTGCACCCCATGGGTAAGCGCTTCTTTAAAGTATCGCTCTAGTTTTGCTAACGCCTCCTCCGTCCACCAGGGGTAGGGCGCTTTACGGCCAACCAGTTCCACCATGGAATAGCCGGTGAGCTTTTCCAGCGCCGGATTGACGTAGCGGATGGAGGTATCAGGGTTGGCAACGAGTATGGGGTTGGGAGAATGATTCAATATTGTGGAGCTGTACTCTTCGCTCTGCCTCAGTGCTTCTTCGGCCTGTACGCGCTTGATTTCCCCGGCTTCAAGGTCGGCGACGCGCTGGCGCAGTTTTTTCAGTTCAGCCAGGAGCGACTTCTTTGATCTGTCTTCACTCATAGTCCTGCCCACCACCCCATATTTTTCTCAAACCATAGTACTAAAGTACTAGAGAAAAACGTCATCTGGCACTGGTATAGGCCATCAAAACACCATCATTTGCCTGCTGACAGATAGGTTATGTACCTAAATCCGAGTGTTAGCTGTATTCACCGTATATCATTATAACAGGCGTGTCAATAGGCAACAAAAATGACAGCAGGCAAATAAGAAGCTTTCCGGGTCTAGTCGAAGCTTTTTCTTACCTTGACGGTGGCAATGATGAGGGTAACCACGGTAAAGCCGGCAAGTATGGCGGCATCCTGCCACAGGTATTCTATGCCCACACCCTTCACCACGATACCGCGCAGAATACGCAGATAATAGGTAAGAGGGATAACCGAGGCAATCCATTGTGCTGCCTTCGGCATTGATTCAATGGGAAAGATGAAGCCGCTGAGAAAGACGGTTGGCACCAAAAACATGAAGCTGGCCTGCATGGCCTGGAACTGGTTCTGCGAAATACTGGAAATCAGGAGGCCGAGGGCCAGCGAGAAAGTGAGGAACAAAGAGGACAGCGCTAAAAGTAGCAGAAAATTGCCGCGCATCGGCATGCCGAAGACGACGATGGCAGTGCTAACTACCAGGAGCAACTGGGTATAGCCGATTATGACATAGGGTATCAATTTGCTCACGATAAGCTCTCCCCGGCGCAGAGGAGATATATTGAGCTGCTCCATAGTGCCGCGTTCCCGCTCACGGACAATGGCTATGGAAGTCAGGATGATGGTGATGTTCTGTAAAAGTATACCGACAAACCCCGGCAGATAAAACACGGAGCTCTGCATGGCCGGGTTGTACCAGATACGCGGCTGAAGTGAGATTGGCAGATGTGTCTCACTTAATTGACCTTTGCTCATGAGTTCGGCGCCTTTGTTGGCGATGATGAGATTGGCGTTGGCCAGCGACTGAATACCGGCGCCCGGATCTGACCCGTCCGTGAAAAACTGCACCGGGGCGGGCTCCCCGCGATTAATATTTCTGGAGTATTCGGGTGGAATCACCAGTGCACCCTTGGCGTCTCCTGATTCGATGCGGCTGGCTATTTCTTCATAATCGAAAGCGTAGTAATTCACGTTAAAAAATTCCGTGTGGTGAAAACTCTGAATGAGCTCGCGGCTTTCCACCGTGTTGCTGGCATCCCAGACCACGAGGGAAACATTTTCAATATCGGTTCTCACCACATAGCCCAGGATGCCCATCTGTATTATAGGCAAGGCAAAAATCATTGCCATGGAGCGCCGGTCACGGCTGAGCTGGATGAATTCCTTAACGATGACACTGAGCATTCGCTGCCACATGTCAGTCTCCTTTCTGCACCGCCAAAACGGAGTGGTTCCTTTCCTGCGCTTCCATCAGTGAGATAAACACGTCCTCCATAGAGAAGGGAATGCGGTTGACACTGTGTATGGCAACCCCGCCGGACTCCAGGAGCCGTTTGATTTGGGGGGAGGCGGTGCGGGCTTCGTCGACAACGACGTGTATGGCGCTGCCGAACAGGCTTACCTGATGATAACGGGCATCCGCTGAGAGCATTGCCAGTGTCTGGGCGTAATCTGAGCTGGTGACCTCAAGAAGTTCGCCCTTTATTAGCTCTGTTTTAAGCTGGTGGGGGCTGCCGAGGGCAATGAGTCGTCCCTGGTACATCAGGCCCAG
>Ga0114922_10006449_pt1 | contig 10772 bp, 10 predicted proteins | sample AartaG_FD_100975 | JGI IMG/M metagenome (GOLD analysis project Ga0114922, IMG submission 100975) | Deep subsurface microbial communities from Aarhus Bay to uncover new lineages of life (NeLLi) - Aarhus_00045 metaG | ecosystem: Environmental > Aquatic > Marine > Oceanic > Sediment | place...
CCGAATTTTTTTGTGCCCCAGATGGGGACAACATAATCAAATATTGCAACAACAACCGCAATCACCCCCAGTATAATAAGCAGGTTAATCCTGAATTCGGCAAATTCGGTAAAATGCAGAATAAGTAAGCCTATAAAACTGAGGGGTGGCCCTGGTAAAACGGGTACTAAGCATCCAATAATACCAATGATCATCAAAGCAATAGCAAAAGCCAGTAAAAGATAATCAACCATGCTTTATAAAAAATACCTGCCGGTAAGCAGTCAGGAAAAGTAAGTTAATATATTTACTTTTCACCGAGATCCTCAAATTCAACGTTTATGAACTCGTCTGTTGTTTTAGACTCATCTTCCTTTTTAGTATTCTCAGGTTCCTTTTCAGCAGCGTTAACTGACTCTTTATTCTCAATTTTATCTGCATCAGATGCTTCGGAGGTATCCGAATTTCTTATAAAAGAGAATACATCCTCAAGTCCGTCACTGAACTTATCAAAATCTTCCTGATAAAGGAAAAGCTTGTGTTTTTCATAAAAGAATTTCCCGTCCTTATTAAACCTCTTTTTGCTCTCGGTAATAGTCAGGTAAAGGTCATTCTTGCGCGTTGATTTAACATCCAGGAAATAGGTTCTGTTTCCTGCTCTTATAATCTTTGTGTAAACCTCTTCACGCCCATTTGATTCATTTTCCTTGTTGTTGCCTAACTCACTCGCTTTGGCTTCATTCTCTTCCTTCATAGAGCTAAATTTAGTTTGGAATTCATATTATGCTGTCAAATGTAACAATTATTTTCATATATCAAAATACGGAACTAATGGTCTGAATTGTCTGCTACAGTTTTGTCTGAAGCAGAAAAAGAGTATTTTTGCACTCAAATATTTAGTGTTCTTTTCAGATGATAAGCAGGAGATTATTACGTATTAAAGTTTTGCTTGTTTTATATGCCTTTAACAGGAAGAAGGGGGACAGCCTTGAATCAGCAGAAAAAGAGTTATTACTTAGCCTGAAAAAGAGTTATGACCTTTATCACCTCCTTTTGTTACTGATTATTGAAATTAAAGATGTTGCAGAGGAAAAAATCGAGATAGCAAGGCAGAAGAAAATCCCTACACATGAGGACCTGAATCCAAATACAAAATTAATTGATAACAGACTTGTTAAGCAACTGTCTGTTAATCAGCAGCTGAAAAACTATTCAAAGAGAACAGGGCTTTCATGGAGAGATTATATTGAATTACCCAGGAAGTATTATAACATACTAAAAGATTCAGATATATATAAAGAATATATGAGCAGTGGGAAGAGCAGCTATGCAGAAGATAAAAAGTTTGTTGCACGGTTGTTTGATCTTATACTTATGGAATCGGAAGAACTTGAGTTAGTACTTGAAGAAAAAAGTGTATACTGGAACGACGACCTGGATTTTGTCTCTGTAATGGTTGATAAAACAATAAGGCAGTTCAAGGAATCAACAGTTGATGATCACAGTCTTATGCCATTGTACAGGTCAGATGAAGATGAAATATTTGTAAAGACATTGTTGAGGAAAACAATACTGAATTCTGATACTTTAATGGAACTAATCGACAGTAATACAACAAATTGGGAAATTGAACGCGTTGCATTGATGGACACACTGGTTATGCAGCTTGCTATAACAGAAATAATGGAATTTCCTGAAATACCTGTTAAAGTTAGCCTTAATGAGTATATTGAAATAGCCAAGTTTTACTGCACATCAAAAAGCAGTACCTTTGTAAATGGAATTCTCGATAAGATAGTTAGAGAGATAAGGGAGAAGAAAATGCTCAGTAAAAAAGGACGAGGGCTGATCGGGGAGCCCGGCTTTGAAGAATTGACAGATGAAGACAAAAAATAATAGCATAAACTTGTTAATGATATCCATCGTATTAACTGCTGGCTTATGCACATGTAAAAACAGTTTATCGCAGCAGGATAAACTGAATTATGACAGTGATGGCACCCCTGTGATAGAGTTTTCACAGATGGTACATGATTTCGGTGAGATTGAGGAGGGTGAGAAGGTAGCATGTGTATTCACCTTTGAAAACAAAGGTGATGCAGATCTTTTAATTACCTCGGCTACCACGAGCTGTGGATGTACCGTTCCGAAATTTGATGATAAACCGGTCCCACCGGAGGGCAAGGGCATGGTGGAAGTGGTATTTGACAGCTCCTTCAGGAATGGTACTCAGAACAAAACAATTGCCATAAGGTCAAATGCCAGAAGTCCTGTCATAATACTAAAAATAAAAGCAGAAGTAATAACTAAAAATTAATATTGAATTATGAATAATTTTGCGTTTTTGTATTTAATGGGACCAACACCAGAAGGTCAGAATCCTTTGGTCACATTCTTACCTTTGATACTGGTTTTTGTGATCTTCTATTTCTTCATGATAAGACCTCAGGTGAGAAAACAAAAAGAATTGAGTAATTACAGGAGCTCACTTAAAAAAGGTGATAAGATTATAACCACAGGTGGGATATACGGAAAAATAACAGATATAAAAGATAATACTATAACCGTTGATGTGGGGAATAATGTTCTTTTAAAGATCGACAAGAGTGCTGTTCTGAAAGATTCAAGTGATATTGAGCAAAAAAGATAGGTGCCGGGTAATCTAAATTGAGAGGCTTATGGACCCAGAAGAAAGCTCTGGAAAAAAACTGAAAAAAATAATCAGGATAGTTAAGAAGAAGCTGTTTAACCGAAACGTTGCAGTTTTTTCCTTCTTCCTGCTGCTTTCATTTATCTTCTGGTTCATTAATGCGCTGAGCAAGAATATTACAGGGTCAGTAAATTTCCCCGTAAGGTATATTAATTTTCCGGAAAACCTTGCCCTGGTAAATGAATTGCCTGATAAACTGAGCCTCGAAGTGGAAGGTCCGGGTTATTCAGTCTTAAAAGCCAAGATCAGTGGCAATAAAACACCTCTCGTAATAGATGTTAAAAATTCAGGTCTTTCAGTCAGGGATGATGAATTAGAGCTGGAATTCTTTATCTATTCATATAATCTGAGGGAATCTTTCATTAAACAAATCAGAAGCGATTTTAATATTAATTCAGTTTTCCCTGACTCACTTAATTTTGTTTTTGATAAGGTGATCAGGAAAAAAGTACCTGTCAAACCTGATATAAAAGTAAATCCCCAGAGACAATTTATGATCAATGGTAATATTGTATCTGATCCTGATTCAGTTGAAATATCAGGACCAAAGGCAGTAATTGATACAATTGAGTACGTTAAAACTGAATATCATGAATATAACCAGGTTAATGAAAAAATTACCCGGAACATTGACATTGAATCTATTCGTAAAGTAGGTATATCACATAAGAAAGCAGAAATAACAGTACCTGTTGAACGGTTTACAGAGGAAATAATTGATATACCTGTCAGGATACTCAATAAGCCTGATACAGCTGATATAAAATTGTTCCCGGATATGGTAAGTATTCATTTCAATATCGCGTTAACCGATTATAACAGGATGCAGGAAATACCTTTCGAAGCGGTGGTTGATATGAAAGACCTCGATGTAAGAAAAGTTGAAAGACTGACAGTTGAATTGGTAAATCTGCCTGCTTTCATAAGTAATGTCAGGTACAATCCCAAACAGGTCGAATATATTGTTGAAAAGAAATGATATTCAGGTTAGGTGTCACAGGTGGTATAGGCAGTGGTAAATCTACAGTTTGCAAGACTTTTAACGTTCTTGGTGTACCTGTTTTTTCCGCTGATGATGAGAGCCGTATAATAATGGATACAAACACTCAATTGAGGGATGACCTAAATAATCTTATTGGTGAAGACCTTTTTGCATCGGGTGAATTGGACCGTACGAAAATGGCATCAATAATTTTTAATGATAGTTCCCTCCTTGGAAGTGTGAACAGGCTTGTACATCCGCTGGTTTTTTCTAAGTACAAGGAATGGTGTAAAAAGCAATGTTCTGATTATGTTATTTTTGAGGCTGCCATTCTGTTTGAAGCAGGTGCTGAAGAGCATGTTGATAAGATACTGGCTGTTATTGCACCCTTGGAAGAGCGGATATCCAGGGTTATGAAGAGAAATAAAATGAGCCGCGAGCAGGTAATGGAAAGAGTGAAAAATCAAATATCAGATGAGGAAATGATTAAACTGTCTGATTTTTACATTAATAATTCAGATAATATAATGATTATTCCAAAAGTAATAGAAATACATAATAGTATATTACTTTATCTTAATAAATAAGATTATGGGGAAATATGCTAAATGGATTGGTGGTGGTCTGGGATGGTTCTTCGGTGGTCCATTGGGTGCTCTCCTGGGATTTGCAGTTGGATCAGTGTTTGATGGTTCACGTCAGAGTGCAACTACTACCAGCTTCAGGGGACAGAAATATAATACTACAGCAGGAGATTTTGCCCTTAGCCTTATCGTGCTTATTGCAGCAGTAATGAAAGCTGACGGGAAAGTGGTAAGGTCAGAACTTGATTATGTTAAGAATTTTTTCATTAACCAGTTTGGTAACGAAACAGCCAATGAGGCCTTACTTATGCTCAGGGATCTGCTTAAACAGGATATTCCTGTTGCTGATGTGTGCCGGCAGATAAGCAGGAATATGGAATATTCATCGCGTTTGCAGCTGATACATATACTTTACGGAATATCTGTATCAGACAGACATATCGATAAAAGAGAGGTCAGGACCATTGAATCAATAGCATCTTATCTTAATATCTCAGAAAAGGACAGGGAGTCAATTAAGAATATGTTTATCCCTTCTGCTGATGCCTATTATAAAATACTTGAGATCGATCCCGGGGTAAGCAATGAAGAAGTAAAGAAAGCTTACAGGAGGATGGCAAGGAAATATCATCCCGATATGGTAAGCCACCTTGGAGACGATTTCAAAGAGATTGCCAATAAAAAATTCAGGAAGGTTAATGAGGCATATGAGAAAATAAAGAAAAGCAGGGATATGTCATGATAATAAATAGTATTAATCTGAAAAACAATACAAATGGTTCTTAAAGACTTGCTGGCAATTGCCGGATCACCAGGATTATATAAGTTTATTGCACAGGGGAAAAATGCAGTAATAGTTGAACATCTCGAAACGGGTAAAAGAACATCAGCCCATGGCGTAGCCAAGGTAAGCTCACTTGAGGATATTACAGTTTTTACTGATAAAAAGGAGGTGCCACTTGCTGAGGTTTTTGATAAGATTTATGAAAAAGAAAATGGTGCTGCATCTATTAACCATAAGTCATCACCAGAAGAACTGAAAGACTATTTCAGTGAACTAATACCTGGATATGACAGGGAAAAGGTTTATGTCTCTGATATTAAAAAGATAATCCAGTGGTATAATATTTTGCATTCACTGGATATGCTGGAGAAAGAGGAAGCGGAAGGAGATGAGGCTTCCACTTCCGCTGAAGCTTCGACGGACAAGGAGACTGAGGCTAAGGTTGAGGCTGAGGCTGAGGAAGATAACTCCGCTGGCGAGGATCTCCAGACCCATGACAAGGGTATGAAAGACAATGAATCAGAAGCTGAGGCTGAGGAGTTATGAGTTATGAATTGTAATCCTGAGCACCATCGAAGAATCTAAGCGAGGGCAAGGGTTCAGGATTCCAAGTTCCAAGTTAAGAATTCAAAATTAAAGGTTTTAAGCTTATCGTTTATGGGTCTTTTGTTTTCAATCGAGTGAAGCAATACAAATTACGCCTGCGTTAGCGGAGCCATTTGCGCGAACGCAGTGAGCAAATTACATTAATCCATCATTCCATCATTCAATATTTCAGACTATTCCCTACGCTTTGATTGACCTTCTAATCTGTTATTGTACTGATGGCAAAAACAGCTATGGATAAAACGGCATATTACAGGACATTGCCTGCGGTGGATATGGATAAAAGTCTGTTCCCGGATGAAAAGAAATATTTTCCAGATATGATAAATAAAGAAAAAGATTAGCTCGTTTTTTGTCAAGGCTATACAAGTCCCTCACTTCGTTTGGGAGCCTTGACAAAAAACCTCACTAATCATTAATAGAAATTTATCAGATCAGGAAAAAAGAAAAAATATAACTTTATGATGTGAAACTAAATTGAGAAGGACAATTAACCAGACACACAACTTGGAACACTACCCATTAATACACCGTTAAAATGGCATAAATTATCCACACTAACAGGATGATGAAAATTTTAAAGTAAACATAAAAAGATACGGCTACACCGTAAGAGAGTCTCTGCATGCCTGTGTAATATCAGTTCGTTAATGGGTGGAATCCCCTTGTAAAACAGTACGCGGTTCTTATTTTATCATTGATAACCCTGGTTAGGTTTTAACTCTGATTGTCTAAACAATTCATTATCCTGTAAGTCAAATGTCATTCTCATAATTTCATCATATTCTATCAGAAGATCTGATGATTCAAAATCAATCAGATGACCTCCTGTTTTAAGGTCGTCAGATATAAAATGAAAGTGAAAACCGGCTAAAGTTACTTCTCCTACATAATAAGGACACCAAAAACCAACAATAGTTCCGTTTATATTTTCAGCCTTAAATTGGGGTCTTTCAGGAATTATATCTGCAAGGGTTTTAGTATATGGTTTTTCTTGCCTAGGAACTCCAACACAGATAACCGAATCAAAATTTCCCGTAATTTTAAAGGCATAGAAGTAGTTTTTTGATGGAAGCTTGCTTTCGATAACTTCCTTAAGTTTTTCATAATTAACCAGCTGATCTTCCTGAAAAGAAGCATCTTTGTCAAAAAAAGTTGTGGTCACATAAGGAGTTGTTAATTCGAGAGGTGCCTCTCTGATTTCGCCTGTTTCCAAAACCTGATAAACTTTCCCGTCAACCATTACCAATTCCCCGGCTAAGTCCGAATAGGTTCCAACGCCGAGATCGCCTTTGGTTTTCAATTCTTTAATAGTCAAGTCACCACTAAAATTACTATTGTTTAGACCTGCAAGGACTGAATATTGATAAAAATGTTCAATTTTATTCTCATGATTTTCCTCTTTAATTCCTTCGTTTTGACACCCAAGGATCAGCATGCTAATAATTAAATAAAAATACTTTTTCATTTTCAAATAATTTTTTAATAATTAACTACATATGAACTTCTTAAAGAATAATTTAATTGGCGCCTTTCGATACAGCATTTATCTTTAACATATCCGATTATGAATATACAATTCATTTTTCAAAAGTACATCCCATCTTTTTTCTTTGTGGAGAGTATTTACCATTCCTCCGGAAATACTTACAAGTGCACTAACAGATCTTATAAAATCTTAATATAACAATAACAAAGCTAATGTTTTTTAATATTTTAAAATTATTCGTCCAGTTGGAGGCAGGCACAACATCATTCGCCAGACCAAAAGTATGAATTATTTCACTCTGGCGATGGTAGGTTTCTGGTAAACCCCTTTAGGACTGTTTTTTAAGCCGTTACTTGTCACATGCCCGGCTTGTCTTACTTTTATTCCCGTTTGTGTTTCCCTGTTTCTCTGCCTTCCCAGCCACTTTTGCCCTCATCCATATATACTTCTTCCACTGTTTTTGAAACCCGTTCATCAACCTCCTCCACAAGATGTATCCTCAGAGGATTTGTTAGTCGTTTCTGCCAGTCAAGCACTGGAGTATAAGGAGCTTTGTTTCTATCAATCTCATAAATTATATAGGCCCATTTTTCAAGAAAAATATTGCCCTGCATAGCTGGAATCATCTGCTGCATGTTGGAGGACAGAAAGCTTAGTGACAGGGCACGTGTCCAGTAAATCCACGGGCCTGCTGTGATATAAAAGAAAGGATTAAGCAGTCGTGGCCGTGATTCCAGGCCACCGTTTGCATAATTTAGTTTAATACCGGCAAATCCGATACCTGTATCCTCATTATAAAAAGTAATCCAGGGTAGATCCGCTTCCATTTTCAAATCCATGAGATCAGGCATGTTGCTCACGTTATAGGTAATTACTTCATCCCTGATAATATCATACCAGACAGCATGTGTCATAAGTTCCCGTTTAAAAACAATTTCCCCGTTTCGCAATGCAAGGCAATTAACAGTCTTGTTAATACGCATAGTAGTAGAGCTAACAAAGTAAGGTACTCCCGAATAAAATTCATACCTGACAGCAGCATCTACTTCCGGCATACCTCTTAAATGATCCCAGACTTCGCTGGTGGCAATAACCGGGCCGGAAACGGATTGTACATTTTTCGGCGGTTTCCAGTCGGCAGTGTGCGACCATGCCCGTGGAGGATTATATATGCCCGGGTTCCAATGAATTGCCCCATTAGTTTCCATACGGTGAAACAACGGAGCATCCGGTTTGCTTTTCAGTATGATTTGGTCGATATGTCCGGAGTTTGGATGTAAAACGACAGACATCAGTTTATTATCAATTCGAAGACCAGGCTCTTCTCCCTGAACGCGCAGGTCAGTTTGATACATTTTCGCCATTGCATTTTCATTATTATAGTAAATTAAAAACACGCGACTGCATTTGGGAGGTACATTGGCAAGGAATGACACTCTTGCTGTGATGGTCGGTAGCCAAAGCGGAACTTTTCGGGTGGGTATGCCATTTGCATCTTGGTCAAGATCGTCCTCTTTCAAAAATTCCTGAATATCATAAACCTGGCATGGTACCTCAGTCAAAGAATTCGTTTCTGGCTCTATAGCTACAACACGTATTTCACGTTTAAGATGCTTCGCTTCATCAGGATAGAAAGCAAGAAGTACTTCTACCGGTTCGGCCTTTCGACTGATTCCTGCTGTTTCGCTGAGAACAACAGACTTGTAGTTTTTCCAGGCCGGATCAAAAATCATGGCTTCTTCCGGTGCCATTACTGTCCTGGTTGCTGACAGGAAAACATCGTCTTTAGAACCATGAACTGTTTTTTTCATTTGAACCGTGATTTTTATCTTGTAGCTCTTTCCCGGCTGCCATTTCACCCATCCTATCACAACAGGATTTTTATATATTGTAGCATCCTGCGACAAGCCATAACCCGATGGTGGCCTATGTGCCAGCAGAGGTCTGCTCAGATCATTTATATCATCAGCCCTGTACAGGTCAGCTGCGCGAAGCCCTTTGCCATTAACAGAAACTTCAATTTCAATTATTGAAGGCCTGGGCACATCTAATTCCGCTTTGAAGTGATAAAACGGGATAGCCGGGCAGGGGTATCCAAGTTCAATTTTCCCTATTTTCAATTCTTTAGCAGTAACAGGTCCTGCCGTAGCAATTGTAAGGAAAAACAAACCAATAAAAATTTTAAAGAAAAATAATTTTTGCTTTTTCATATATCTTTTTTATAAATACAATAGACAAATTGGTTTTACCACGTTATAGACTAACGTGTAGTAATCAAATTCCTCTCCCGCAAAGCGTTCACCCCATTCATCCAATGTCCGCCACTTCCCCAGAGATAATATGAAAAATACATGGTGCTTTTTTGATATATGGGTACCCATGGCTGGAACTCAGCATAATAATGATGAGATGAAATATTTGATGGATGGTTCATCCACATGTGCAAGAATAACGGCTCGGAAACAGGATAAGCACCAACAAAAGTGATATCTTCTCTAGTATCATACCCGGCATTCCATCCCTCTTTCAGGTGAAGCATCCTTCCCCAATATTCTTCCGGTTTCATCCTGAATTCCTGTAATCCGTTTAGTGTGGGCACAATAAACACATCATCAGTCCAATGATTCTTTCCAAGCTGAAGAATGGGCTGAGGACCAATTACATTAGCTTCCGGATTTTTAAATGTAAGAGCAAACCGGATTTCCAGTAATGGGGAATTTCCGTACAATGTAAATGTTTTTTCCAGTTTGTTGCCATAATAATCAGCTGTCATCCGTATGCGAACATAATCACCTTCTTTTTTAACAATCTCGGTATTATATAACTTATGGGTTTCCATACTGGCCTGTCCAAGAAAATCTTCAAAGCCTCCATATGGATAAAATCCTCTCCGCCTAAAAGGACGTTTATGGTCAATTGCTTTTTGGGGCCACAACCTGAACAGTACATTATCATCGCGTGTTTTTACGATATACTCAATTATACGTGCGCCTGTAGCCAGAAGCGTTACCTGCACACTATCATTTTCCATTCTGTATTCATTAACCCCATCACCGTTTAAATCAATCTCATACACATAGGGTTTGCCTTCCGGTTTTCCAACACCCAGCTGACTAATATTCTCAATCCCCAATGCAGTAACTTTGACTTTATAATTGCCAGGGACTACTTTCAAATCAAACGATAGATCCTGAAATTTGCCTGTCTTTGCTGAACATACTTTTTTTGTTTCATAGACAATTTCTTCGGACCTGTCTTCTTTGATTACCTGTAACTGCACAGGAAATAATGAATCCCTGTAAAAGTTGTGAATAGTGACCGGATATTTGACGCTGGGCGCCTGTCCGTACAATAACTGATGAACCGAAATCACACGAGGCATATCCATCATTGTTAATGTACTTTTTTTCTTACCCCCCCACGCGAAATGAACTGCTATTGGATTTGTTTTATTCATAGCATCAGGTGAAAGCCGGATTTTGAACTTAAAATTCTTCGTGCTTTGCGAAGGAAGAATAATGGTAGAAGGCGGTTCCCCCTCAATTTTTAATTCAGGAGGAAGCTTGATCTCCATGTTGCCGGAGACAGAAAAGGAATAGGTATTGGTAATGGTAACGATCAGGTTATAATCTTCCACA
>Ga0114922_10006450_pt1 | contig 10771 bp, 10 predicted proteins | sample AartaG_FD_100975 | JGI IMG/M metagenome (GOLD analysis project Ga0114922, IMG submission 100975) | Deep subsurface microbial communities from Aarhus Bay to uncover new lineages of life (NeLLi) - Aarhus_00045 metaG | ecosystem: Environmental > Aquatic > Marine > Oceanic > Sediment | place...
TATTATTTGCAAAGCAAAATCGCTATTTTACTCTATCGACAGGTACCAAAAAGCTTGAAGAATTGGAAGAATTTCCTTGTCACTGTCCTATTTGCTCTAATTTCACTCCTAAGGAAATTAAAAAATTTGAAGAAAATTTAAGAATTGAACTACTCGCAAAACACAACTTATATTTATCTTTCTCTGAATTAAGAACAATAAGACAGGCAATAAGAGAGGGTAATTTATGGGAGTTAGTCGAGCAGAGAGTACGCAATCACCCAAATTTAGTCAAAGCATTGAACTTAATAAAATCGAATAAACCCTTTTTTGAGCCTTACGAAAAAGCGTATAAAAGCCATGGGCGGCTCTACTCTTCCAAAGAAAGCATAGAAAGGCCATTAATTTATCGTTATGAACAAAAAATTCTTAATGATTATCGTTCTCCTCAGAATGTTAAATTTCTCGTTATTTTACCTGAATTAGATGTAAAAGGTACGACATCGCCTTCTGTAAATAATTGGTTAAATGAAATTAACAAGAACGATTTAATTGACAGAAAGGATATGCACTTAGCTTTTTACTCCATTATATATGGAATCATTCCATACGAACTTATCGATTCATTTCCTATGGGACAAAACGAAACGAGTGCTACGTCTTCTATAAATAACATTTTCTATCAAAATTCTATAATAAATTCAGAGAAATTATTAAAAAGGATTTCTAGTAACTATATTAAATGCGCACTGTTAATTCCAGATACTTATTTAAACCAGTTTAAGGAATTGGAGAAATTCCCTAAAACGCACCCCGTTTATGGTTTAAAAAATATTCTTGCTAAAATATATGGAATTAAATTTTCTGAATTTAATGATATATCAGAAATTATACAATTTTTCAAAGATGAGTAAGAAATGACCGAATTGGACTCAATCAATGCAATCGGGCATTCGCTTATACAATGTACCCACAACACTACCATTGAATTGACTAAAGACGATTATCTTACAAAAAAAGGTACTTGTATTTTGGGTATAAAAGCCTCAAAAGCCTGCTATGATTTAACTCCAGAATTGAAGAGAAAAATAAATGCTGGAGAGAAAATCGAGGTGGTAATAAAAGTGGGTGAAAATATTGATCATTTTTATGGCTATGGTAGTAAAAAATTAAAATTGCTAAGTACAAAGGACCTAGTTTTTCGAAAAAGCGACTACATATGCGACAGGACTATCCTAATTAAATGTACAAAATCTTCAAGGGATTTGAACCGCAAACTTATTAAAAATTTAACTAATTCCAAGAACCATATCTCAATAGTTTTCAAAGATCATGATATAAATGAATAGACCGAGAAAGGAAGACACTCAATTTTTAAAAATAAAAAAGGATCACGCTGATGAATTTCTCAAATTGATAAAGAAAAAATTTTCTGATGTGAACATTGTTGATAAAAGAAAAAAGGTAATACACAGTGGTTCCTATGTGCTGTTTCCTTTAACAAAGAACTTTGAAAATGTGAATAAATTTATTGAAAGTGAAGTAATCGATTTAAAATTTGAAATTATTAACACTTATGGAGAACTAGATCCAAATTATAAATTTCGCTCTCTCGAAGAAGCCTTAGTCGACGAAGTACCCGCAAATATTATAGAATTAACGCCAAAATCGTATGATGTTATTGGTAAGATAGCAATTATCGAATTTGACCAATATGGCGCTTTAAATATTGATGAAATTTCATTATATAAGAAAAAAGTCGCTGAAGCGATAGCAAAAGTGAATAAGGGAGTAAATGCTGTTTACGAGAAAAAAAGCGAAGTAAAAGGGAAATATAGGTTAAAAGATTTACAGCTTATTTTTGGTGAAGATAACCCTGAAACAATTCATAAAGAAAATAATTGTGTGTTTAAATTAGATGTAAAAAATACATATTTTACCCCAAGATTAGTGTTTGAGCGAAAACGGTTAAGTTTACTAAAATATGCAAAAAAAGAATTAATCGTAGATATGTTTGCGGGCGTTGGTCCATTCTCTATTCAAATCGCAAAAAACCACGAAGTTAAAGTTTATTCTTTTGATATTAATCCATTGGCTTATAAATATCTTATTGAAAATGTTAAGTTAAACAAACTTAAAGGGAAAATCTCCCCTCATAACATAGATGTCGCAGACCTTACATATTCGTCTATTGAATTAGGATTTAAATTAAAAAACCATGTAGACAGAATAATAATGAATTTACCTGAACAATCTATTAATTACGTAGAACTAGCGTGCTTTATGATGAAAAAAACAGGAGGAATACTACATTTCTATCAGTTTTGTGAAAAACCGAATCCAATTGAAAAAGGAATTGAAAATTTAAGGATTAAGTTAAATGGGGTGGGTTGGAGCTTGGAAGAGATATTTAAATCTAAGATAGTTAAGGCATTTTCTCCTAAATCCGATTTAATAGTGTTAGATGCCAAAATTAAGCGTATCCCTTAAAACTAATAACAATGATCTTTTACATTTAATTTATAAACTTTAATAACTATAGGAAACTCTGATATTTTGATCTATTTTTTACTAATGAAATTATTGTGAACAGCAAATAATGACAAAGATTTCCAAATTTGGGGAAGATTTTTTGCTACTGGCTCTAAGGATTGATAAACATATTAAGGGGTATGTTGATTTTTATTACGGTCCAGAAAAACTTCGTCAAATTGTCGATAATGAACCGATACTCTCACCAAGCAAATTATTGATTAACTCAGATAGCCTATTATACAAATTAGACTCGCAAGGTTATGATATAAAGCGGGAACGATATATAGATAAATCATTGATGTCAATGAAGACTTCAATAGAATTACTAAATGGAAAAGAAATTTCAATAGAAGATCAATTTTTAAAATTTTATGATGTGGTCTTACAACCCGCTAATGATTCAGAACTGGAAAGTTTAAAAAAAGACTATGAGGACGCATATGACGGTTCTGGGAGTTTAGAAGAACGACTCGAAAAATTAAGGATACGACGAAGAGTTCCTGAGGAAAAAGTTTTCGAATATTTTAGTAAAGCGCTTAAAATCACAGAAAAGAGAACAAAGGAATTGTTTATTAATCTTTTACCTAATAAAGAGCAAATTATGTTAGAATTAACACAAGAAAAAAATGAAGACAAGATAAAATGGGCTTGCTACGAATGGTACATGGGTAACTATATTAGTCGAATAGAAGTTAATCCGAAACATAACATGTACTGGACTACTTTACTTATGTATTCTGCTCACGAAGGCTATCCAGGACATCATACAGAATACTCTATTAAAGAACAAGGATTGTATCGCGAGTTGGATCAATTTGAACACTCAATTTTACTCCTCAATTCTCCTAAATTATTAATAAGTGAAGGTATAGCAGATCTTGCTATCAATGTGCTTTTTTCTTATCGAGATCAAGTGGAAATTGGATTAAACGAGTTTTGTCTAAATGTTTCAAACGAAGATTCGTTAGAAGCCATGACTGCACAATATAAAGTAAGGAGTAAACTTATGCTTTTTTGGTATAATTTTACATATCATGGTCTTATTGATAAATACAGCGATGAGGAATTGATTAATTATGGTAAAAAATTTGAGTTTTTTAGTGAAGATGACCTAAGAAATCAGATAAAAACACTTAATGATCCAGTTTACTCAAAAAATCTATTTACTTATAACCTTGGAATGAATATCATAAAAACGAAATACGGAGAATTTCCTTCAGTTAATGATTTTCAAAACCTTTTAATTAATCCCGTCTTACCTTCTGATTTAGTATAAAAATATAATTCTAGACCTTACTTTGAATATTAATACTAACTAAAAATAGATTAGCAAAATTTACTGCAAATTTGATTAATATTTACTTACCATAATAAACAATCGCGAACATACTATATACTTTGAGTTAATAGAATTTTGAGTTTTTTAAAAATATTCTAAATCAACTTTTTTATAATAAGGGTTCCTAATGTATTGTCGTAGTTTAAATAGTCTTTCTTAATCAAATTAATAATTGAAGAAAAAACAGGAAAGAATATACGAACCAATATTAAATTTGAAAATTGCATTGATTAATTATCAATATATAAAAGGAGTGATTAAAATGCCTGGTCAAAATGGTACTAATCCATAAATTGGTGTTTATAGATAGAGTGTTTTTCCATTAACACTTTGTCAAGAACACCACTTATTTTTCTTTATTTTTTAAATTGGAATTATCTTAGTTTTTATATCTAGTTACAAAAAGTTTTATGTAATAAAAATCAGAAAACAACATTTTGATAGAATAAGTTTTTCTTTCACAATTATAACAGAAAATAAGATAATTGCATTTTAATAAACGATAAAAAAGTGTAAAAAAAAATGTTCCATGCTTCAGAGCAAATCCCTTAATTTGATGTTTTATTATAATTAAACTCTAAAGTTTGTTGATTGAAAGAGTTAAACCACCATCTACAATAAAGTTTTGCCCTAAGATGTAATCCGCTGCGGGAGACGCCAAAAATAGTGCGATATCCGCTACCCATTTAGCTTCTCCAATTCTATCTAAAGGAAGCTTAACACCTCTTGTATCCAAGAATTGTCGTATCTTAACGGGATCGTTATCATATATCGGTGTAAGGAAAACACCGGGAGAGATAGCATTAACCGTAATATCCACAGGACCAAGCTCTAAAGCCCATAGTTTTGTGAACGCTATAATCGTAGCTTTACTTGCGCTATATATACCTAGCATAGGGTTAATTCCGTTAGCAGTCCCGGCACAACTGGCAATATTAATGATCTTCGCACGAATTGGCTTAAAATTACGCTGAGATTTCATTTTTCTAAAGAATGTCTTAGTTACATTCCATGAACCTTTAGTATTTACCCCCATAACTTTGTCATAGGTTTCTTCTGATGCCGATAACGATTTGTAGGCACCTCCATCGATGCCTGCGTTGTTAATTAGCACAAAAACATTATCAAATTTTTCAAAAACCTGTTTTTTCATTCTCTCAACTTCTTCAAGCTTTGAAATATCAGCTTGAGCGAGTAGGATTGACGTTGAAGGAAAGACTTTTAAAACTAAGTCGCGTGTTTCTTCGAGACCAAGCATATTAATATCGTTCAAGACAAGAGAGGAGCCTTTTTCAGCAAAGGCTATAGCCATTTCTCTTCCAAACCCACTACCTGCCCCTGTAATGAGGGTTACTTTTCCGCTTAAAAATTTATTATCTGACAGTCTAAATTACCTTTTAGAATTATGATTAGGGTTATTTAACATTGAATTAAATATTTATTTAAAAAATAAAAAAAGTTGAATTAATTGAATTACATAAGATATTTAACCATATAATCCACGATTTTTCTTTAGAGTTCCGATAATTTTCATAGCAATAGGAGTTTCAAAAGCGATATCTACATCTATAACAGCCGGCTTTTTAGATTCTATTGCTCTTTGTATGGCTGGTTTAATATCTTCTGGATTTTCAATTTTTTCACCATAACAACCGAAACCCTTTGCTATTTCTGCGTAATTTGTTGGCGGTAAATCTACATCGCAGTATCTTTTCTTGAATTCTCCTTTTTGCTTGCTTTTAATCATACCCCACGCACAGTTATTGGCCACGACAATAATCACGGGTAAATTTAACCTAACTAGGGTATCTAACTCTTGTACGTTAAACATAAAGCTACCATCTCCGTTGATAACAACAACTTGTTTATCTGGGTTCGCAATTTGGGCTCCTATAGCGTGAGGGATGCCCGTACCTAGATGGCCCATAGTTAATGGGAAGTATAGGGTCCTTGGCTCCCTTGGAAAATTACTGATTAATCCAAAAGTAAAAACTGCTATATCACCACCATCAATGACCAATTGAGTATCTTGCTTTATTGAATCTAATACTTCATACGCAAGTCTTTCGGGTTTCATTGGTAATTTATTGTATTTCAACAATTTTTGAATCGCTAAAGCGTCATTTTTCCTAACTTCGGTAAGGAAAGTATTCCATTCCGTCCATTCTGTGATTTTCTCTTTGGGGAGCGATTTTTCCATTTCAGCAAGTAATTGGTTAAGTACTGCTTTCGCATCGCCGATAATCGCGACGCTAACTTTTCGGTTTCTTCCGATCATTTCTGGGTCGATGTCGTTTTGGATTATTTTCGCGTTAGGGTTCCAGATAGGAGGAGCTCCATAGAGTATTGTGTAATCCCATTTAGCACCGAAAGACATAACCACGTCTGCTTCAGACACCGCTTTTCGATAAGCATTAGCGACTAAATATGAGCCAACATAAGTTTCACTGCGAATATCTATAGTGCCAACTCCGTTAACGCTTGTGCCACAAGGAATCTTATAAGTTGTAGACAATTTCTTCAACTCGTTAGACGCATCAGAGGCGTGGATTCCCCCTCCTGCTACTATTAATGGGTTCTTAGCGGTTTTTAAAATTTCTATTGCTTTTTTAATCGCATCTGGATTTCCCACTGGTCGATCTATAGGTCTATACTGTTCGGGATCTAAAATATTTTTTAGATCTTCTTCAGAAGCTTTACGCACAAGTGCTGTCTCTCTAAATTCCAGAAAAACAGGGCCTCTTCTGCCTGACATTGCAACTTTAATAGCTCTTTGTATTGCTTTAGGGATTTCATAAGGCTCCTCGACTGAAATCTGTAATTTAGTAATTGGTTCCATTAATTTCATTTGATCTAATCCACCTTGGAGGATTCCGGTGTCATCAAACATTCTAGCGATTTGTGCCCCTATAACAAGAAGTGGAATAGAATCTGCCCACGCTGTAGCTACTGCCGGAACGAGATGAGCGACACCTGGACCTGCAGTCCCCAAACAAACACCAAGCTCCCCTGTAGCTCTTGCCCAAGCATCTGCCATGTGTCCTGCCGCTTGCTCGTGGCGAACCATAACAGTATCAATACCTTCTTCCCGGCCATATCTCTCTATAGCGTCATAAATTCTTAATAATTCTCCCCCTACAAGACCGAAAATCTTTGTAATTCCCTCCTTAAGAAGGCTTTTAACAACTAGATCACCACCATCGAAAGGACTAATGTTTTGTTTAGACATAAATTGAAGTATTGTAAATGAAAAATAAACTTTTTTAAGAAAATTAAGGTTGAGAAGATGTTATATTTTTTAATGGATCACTTAATTATTTAATACTATCAGCAAAATCGAGTGTTCCAGTTGGTTTTTTTAGCTGAAATTCTTCTTTTAAGATCATTTTTTTTAATTGCTCAGCTAAAAGAATTGCTCCGGCTCGATCCGATTGTCGTAATACGACGGGAATGTCGCTTCCTTCAAAATTAATTGACTTTAGGTCTAAACTAAAAGCCTCTGGACACAATCTTGCGCAGTTGCCACAATTAAAACATCGAAATCTATCAATTGCTACTATTAGTTCATCTCTTATAATAAAAGCGTCTGTAGGGCATTTTCCGATAACATTACAATCGTAGCCTTTTCTACACGCTTCAGGATTAAATTTCATCACGAAGTTATTTTGCCAGACATCTCCGTAAGTTATTTCTCCCACTTTCTCTCTTCCAACAAGACTTAGAATTTTCAGTTTTACATCTTTGTCAGATTTAACGATATTATTGAACACGCGTTCGTTGAGAATTGGAATTGGTACCGCTATCGAACAGATGGGTTCAAGTCCGTAAGAAGTTTTAAAAGCACCCATAAATTCTGGGCTCATTTGAGTCATCGGAGCTATAGTCATCATATTTGGTTTTTCTATATAATTACGCGTACCCGGGCCCATAAGATAACCAATAGCACCGTTAACTAAAAGCGGTGTACCTACGCCAAAGGATTCAAACTTAGGATCGTTTTGAAACGGATTTAAGGCACCACAACCAGAAAAAGTAATCTCTGATTTATCGGGTTCAAATGGAAGGCATGAAAATATTGTGTTTACCTGATACGATTCACAGTTAAGCATTGCATTGTAATTCTTTATAGCTTGTCTAGTACCCATCAATTTCGCGTATTGCATATCCTCTAAAGTTAATTCTTTTTCGATTTTTTCCCCTTCACTACTTTTAGCAAGAACCTTTACTGGTTTACCTTCAACGAGCTCTCTGAATAACGAACCTCCACAATAATTAGTACTTGACTTGCTTTGTGCAGTTCCGTAAATTATGAGATCAGCAATTCCTAAGTACTCATTTGGGCAGGGTCCTGGAAATGCTGGAATGCCATTTATGCTAATCTCAGTAAATTTTCGTAATGTTTTTGGTGGGCTCAGTCTGAAAGAAAACAACCCCAGAATTCCACTCATTAAACCTTTAGTGGCTGTAGTTATCACATCTACATCTTCAAACTTAACGTGTTCTCCATCGTCTATTCGTGTAATGAATTCTTGAACGGTAATAACATTAGCAGTACCACTACTAATTTTTTTCCTTATTTCAGAAAGCTTTCGTTTATTAGTCATAAGAACCACTTATATTATAAAACAGTATAATTTGTAAAATATTTATTCTAATAAATTTTTTTTTATTTAAAACTACTAAAAACGCCGAAAACGCAACTTGAAAATCCAATTCTAAACATAGAGGTTCTTTCCTTAATGCCATATTTTGAGTCAAGATTAAGACTAAATCCTAGTAATTTCGGAGAAGTCGAGCATAAATTAAATTTTTGCAGAGTATTAGGGATCAATCATCTAATTATAGAATTCGAAAATGGCCCAAGCAAGATTACACCGGAGTTAAAGACGCTAATTAGCAAATTTTCGACACTTAAACTATACTATCGCACAACAATTAAGCCAAAAAATTTAGATGATTTAAAAAATAGCCTTAAACAAACAAAAAGTATGATTGGTATTATCTCAGTCGAGTCATCAGACAGAAAAGTTCAAATTCAAGCTGCTAAAGATTCACGAGTAGATATGTTATCCTTTTCGGCTGAAAAAATCATTAAATCAATAACTCCAGGTGTAATATCGCTTACAAAACAGAATAATTCATTTATAGAATTTACTTTGCAGTCAATAATGGTAAAAAATAAAGCGATTCAATCAAGGGTTCTTAGAAGCTTATACCGCGCATTACAATTAGCAATACAATTAAATGCTAATTACATTATTAGTGGAAACTTTAGCGATGCATTTAACTTGAGACATCCCAGAGCGTTAGTAAGCATTTCTCACACCTTATTGGATATACCCTTGTCGAATGCCAAGAAAGCCCTTTCTGAAAATGTGATCGCTCTTATCAATCGTGCTAAAATGCGTTATAATAAAAATTACATTGAACCCGGAGTTTCGCTGATTAAAGGAGGTGACGTCCAATAGTTAAAAAAGAGAGACATAGATACATACTATTTAAACTAATAAAAGAAGGAGATTTCGACTTGATCGAGAGAGATATTATAAATTCAGTGTGGGCGTCAATTTGGAAATATTTTGGATTAAAAGAGGCAAGTAGAGTAGGTTTATGGTTGCTCGATATTAATTTCAATGATGGGTTGGGTATTTTTCGGTGTTCTCACAGTACAAAAGAACTAGTAATGTCTGCGCTAACTTTGATTACTGAAATATCAGGGAATAAAGTTGTTATTTCACCAATGAAGACTTCAGGTACTATTCGCAGCATTAAAAAAATAAAGGAATTAATGGTAATTAAAGGATAAATCATATAAATTCGTATATATTCGTAATTTAAAAAAGAGACAATGAAATACCCTAATCTAACAATCGCTCAAATTAAAGAAATAGGTAAATTTTCAAACATCGATATTAGCACCTCGTTATCACACATTGAAGAGATCGATAATTATCGAAATTTGTTAATAATCAAATCGGAAACCAGTAGATATGCAAAATTCACGGTGTATCCTACCAATAGGGAAAAATTGATTAAAGTTTTGCTAGCTGGTTTAACTCAAATCGATGAATATATTGAAATTTTTTCTAGAAAACTCCAAAAATATAAAATTATTCATTCTTCAGGATTAATTTTTATAGAGGGAGAGATATATTTTGAATGCTATCTCGATCTGTCTTTAAATGACGAAGAATATAAAGATTTAAAAATATTTCTGGATAAGAATAAAAGTAAATTCAAAGATATAAAAATAGAAGAGTTAAGTTTATCTAGATGAAAAGTGAATCCAAATGGATATATGGAAAATTAATTTAAAATTCTCTGATGGAACGGTAAATGATTTAGAATTGTACGATGCAAAACCGTATTTTAACGGATACTTAAGTTTAAAGAGATCTTACTTTTTACGTTTAGTTAAAGCCATTAAGATGACAAAAAAATACACTACCGGCCATGCAATAGAGAGAGTAATTGGACCTGATGCAAAGGAGTGGAGTGAAAACGCTTGGATGCTATTATTAATCAAAGATAACGAAAAAAAGAATCCATTTTGGATACTTATAAAAAGAGAAAAGGATCTTTCTGGTTTATTAATTGCAATAGGACCAAGATCGTTTGCAGAATATAATAATAGTAATATGCTTGAAGCTAAACGAGACATAAAACGATTGATAAATTACATTGTAGCTTATTTAACTAAGTTTAATTGTAGTGTTTTACTCCCTAATTATCTCTCGTGATACCTAATCATATCTCAAAATGGTAGCTTTGAGTTTTCTCTTTCAAGGTAAAAAAATTGCATTATATGTTTTGAAATCCTTAAAAAATGATAAGATAAAGAAAAAATATTAAATTCAATTTTAATTATCAACTTTATTAAGTTTCTTAATTTAAAAGCAAAATTGAACATGAGCTTAA
>Ga0114922_10006451_pt1 | contig 10769 bp, 9 predicted proteins | sample AartaG_FD_100975 | JGI IMG/M metagenome (GOLD analysis project Ga0114922, IMG submission 100975) | Deep subsurface microbial communities from Aarhus Bay to uncover new lineages of life (NeLLi) - Aarhus_00045 metaG | ecosystem: Environmental > Aquatic > Marine > Oceanic > Sediment | place: Aarhus...
ATAAGAAGGGAAACACCAGTGGAATTGTAATTGCTGGAGCAAGAAATCTTTATGAATTGTTTTATCTTTCAACATTTTTCGATTCTTCAAAATCTAAGATTGTAATGATTTTGGCTTCTGACAAAGTAAGATATAGTCGATTTTGTAAAGATCGAGAGATGATCAATTTATCAAAATTTTTATATAATGATGATAGTTGCATAATTGAATCTTTAAATGAAAAATTTATTGAATTTAAAAAAATACAAATAATTACTCTTGATAATGATGAAATAACTTTAAGCGATTATAATAAAAAGATCATAGAAATTTTCAAAAATTAATTTATATTTAATGATTATATAAGTATAAAAGAAAATGAAAAAATTTAATTTAATAAAACTAGGTAGTAAATTTAATAAAATGGGAATTTCAAAAAAGTCTGCTATTACTAGTAAAAATATTTCAATAAAATTTCCAAGTAGGATACATATAACCCCGATAGATTGTAATAGATTTGATTTTGGTATGCCTGGGGGAGGAGGCATTGGATTTGCTATTGATTTAACAAATATACTATCATTTAGTGCGGCTAATGATATGAAAGTTAATAGCGCAATTAAAAAATATAAGAATATCATAATTCATTTTGTAAAATTAATGGAATGTATTTTTGAAACTGATTTGAAATTTAATATTTTTCTTGAACTTGCACCTATAATGCGCCAACATTTTGGTCTTGGTTCATCAGTATGTGTAGCTTGCGCAACAACTTGGGGGCTTAATAAATTATGTGGTAGCCCATTGTCTATAGAAGAATTACGAACTTTGATTGCTTATAACTTTGTTGAAGAATATAATAATGGTTTGAGCCGAGGTCTTGAAACGGGAGTAGGGACATCTGTTGTTTTTAAAGGAGGAATTTCAGTAATTGCGAATAATATTATAGAGATGTTAAATAGAAAATTTCCTAATGGTTATTCAGTTTTACTTATAAACCCAAAAACAACAAGAAAAGAAATGGATAAACCAGAATCTGAAGAAATGCTTAATCGCACATTTTTTCTAGATGAATCATATAGGTATATTAAATCTTATAACATTTTGATGGATATAATTCCTGCAATATATTCTGGAGATTTAAAAAAATTAGGAAATTACATTTGGGATATCCAATTTTCAGGGACACACCTTAGCATGATTCAATCTTATAATAATTATGGTAGAAAAATTTATGATATATTGGGAACTTTACGTGAATTAGGTGCAATTGTATGCGGAGTTAGTTCTGTAGGACCAGCAATATATTGTATATGTAAAAATAAGGAAACAGTATTTTTTAAAGATTCTCTTAAATCAAAATATCATAAAAAAATATCTATAAATAAGGTATATCCTAATAATATTGGAATTCAGGTAATTAAAGATTAAAAATGGTTTTTCAAATCTAATAATTTAAGTGTCGATATTTAAGAATTTAAATTACTGTATGTGTTTTCTTTGATTTAGAAATATGAAAAATGTCTTTGTTTATAGGTATAAAGAGTAAGTAAACTTATGGCTGTTTTCTTCCCAACTCCAGAGATGGAAAGAAGCCTTTGGTAATCCTCTTTTAGTTTGGGATATTGTTTAATATAAGTGCCCATCTGAATGAGGAGCTCATGTTCTAATTTCAGTAGCCGTTCTTGCTCCTTTTTATTAATCTGTGCAAGATTTAATCCTTGATAAAGAGGTGATAAATAAGGACATCTATTTTCTTTGTCATCGTCTAGTTATGTAAAGACGTAAAAGGAGACAAGGGGACAGGTTATTTGTCCCTCCCAACTTGACCGTGCTAAAATGTAGGGACAGTGAAGGCCTAAGAGGGAAGTTGATAAATAGGTGTCTGTCCCTATTATCCTCTCTATTATCCTCTATAAAAAAGATGTTTATTTCTATAAGGGATACGAAAATGATATACAAAAAACCAAGAAATGTAGAAAATAAGGAATTGTCTTTCCTAAAAGAATTTTTAGCTTCTAGTTTTTTCGTTGATATTAATAAGAACCATGAATATGAAGTATCAATAATACAAGAACCATATACAGGATTTGGTTATGCAGATTTAGTATGCATAATCTGGGATCAATCAATCAGGAATAAATGGTCAGATAAAAGAAATCAACTTGATATGACTGATATAAAAATACTACACCATCTTTACAATGTTAAAATATTTAAAGAAAAAAGTGAAATTACGAAAGAGCTAGGATTTAGTTTAAGGAAGGCAAATAAATCAGTTGGAAAGTTATTAGAAGCCGATCTAGTAACAATGAATAAACAAAATAAAATAAAAATAAAGCTTATAAAAGAGATATTTTTTATAAAAGAAATTATTTCAATTGAAGCTAAGTTACATAATTGGAAAAGGGCATTAGAGCAATCTGTCAACAATACTTACTTTTCTTCCCAATCATATACTCTTTTCCCTAACGAAATAATAACAAAAAGATTATTAGAAGAATATATAAATACTGATGTAGGAATTATTTCATTTGAAAAATTTTATAGGATTATAAAAAAACCTAAAAGACGAACAATTCCTTCATCTATGAGTTCGTGGTTTTTTAATGAGCATATCGGGAGGGAATTGTGGGCAACACTTTAAATGAAATTACACAAGAAGAAATAAAACAATTAATTCTCAAAACTCCTATGAATTTAAAGTTACTTGATCCAATTGGAAAAGGTGGACAAAAACAGGTATATAAAGCCATTGATCAAGATAAAGATAATATAGTTGTATTTAAGGTAATAAAACCAGACTTAGAAATTGAAAGAGTGAAAAGGGAAATAAGAGCAGTAAAAATAATAAATCATAAGCACATTCCTAAGATATATAATACAAATGCTGAAAACATAAAAAAATCTGAAGATATAGTTTGGATAATTGAAGAATTTATTGAAGGAGAATCGCTAAGAGATGCTTTAAAGAGAAAAAGGAGTTTCGGGTTAGGCGATATTGTTCTTTTCATCGATACGATGCTTTCAATATTAGAAAAATCAGAAGCTTCTAATATTATTCACAGGGACATTAAACCAGAAAATATAATTATAGATACTCAAAATAAATACTGGTTAATAGATTTTGGAATTGCAAGACATTTAGAGCTAGATTCGCTTACAGAATCAAACTCTCCTTTTGGACCATTTACAATTGGGTATTCATCAGCTGAGCAGTTTCGAAATAGAAAAAAAGAAATTGATATTAGAGCAGATTTATTTTCTCTGGGGGTTGTTGTTGCTGAAATAATTATTGGATACAATCCATATTTACGTGACGCAAAAGATGTTTTACAAATAATAAAAAATATTGAGAATCAGCCCTTGCCATTATTAAGAATAGAAGGAGACAGTCAATTTTTATTTGCAAGATTCATAAAAACATTAGGTGATAATAGAATTTCAAGGAGACCAAGAACTGCAAAAGAAGCAAAACAATTATTTAATATTGTTAAAGATACTTTAAAAATATAAGGAGATTTTATTATGGAATTGTTTTTACAAATGGGTTATCAAATGAAAGCCCACTCACTTGACCTTCTTTCAAAGTGGAGCGAAGGCACTGTTATTTTAAGTCCTAAGAATATGACTTTAGACCAAATGAAATCAATGGTTAATGATATTCAACAAAGAAATGGTTCTGTTTTAATTGATTCTCAATTCTATATGCCAAGAACTTCTCAAGAAAAATTACATTTGCATTCTTTTTGGCCCCAAGATTACGATACAAACACATTTTTTAATGGAAGAGGAATTAAAGAAATGATAAGAATACTCTTAGATGAGTATATTTATCCACTTGAAGCATCTGCTTTCATAATACCAACCTTATATTTAGAAAACACAAACGAGGATTGGAATAACATTACAGAGAGAATCATTAGCTCATTATCAAATTTCCAACTGTTAATTCCAAAATATTTGACAGTATGTGTTGGAGAGGAATTATTAAAAAATGAAGAAAGTACACATTTATTAATTGAACAGTTAGAAAATTATCCTGTTAATGGATTTTATATTATACCCACACATCCAGACAATAGATATTTAGTTGAGGATGTTTCTTGGCTATTAAATTTATTAGATTTAGTCTCTGGCTTGAAATTGCTTGGAAAAAAGGTGATAGTGGGATATTCTAATCATCAATTACTTTTACTTTCCCTTGCAAAGGTGGATGCAATATGTGCTGGGTCTTGGTTAAAAACCAGAATGTTTCCCCTGGGAGATTTTAACCAAAGTGGCGATGAGCAAGTAGGTGGCAGGAGAAGTACTTGGTATTATTGCCCTCAAGCCCTTTCAGAATATCAAGTCCCTTTTTTGGATATTGCCTATAGATTAGGTATACTTCATGATATAAAATTTTCAGAAGCATATGAAACAGAATATTCAGCAATATTATTTAATGGTGCACAACCAACAACAGTTAATTTCAAGGAAAAGCATGCATTCAGGCATTATCTCAACAGTTTAAAAATGCAATGCTTAGAAGTTTCCAAAGAAACATATGAGGATACTAAATCATATTTAAAAATGATTTTTGAAACAGCAATAGATCTTACTAGTTATTTCCGTAAAAATGGAGTTAGAGGAAAACATCGTGATTTCAACGATGTTGGTGAGAGTAATTTATCAGTATTAGATGCTTTTGATAATATACGTGGTTTAATTTATAATACAAAATGGCAAAAGATTTAATCATAATAAATGTAACTAATTTTATTAATGCTTTACAACTTCCAATAACACAGCATATACGTATTGTTGTTTCGCTCTTATCCTTCTGGTTATATAATACGTGCTATATGCGTATTCCGGATACTCCGGAATACGCACAATTTAATGATGAAAAAATATATATTTAGATTTTGGGTCTCTTTGTTAAATTTTAAAATAGATATTTCTGATCAAGATAAAATTATTTTAGATAAAGATGTTTTAATTAGATTAACTACTAGTTTTGAAGATGAAAGATTGACTGACTTATACAAAGAATATTTTCCAAGATCAACTTATTCAAATTATTTACTTGAAGTAATATTAGAAAAGGATGTTCCAGAAAATAAACTAGGGCAATTCTTAAATGAAGCTGAAGAAAAAATTAAAAAAAACAATTGCCGTTTTTAGATTATTTAAAAAAGAAATAATAGGATATAACCTTATAGTCCAGCCATTGTCAGAAGCCCAAATATATGGACATACTCTTCGACCTCGATTATATCAAAGACTTTGGATAAGTGGGAAAAAACCAAAAATCTATACATTAGACAAAAATGAAGTTCAACTATTTAAAAGTTTCTTTAAAAATTTTTATAAAATATTACTTTCAAAATTTGACTTAGCAAGCGAATATTTTAATAAAAGTTATTATGAATCTTATCCTAGAGATTCTTTCTTAGATTTAATGATAACATTAGAAAACCTCTATCTTAAAAATACTTCTCAAGAATTATCTTATAAGCTATGTATGAGAATGGCTCATATACTAGGAAAGAATGAGGAAGAAAGAATACATATTTATGATTTTATAAAAAAGGCATATAATTTAAGAAGCAAAATAGTACATGGCGAAAGATTGATTGCATTGGACAAACAAAATTTTATTGAATTGAGAGAATTAACAAGAAAATCTATAATATATTTTTTAGAAAATGAAGACAATTGGAATGGAAAAAAATTGGATAAATCAATATTAGAAACAAAGGAAAGTTAAATTTGTATTATAAAAAATTACCAAGAAAAATATTTTCAATTTTCCAAGTAGCTGGTTTAATATTGTAATATTTCAATAATAAATGGAATAACAAGTGGGCACACATTCCATTTTCTCAGATAATTAATATTGTTTTTAAATTAGAGAGATATAACAGTTGTGTCAGGTCAATAATTCGGTAACTTTTCCTATCTTTTCATAGGGAATTTAATTATGACCTTTGTATATATTGAAGCATCAATAAAAACTATGTATAAACGAAACAGTTTGTTTATTTTAAAATAATTGAAAGCGAAGGGAAGGATATAAATGGAAAAATATAAACCGGAATACCTAAAAGCAGCACATAAGCATTCTATTTTTCATAAAAAAGAGATTCTAGAGAGTAATATTTGTGGGTGTTTTAATTGTATGAAAACTTTTTTGTCAACTGAAATTACAGAATGGTGTGACAAAAGTAATTCTAAAGGGGCAACCGCTCTTTGTCCAAAATGTGGAATAGATTCTGTGATTGGATCTAAATCAGGTTATCCGGTTGATGATATAGAATTTCTTAAGGAAATGAATAAACGGTGGTTTTAGTTGCTGGTGAAATTAGAGAAAATGGGAGAAAATGGGGTCAGGCTTCACAAGTTCACAAAAAATATTTTACATATTTGAAATCGGAAATTCAAGAGTAACAAATGAAAATGTGAAGTTGTGAAGCCTAACCCTAAAGACTTGTATATGATAGAAAATGGGATCGGGGTCTCTGAACTAGCTTTTTATAGTATTAAAAAAATTGATTTAGATTACTTCGTCGAAGAGTAAAAATATAGATAAAATTAATATTTATTTAGGAAATTATGGAGGTGTTTTATGTCATTTATTGAAGCAAGTGAAATAAATTTACACGTATTTTTAGATAAATCAGCAGAAATATTTAAATTGCCTTTATACCAAAGGCCTTATGCGTGGACTAAAGATCAGTGGACAGATTTATTAGAAGATATTCTTTCATTGCCCAAAGACGGTAGTCATTTTTTTGGAGCCATAGTAGTTGTCCCAATGGAAAACAATAATCATGGATTAAAAAGTTATCATGTTATTGATGGACAACAAAGGTTAGCTACGATTTTGATATGGCTTGCAGCAATAAGAGATAGAATTGGAGAAAATAACAAAGCTTTATTTAAGCATATTGATAATCATTTTTTATTTTCTGAAACTTGGGGGGAAAGTGGATCAATAAGGCAGGCAAAATTTCAATTGGGTAAATATGATGATGAAGACTTTAAGAGAATCTTAGAAGGAAATCCCAAAGATAAGGTTCATCCTATTAATTCTTGTTATTATTTCTTTAAAAATTCAGAATATTCAAATGATCTCTGGCAGGTCATTTTAGATAATATTCATATTGTTCATATTAATGCTTTTAACCATTTTAATGCTTTTAAATTGTTTGAAACTTTAAATGATCGTGGCCTTGAACTTTCAGCAGCAGATTTGATTAAAAATTTCATTTTAATGAGAGCTTCAATAAAGGAAGATATTTTCAATCAAAGTATTACTGAATGGGAAGAAATGTATGAAAAAGTAAGGGATAAAGGGCCTGTAAAATTCATCCGTCGTTTTATGATATCAAACTATAAAGGTAATTTTTCTGAGAGTAGATTGTATGAAAATGTTAGAAATAAATTAGAAAATAAAGAACCAAATGTATTTTACAATTTTACTCACAAACTAAATTCTAGCGCAACAATTTATAAGAAAATTTTTGAGAGTTCATTTGAAGATAATAAGATTAACAAAAAATTGAATGAATTAAAAATTATAGAGGTATCGCCTAGTTTTGCACTACTAATTAAAGTTTTACCTTTTTATGAAGATGGAAGAATTAAAAAAGAAGATTTATTTAGAATTATGGAACTTATTGAGATTTTTCATATTAGATGGGGAATTTGTGGTCAATCAACTGGTAGATTAGACCAGATATATAATGAAATTTGCGATGGACTAAAACAGAAAAATTCTGATGAATATTTAGATTATATTGAGGGAAAATTATCTCGTTATGTTAAAGAGAATGTTGATGATGAGATATTTAAGCGTAATTTTGCATCAAGGAATTTTAAATTTGGAGAAAAACGGACAAAATATATTTTATGGAAACTATCTAATCCTACTGGTGAACAAATTTTGGATATTAATGAAATCGAAACAGAACATATTATGCCCCAAACATTAAGTGAGAAATGGGTAAATTATTTAGAAAATCAAACTGGTAAAGATAAAAACCAAATAATAGCTTTACACCAGGAAATGCTCAATCATATTGGAAATCTAACAATTATCAAAGAAACTTGGAATAGAAGTATGTCAAATCGTATATTCACGAAGAAAAAAATTGATTATAAGAAATCAGAATTTACAATAACCGAAGAATTAAAAGATAAAGAAAAATGGATATTTGACGATATTGAAATTAGAAGTAAAGATTTTTCAGAAAAGGCAGTTAAAATTTGGAAATGGGAAGGGAAACCATTAATAGAACCGAAAAAACCGAAAAAAGATTATGGTAAGATGCGATATAAATTTTGGGAAGAGTTATTAAAAATTAATAAAGAGAAAACTTGGCATCATATTAATTGCAAACCAACAACAGGCAATTTTTCAAGTTCCGGAGCAGGTATAAGTGGAATATCTTATTACTATGTGATAAGTTTAGATTTTGGAGGGATTGGAGTTTATATTGATAGGGGAATAAAAAAGGAGAACGATGAGATTTTTTCAGTATTGTTTGAAAACAAAGAAGCTATTGAGAAAATATTTAGGGATAAATTGGAGTGGATAAATAATGTCGAAAGAAGATCTTCCTGTATTTATAAAAAATATACATATGCTACTTTATTAGATATAGATAAATGGCCTCAATTACAAAATGATATGGTAAATGGAATGGGTAAATTAATTGAAGTGATTGATAAATATTTAGATAAAATTGCAATAGAAAATAAAGATTATGAGAAATTAATAGAAGATAAAAATAGAATATCCAAAGGATATGCATTAAGGTTTGATTTTTGGAAAAGTTTATTAGAACGTAGAAGAAATATAGCAGATGTTTATGAAGATATATCTCCCAGTACTTATAATTTTATCGGAAAAGAAGCTGGGAGGGGCGGGCTATATTTTTATTTCACAATTACTAATAATTTTGGTCAAGTTAAGCTATATATTGATAGAGGGAAAGATAGAAAGGAAGAGAATAAGAAGATATTTGATAGTTTATATGAACGCAAAAAGGAAATAGAAGACACTTTTGGTGCAGAATTAAGCTGGGAAAGAAAGGATACTCAAATCTTTTCTGAGATACGGAAAAGATATAATTTTTCTACTCTCAATGATAGAATGACATGGGGCGAGATACAGGAAAAAATGATTGAAGGAATGAATAAATTAGAGGAAGCTTTTAAGGATTATATTAGTAATTTAGAGTAGTTTTTATGTACAACAAAGAAATGTTTCTTATTGCGGTAGGGGTTTAAATTTATGAACAAGCGTGTAGTAAATAGAATATTTAAAAATATTACCAAAAAGTCAAAAAAATTATTATGTAAATCTGAAAGTTACGATGTAGATTTTAAAAAGACAGTTAAATCCATAAGTACAGAAGATTTAGTTGCTTTTTCAAATTCTCCTGAAGGTGGCACGATTTTAGTTGGGGTGGAAGAAATAAAAGATAAAAAAGGCAACCAAAAAGGAAAAATTGTAGGATGTTCAACGGGAGATAAAGATAAATTAGTTATATTAAATAAAGCACGTTCATGCCGATCTCCAATAGATTTGGAGATATTTATTGAAAATATAAATAGTCAACCGTTTTTCAGAGTTGAAATACCTAGTGGGGAAAATAAACCATACTGTACAGAAAATGGAACTTATACTATTAGAGGAGACGGACAAAATAAGCCATTAACTCCAGATTATTTATTAGATATGTATATGGATATACAAAGTAGCAAATTTATTAACAAATTTAGACAGGCTACAGCAGAATTAGATCAAAAGATTGGGGAAACAAAGAAAAATCTATTAGAAATAAATAATAATGTAAATACATTGAAAGAAAAATTTAAAGAAGACATAGATTGTTTGCTCAGTGAAGTTACAAATATGTCTGATGAAACTATTGAAATGTTAGAGAGAATGTTTTCTTCTGCAGAAAGTGCTGAAGAGTCATCAGGAGAAGCAATGGGTTTTTCGGATGAAATATTAGGTACAATAAATGAATTAGAAAAAAAGATTGACAACATTGGTGGAGATAGTTATTCAATTCATAAAAAAATAGATGCTTTGTTGAAACACTTTAATATTGAAGATCCTTATATAGCTGAACGAAGAAAATTAGTGAGAGAATTTACAATTCAGTTTTTTGATAAAAATTATGATGCAGAAAATATTTTTCAAGGGATATCTAAATCTATTGGAGGAGTAGAAGAGGAAATAATAAGAAAATGGATTAATGAAACAATTAAAGAGTTAAAAAATAAAGATTAAGGGTATCACGGGAACAAGGGGAATGAATAATAAATGGACACACATCCCATCTCAAATAATTAATATTTTACTTTTAAATTAGGTAAATAGAGAAGGTGTACCAACCAAGTCAATAATTCGTTAACTTTTAGTGGAAGAGCGCCAAGAAGCTCTATATTTCTTACAGGGTGAAAGTCCCTGTTGGGTAAGGTATAGCAACCACCAATACCGAGTGTTGCATTAAAATGGGTAACCATTAGATGATGCGTACACAGAGAAACAGATAGGCTATAGGGAAGACCGTACTTCCTAAAAGTGAATTATAGCCTCGTAAATAAAGATTAATACAGATGGCAACGTCGTTTTCGTAACGGAAGCCTATACAAAAGAATCGCATATGGTAAGATTCTAAAGAGGGTCTGCCGGGGTCTTGGCACATGGCATGTCTGTAGAGAGATATAAAGAACTTGGGAGACCCTATAAGCTCCTTAACATAAGGTAAGTCTACCCGATGAAAAGA
>Ga0114922_10006452_pt1 | contig 10766 bp, 6 predicted proteins | sample AartaG_FD_100975 | JGI IMG/M metagenome (GOLD analysis project Ga0114922, IMG submission 100975) | Deep subsurface microbial communities from Aarhus Bay to uncover new lineages of life (NeLLi) - Aarhus_00045 metaG | ecosystem: Environmental > Aquatic > Marine > Oceanic > Sediment | place: Aarhus...
GACTTTACCAGTAAATTAGCGAAGTGAACAACCAACAGCTCCTTCGAGATAGGATCAGCCTCCTCTAAGTTGTCGTGGTAGGCAGCGACTTGGACATATCCGCTTGAGAACTTCCACCTCTTAAGGAGTGCGGCACCAAACTTATTGTGATGTGTATCAACAGTGTTGTACAATTCTACGGTATCGACGTTTTCCCCAAGTTTTTTCCTTCGTTGTAATTCACCAACAGCCTGGAAAAGAACTAGTTTTCCGATATCGTGCATCAAGCCCAAAGTAAAGGCGTCATCCGGCAGTTCGAGCTTGAGGACTTCAGAGACAATTTGTGAGGCATATGCGCACGACAGGGAATGTTCCCACAACTTCTCTATGAATTCTAAGAATTTCTTGTTTTTGGTGACATAAAGGGCTCGGTTGGAGATTGCATCGACATATTGCCTCGTGGTAGTGAGCCCCAAACGGGCGACGGCCTGCCCCAAGGTTTTGTTTTCTGTCAAGCCTCCATAATATACAGAGTTAGATACACTGATAAGTTTACAAGAAATTGCCGCATCTTGCTGTAGGAGAAACGCAATCTCTTGAAGACTAACGCCTTTATTAACCATCTCCTTGAATTTAATAGTTATCTGTGGAAGTGAAGGTAGATTGATCTCTCCACGTTTGAAGATGAAAACGATCTGGTCAAGGATACTTGTGCTTGTTTCCGGAGGCGATGCCTGAACATCTTCCTCACCAGATGCACCGACACGCTCTTCTAATTCATTTACCCGCTTCTTCAGGGTAATAATGGTTTGCTTCATCTGGTCCTGTTCGTCGAATTTTTCTATAGCTTGCCTAATCGATAGGTTGAGTACTTTATGATAATCACCTACTTTAACGATATAGTTGCAGGTACCCACCCTCATAGCTTCAATGGCACCCTTGACGTCATCAGGAGGTGTAAGCATTAGAACAGGCAGATAGGATTTCCTTAGGACCCCCATGAGAAAATCTTGTCCATAATACTCTGTAAAAGTATGGTCGAGAAGGACCAGGCCATACTTCTTCAGGTGGTCATCGACTTTATTTGGCGATGTAATAACAGAGACATTGTACTCTTGACTGATTGTCTCCTTCAATTCACGAACTTCGGCAGAGTTTCTGCTCGCAATAAGAACTGATTTCATACGCCACTCCGTTTACTCATAGAATCTTGTAGTGATCAAGAAGCTTCAGAAACCTGGTTTCGGAGTCCCTTTCAACTGATAAAAGATTGACTTCAAGTATTTATTAGGTTCAAACCTCGGGCAGACACCGGTCAGGAATTCGGAAGATCCAATGACCAAATAGCCATCCGGTTCCAGGATATCCGCTATCTTGTTGAAAAGCTTGACACGGTTTTCCAGAGAAAAATAGATGGCAACGTTTCGGCAAAAGACGATATCGAATTTGCCCAGTTCGGTGAATGGTTCCAGGAGATTTTGCTTCTTGAAAGTGGCCATGGCCCTTATTTCATCCTTGATCCTCCAGTTATTGCCATCTGGAATAAAGTATTCTTGTAGCATGTCCTTGGAGAGCCCCCGCTCAATTTCAAATCTGTTGTATTGGCCGTAACTGGCCTGGGCAATGACGGCATCGGATATGTCTGTGCCCAATAGTCTAATGTTGAATTTCGCAACATCGGGTAGAAGCTTCTTTAAGACAATCGCAATGCTGTACACCTCCTGCCCAGTAGAGCAGGCGGCACTCCAGATGCGGATGGTCACTGGCAAGAAAGTTGAGGATTTGTAAGTCCTTTTGTCAATAAGGTCAGGCAGGATCTTGTGTTGCAGCAATTCAAAAGGGGGAGTATCCCGGAAAAAAAACGTCTCTCTGGTGGTGATGGCATGTATGATCTTTTTCTTAATAGACCCGCTGGCGTCTGATTTGGCTTTATAATAAAGCTCACTGTATGAGGCACAGCCGAGTTCTTCAACCAGGTCCCCGAGTCTTGTTTCTATAAGATACACCTTGCTTTCATCGAGGAAAATCCCTGATATGTCTTGTATATATTTGGCAATAACCTTGAGCTCATTTGGAGTTATTTTCGTCATTATTGGTTTAGCCGGTTTGGCCCGTTCTTTTCCAGCTCAAAGCTCAAGGCTCAAAGCAAGAGTTTTGGACCTGTGCGGTTAGTGGATTCGTCGTCTTATCAATACCATCTAAATCCGTAACTTCTCAATAAGTCGGGGCATTCCAACAGCCTCCCCCTTTGAAAAAGGGGGATTGAGGGGGATTTTCCCCAAAGCAGCCCCGACTTATTGAGAAGTTACCTAAATCCCCCCTAACCCCCCTTTTTCAAAGGGGGGAAACCACTTTTGGCCAAAAAGTCCCCCTTTATTAAAGGGGGATTTCTCAAGCAACCGCACAGGTGGAAAGTTTTTTCAAGCTTTCAGCTTTTGCCTTCCTCCTTTCAGCTTATTATCCGGCTAAACGGGCTAAACCGGCTAAACCATCTTTACTGTTCGACAGATTTCTTGTGCAATCTTATCCAGGGGGGCGATTACATCCACTATTCCGGCGTCAATGACCTCCTTGGGCATCCCGTAAACAACGGATGTCACCTCGTCCTGGGCGATGATCGTTGATCCGTTGCGTTTCATAAGCTTCGAGCCCAAGGTACCGTCTGAACCCATGCCGCTCATGATGACACCGGTGGCCCGTCCCACGTAATGATAAGCTATTGACCTGAAGAGATAATCAACTGAGGGCTTGCAGCTATTCTCAGGAGGATCATCCGTGATCCTGATAATCCGTGTCGTGGCCTCAGCGCCTGCCACAACCCTCATCTGCTTGCCTCCGGGGGCAATGAGAGCCACATTGGAACGTATGGCCTGCCCATCAACCGCCTCCTTGACCTCAAGGCCACATTTAAGATCGAGATTGTCGGCCAGAGCTTTCGTGAATACAGGGGGCATATGCTGGACAATCAACACGGGCACACCCAGGTCCGCGGGAAGTTGAGGCATCATCTGGGCCAGGGCATTGGGTCCCCCTGTGGAAATGCCAATACCCACAATGTCGGACTTCGCCCTCTTCTGCGTTGTGATCGCTCTCATGCGTTGAACCACGCCAACAGAGTCCGGTCCAGTCTTCTTTTCTGAAGTGGCCCCTTCAGGCGTGGATTTTCCTTTCAATATGCGCCTTATCTCCTGGCGGCGAGCAAACGCCTTTAGCATGGGAGCAAGGCTATTACTTACGGCTTCCCTGTTTTCCGCCATGGAGCCGGTTTGAGGCTTTGGGATGAAATCAAAGGCCCCCAGTTCCAGCGCCTTGATCGTGATTTCACCACCCTCCTGGGTAAGGGTGCTGAGTACGATGGCTCCCACGTCCGGCCACTCCACTCTCATAAGCGCCAGGACTTCCAGGCCGCTCATCTCAGGCATCTCTATGTCCAGAATCAAGAGGTCTGGTTTCAGGGAGGCTATCCGAGACATGGCGATCTTCCCGTTGCTCGCCGTGCCCACGACCTCCACGCCGGGCAATTCAGCTAAAACATCGCTGACTATCTTTCGATAGACCACGGTATCGTCAACCACCAGCACCCTAAGAGATTTGTCATTTAACATTTTTGGCATCCTTCATTTTCGCCACAAAGTAGTTTACACTTTTTTTCACCACTCCAGGTTTGGGGTTTCAGTGTTCAGTGTTCAGGTTTCAGTGTTCAGGTTTCAGTGTTCAGGTTTCAGTGTTCAGTGCTCAGTGCTCAGTGCTCAGTGCTCAGTGTTCAGTGCTCAGTGTTCAGTGTTTCTTGCACCTGACACCTGAAACCTGAAACCTGACACCAAAAAGTACACCTGACACCAAAAAGTACGAACAAAAGAATTTATCTCTTGGCGCCCGCATTCTTGAAAAGTGTAAACCGAGGAATGAAGGATGCCACATTTTTCATCTACCATTCATTCTGGACTACTCAACCATTCGACGACTCAACCAATAACTAATCCTTTTCCTTGAGCACCTCCTCCACATCCAGGATGCCGACCAGACTATTTTCGGTCTTGTATACGCCCTCGAAAAATTTTCCCTGAACGCCGCTGATATTGGACGGGGGCGCTTCAACTTTGTCCCAATCGGCCAGCACCACATCGCCGATACGATCCACCAGAAGCCCTATGTATTCGTCTTGCGAATCGACAATGATGTTCCGGCTCGCATCGCTCAACTGGGTCTGGGAAAGGCCGAGTTTTTTGCCAAGGTCTATAATCGTAACAATTTTCCCCCGCAGGTTCAGGACACCCAATACATATTCCGGTGCCTGGGGCACCCAGGTCCTTTCCATAAGTTTATTTATCTCCTGAACCTTTAGGATATCCATGCCGCAGAGTGCCTCTCCAACGAAAAAAGTGGCCAGTTCAACAATTCTATTCTCTGCTTTGGTGTCTGTTGTTTGTGCCATCGATTGCTGCCTCCAGGATTTATGAAGTTGTGAGTTGTGAGTAATTAGTGCCTGGACGAAAAGTCATATTCAGGCAAAATCCGAATATCGAAATCCGTACTGTTTTCAAGGCGTCAGCCGCAAATCCGAAACAAATTCGAATACTGAATGACAAAATGACCAAAACTAATACATTGAAAATTCGATGTTTTTGTCATTGGAGCATTCTTATTTCTGTCATTGTTTCGGATTTCGTGTTTCGGATTTCGAATTTTTGACCGAACTGTTGTATCTCCCATACTTAACCTCCCTCTCACGATTCACAACTATACACTCACAACTATACCTTAAATCTCCCCATCATCTCCTTCAATTGCTCGGCGAGCTTGGATAGCTCCTTGGCACTCAGATTGATCTGTGAACTGCTATTGGACATCTCGGTTGCCGATTGATTCACATCAGAGATATCCTTAGCCATTTCGGCAGAGACGCTAGAGCTTTGAGCCACGTTCTGGGTGACTTCCTGAATACCCTTTGAGGTCTGGGCCACGTTGTTGGCAATCTCTTTGGTTGTCACAGACTGCTCCTCGACGGCAGTGGCAATGGTGGATACGATGTCATTGACGTCGTTGATGACCTTTGAAATCTCTTCAATCTCAGATACAGTCCCGGCCGTGGAATCCTGAATGCCTTCAATCTTATTTTTGATCTCTTCCGTGGCCCCGGCCGTCTGCTTGGCCAGTTCCTTGATCTCGTTGGCCACGACGGCAAAGCCTTTGCCGGCCTCCCCGGCCCGGGCAGCCTCGATGGTGGCGTTTAAGGCGAGGAGATTCGTTTGTTCCGAGATCTCGGTGATTGTTTCAGTGACCATCCCTATTTCCCTGGCTGCCTTGCCAAGTTCATCGATCTTCGCAGACGCGCTCTTGGCCTGGGAAACGGCTTCACCGCTTATGGAACAAGCCTTCTCCGAATTTTGGGCAATCTCATTGATCGTGGCGGTCATCTGTTCGGCTGCGGTGGCCACCATGCCAACATTGGTTGAGGCCTGTTCCATGGCAGACGCCACAGAGGTCATATTGGAACTCATCTCTTCGGCCGCGCTGGCCACACTGTTTGATTTCGCGGAGGTCTGTTCTGCACCCGAAGACATTTGTTCAGAAATAGCTAACATTTCGGTAGACGAGGAAGCCATCGTTTCGCTTCCTGAGAGAATCTCCTTGAACATATTGCGGAGATTGTCGGACATGTCATTGAGGCGTGAAGAGACCCCGGCCAATTTCCTCCAGCCCTCAATCTTATCACAATGGTAGGTAAGATCGCCCTCGCCTATCTTATCGGTCGCTTCCACCAAGATCTGCATCTTTCGGTCGATCATTCGATGAAAGAACAGATAGATCAGCAGCATTACAATGCCTAAACCGACTACCCCTATCCCTATGTTCCTGTTGCGGGCCGCACGGATGGAGGCAAATGCCTTTTCGGTCGATGTCCGGATGAGCGCCCCTCCCAATACCTTGCGTGAGGTGCCGTGGCAGTGAAAACAGCGGGCTTCGTTCAGGACGGGACGAAGGAGAGTGAGATAGGGGATGCCATCGATCCATTCTTCAAAAGGCTCAGATGGTGCCTCTCCGTTTTCGAGCATCTGGGCGACACCCTTTACAGCAGCTTTATCTTCTATAAGGGTTTCCACGCGTTTTCCTGCCACATCCGGGTTTGTGGCGAAGTAAATCGCCTGCTTGAAATCAAAGACAAAAACATCCGCATCAGGCATTTTTTGCTTGAGTCTCCGAAACTGCTGATGGACCGCTTCATTGTTTCCTATTGCAAGGGCATCATTCATACCCCCTTCCACAGACTCGGCCAGCATCTCGCCCTGGTGCTCCATCTGTGCCTTGAGCATGGCATTCTCACCTCTAATGCTTAAAGTGATCATCGTCCCCATGACGAGGATAAACACCACTGCCAAATTGGTCACCATTCGGACCCGCAGACGATCTTTGTACAATGAAAGTAATTTCATCATCATCCTCCTTTTAGTGTGCTCCCCCGTGGATCAGGGGCTTGTAATCAAAGGCCTCCACCCGGTCTGCGCTGTGGCAGACATCGCAATCCTTTGCCGTCAGACTCCCCTTGATGTCTTCCGGTTCGTTGGTTTCAACATGAAGACTCCCTGGGCCGTGGCAGACCTCGCAACCTGCGTCCTTGAGGTGGGGCGTCTCATGTTCGGAGCGGAACCCACCCGGTTTTTTGTAACCAGTGGTGTGACACTCGTAGCAGGTGCGAAACTCTGCCTCCGCGAGACCCTTTCGCATTACCTTGATGTGTTCATAAGAGCGGGCCTTCTTGGCATAGGTCTTAAAGTTTTCATATTCGGTTTCATGGCACTCCTGACAGGTCTGGGAACCCACATAGGTCTTTTCCGTCTCAGATCCGGCCTGACTGATGGGCCATCCCCATAACAGAAACGTGGTTAAAAAAAGCATACATGCTGTGGTCTTTATCCCGATCATCTTAGACATACCAACACCTCCTGTAGCATTTCGGATTTGCGGCTGACGCCTTGAAAACAGTACGGATTTCGGATTTGGGCTGCATACCATTATGGCGAATCATCACCTCCCTTTTTTCAGGTAGTTATAAACACTCTCCATGAGCTTTTCCTTGTCCAGCTTGATCTGATAGTCGTCTATGCCGACCGCTTTTCCTCTGACGACATCTTTTTCTCCGGCCAAACAGGTCAGGGCAATGACCGGCAGGTGGGAAAATCGCTCATCTCCCCTTATCTTTTCGGATAGGCCGAAGCCATCCAGGTTTGGCATCTCGATGTCGGTAAGCACCATCGCTATTTCATCGGTGTGCGCCTGCAGAAGATTCCATGCCACCACACCATCTTCTGCCTCAATGACGTTGTAGCCATCATCTTCAATAAAGCCCCTGACGTGGTTCCGGAAAAAATCAGAGTCCTCGACCAGTAGAATGGTGGCGGCCTTACCATTGCTGGATACCTGAACGGGCTGCCGCTTTTCAAACCAGTCTGGATTCAGCGTCTCCATGAAACCAAAGAGATCGACAAAAAGGGTGGTGTAGTCCCCTATAATGGCAGAGCCCATGATCCCCGGCTGCTTGAGGGTACTGTCATCAATCTGAATAGATACCTCTACAGCGTCGACCGGCGGGGTGGCCAGGAGACCGACCTCTCTGTCAGTGATCTTAAAAACAATCACTGCAAGCTCTTCCTTGTCTGCCAGAGGTTTGACGTTGGCAACCTCCTCGATAGCAAAGAGGGGAAGGCTTGATCCCCGGTACTGAACGACCTTCCTTCCTCCAACCTGCTCGATATCTGCGACCTTGATCTTTTCAACACGTTCCACCAGACCTAGTGGAGCGGCAAATTGTTCATTTTCGGCATTCCTGAAGACCAACAAGGCTTGCCTGTCCTTCATAGCCTCTCTGGCCTCACTGGCAACCCCTGCCGCTCTGTCTGTGCCTTCCACGGACGTTAATTGGGCCATCCGGGCAAGACCGGCCACATCCAGTATGAGAACCACACGGCCATCACCCATAATGGTCGCCCCGGCGTACTCCTCACAATGCTTGAGATGGCGGCCCAGGGGCTTGACCACAGTTTCCTGCGAGTCGTGTAAGGCATCAACGACCAGCCCGTACCTGAGCGCTCCGGCGTACACCACTGCGATGTTCACAGCGCTGCTGGCATGGTAGCGACGGTCCCTGGGATTGCGGATTTCAGATTTCAGATTTCGGATTTCAGGCTGCTGGTTGCTTGCTGCTCGCTGCTCGCTGCTCGGTGTCGAAGATCCGCTGGAGGCAGACTCGTTGTTCGTTGATGGTTTGGCATCACTCGTTTCTCGTTCTTCATCGCTGTTCACTGTCCACTGTCCACTGACCACTGATACCGGGCTCTTTCTCGATCTCCTGTCGGCTATATTTTTGCGGCGGTCCGGCTTTTCCTCCCCGTCTTCCGGATCAATATATGTCCGCTCTATGCCAAGCACATCGACTAAACGTATGAGAGGAAGGAGGCGTCCTCGAAGTCTCACGACCTCGGCATCTCCTACTACTTCTATTCTGTCCTTAACCTCAGATGCCGAAATTCTCAGAAGTTCGTCGAGATTTACCTGGGGTATGGCGTAGCGCTGTAGCCCGACTGAAACTATCTGGCTCGGGATGATAGCCAGGGTAAGGGGAAGCTTTATGCGAATAGTTGTTCCCTCTCCAGGCTGTGAATCTATGTCTACTACGCCTCCAAGCCTATCCAGGTTGGTTTTGACCACATCCATGCCCACACCACGGCCAGAGACATCGGTCACCTTCTCGGCTGTGGAAAAGCCAGGTAGGAAAATCAGGGTGATCTTTTCCTTGGCCGACATCATCCTTGCCTGTTCTTTGGTAATCAGGCCTTTGGCTATGGCTGATGATGCCAATTTATCTCCGTCCAGACCCCTGCCGTCATCAGTAATCTCGATGTTGACCTGGCCAGCCTCGTGATAGGCCCTGAGAAGAATCCGGCCTGCCGGCTGTTTGCCCGCTTTGCGTCGAACATCCGGGGTTTCTATGCCGTGGTCGACTGCGTTTCTGACCAGATGGGTCAGGGGGTCGCTCAGCCCCTCAATGATGGTTTTGTCCAGTTCGACCTCTTTCCCCTCCACGGTTAATTTAATCTCCTTACCTAAATCCCTGGCGAGATCTCGCACCACCCGGGGAAATTTGCTGAAGATCTTTTCTATCGGCTGCATCCGGGTGAGCATGATTGCCTCTTGAAGCTCAGAGGTGATGAGATCTATCCGCTGGCCGCCAACTTCCAGGGAATGTTGATCGCGAGAGGATATACCCTGAAGCAACTGGTTGCGGCTCAGTACCAGTTCTCCGGCCAGGGTCATCAGAGAATCAAGGAGACTCACATGAACACGGAGGCTGGTCTCGGGCTGAGAGGGTTTGATCTCAAGGCCTGGGACCGGTTCTTCTTGCTGGGCGTTTGGATCCGGCTCAGCCTTCTTTAGAAGGCTCCGTGCCGGGTCCGTCTCTTCTGCTGGCTCCACCTTTCCCGTATCTGCCACAATCATCCCTTCGTCTAGAGTGTGGATGCGACTCTCATCGATGTTGATCAGGCCGTCGACCATATCCGGTTCGATGATGGAGGCAAAAAGGACCAGGAAGGGAAGACTGTTGGCAGGGGGGTCATCCTCGAGGAGACCCACTGCGCTTATATCAACCTTGCTCTCCAGGATGATGCCGCTTTTTTGCATCTCTTTCAGAATATCAAGCAGCGTTTTGCCCTTACGATGGACGTCATGAATGAAATCGTATTCAATTAGATAAATGAACTTGCCACCCTTTTTCGCCTGGGAAATATCAAATTCGGGTAGCGTGAAAACCCTTTTCCCATCGGGGAGACAGATATCCACCATTTTGGATACGCTCTGTCTTGCCTCCGGTGCTAAGGAAGCGGTTGTCAACTCTGTAAGAGCAACCGTATGCTCCGAGATGTCGATCTCATCGCTTTGGCCGACATTGCTGATAAGGTCCCGCAGCTTATCAAAGGCCAGAAGAAGCATATTGATGATTTCCGGGTTGGGAGCAATCTCCCTGTTGCGGATTAGCCCCATCACGTTTTCTATCTTATGGGCCAGGTCCTTAATGTTGTTGAGGCCCAAAAAGCCTGCCCCGCCCTTGATGGAATGGGCAGCCCGAAAAGCGCTGTTGACCAGGTCTTCATCTATGTTTGCCCCTGCCTTTTCAATGGCCAACAGGTCATTTTCAATATCGGCCAGATGCTCCAGTGATTCCTCTACATACGAATGTAATATTTCGTCATCTTCCATGCTCATTGTCCTCCTCCTGTCGAAGTGAGCTAAAGTGCCTAAAGTTTTAAAGGGTGAAACTCTATCCTTATTCTCGTCGTTCGCTTAATAAATTCGTACTTAGTGCCTGAACGAAAACCCTTGATCGCGAGCTGTCATTGCGAGGAGTGAGGAACGAGCGACGTGGCAATCTCTTTATATCCAGGAGATTGCTTCGGTCGTACCTCCCTCGCAATGACAGGAAAACCGCAATTTAGGGGGTTTTCGTTCAAGCACTACTTAGATTAATTCTTTTATATGGACCTAAATCTTTATCCCGTTTTGGTTTCAGGTTTCAGGGCACATGTAGGTTTCAGGTGTCAGTGTTCAGGTGTCAGGGAAAAATCGCGCAAGACCTTAAACACGCCCGCGGAACGTAAACCTGACACCTGACACCTGACACCAAAAAGTACGAACAAAAGAATTTATCTCTTGGCGCCCGCCTGCGCGGCCGTAGCCGCTGCGGCGCGGCGAAGGCCCGCATTCTTGAAAAGTGTAAACCGAGGAATGAAGGA